>Ga0208694_1005361_pt1 | contig 10932 bp, 6 predicted proteins | sample AD_UKC078_MetaG_FD_184442 | JGI IMG/M metagenome (GOLD analysis project Ga0208694, IMG submission 184442) | Active sludge microbial communities of municipal wastewater-treating anaerobic digesters from USA - AD_UKC078_MetaG (SPAdes) (version 2) | ecosystem: Engineered > Bioreactor > Anaerobic >...
GGATGACAAGGGTAATGAGGTTTGCCCTTCCACCCAACTCAAATTTGATACGCAGGCGGGACGGTTCATAACAACCACGCTTTCCGGCCTCATTCCTGTAAACGCGACCCGAGCCGTCCTTTCCCTCGGAGCCGACTCCCCGAACATCATCGCGGCAGCCGAATCGATGACGCTCCGTGATGTGAACTTTCAGGTCTACAATCCTAAAAACGCGACATACGCGACATCTGGCACAACGATTTGCGGACCCGTCAACGCCAAGAGCGGGACCTTAACCTGGTCGGCTGAGGTACCTGAGGGGACCGGCCTGTCTTTACAGATTGCGGCATACAAAGAAGGCGAAGTCCCGACATTTGTCGGCCCGGACGGAACAGAAAAGAGCAGCTTCACCCAGAGCGGCACGGCCATCCCAGAGGCGCTGACCCAAGGCAAGGTTCTGGTGAGGGCAACATTCAGCGGCAACGGCAAGGCGACGCCCGTATTACAATCTGTGAAAGTGGCCGGTCAATCCGTCGGCCAGTTGGCTCTAAAGTCAACTGCGATTGATCCGATGTCGCTCAAGGTGGTCCAAAAGACACACTCACCTTTGAAGGAACTGGACGTGCCGCTACAGATGTTGGTGACCGATGATTATCCAATCCGCTGGGATACGCTTAAGCTGGTTCTGGACGACAAAGACATCACACAAAACATCACAAGAGAGGGCGGCCTGCTGACCTTCTTGCCGGCGGAAGGACAATTCGCGGAGGGTGTCCACGAGTTCACTTTAACTTTGAAAAACCCAGCCAACAAGTCGCTGACCATCAAACAGGCATTTTTTAGAGGGGCACGGACTGTTCCCCAAGCGTACCGCGTGACATTGCGCGACGACGGGATGACCTTGGTGAATGGCGAGCCTTTCTTCCCGATCGGCATCTACTCGGTCTGTAAGCGCGAATTCAACGGCATGAATCTTGACAAGGCGTTCAAAGACTTGAAGGCGGTCGGCTTCAACTTCGCACATACTTATGGAACAACGCTTGGGCCCGAAGGAGATGAGTTCATAGCTGCCGCAGAAAAGTATGGCTTCAAGCTGTTTATCTCCCCGGGAAACATGCAGAACATCGCCAAACGCCTAGAAAACCCAGGCGTGTTGGCCTGGTACATCGGCGACGACACATCGGCCCACCAGCGGCCAGAAGAGCTGATCGCCAAGAACACCAACATCAAGCGCGTAGACCCCTATCGTTTCACTTGCCAGGCAGATGCGATCGGCAGCATGGACGCATCCAATTATTTCAAGTACATCGAAGGCACGGATGTGTTTCTGCCAGAGATTTATCCTGTCCACGAAGACACCCCGGAGACCGCCCGGAACTGCGTTGCCAAGGTTATTCGGGACATGAAGGTTTTCCATAGCGATATCAAGCGGTATCATGCAGCCCAAGTGAAAGCGGGCAAGACTCCAGAAGTGAAAGGCTGCTGGCCCATCATCCAACATTTCCAAGGCTGGGGCTGGAAACGTTTCCCGACGCGAGAAGAGTTGCGCGCCATGAGCTACGCTTCCATCGCCGCTGGCGCGCACGGCATCACGTGGTACACCTACGGGGGCTTCCCGCATCCGGAAAAAGATCCGCCTCGTATAGACTACGGCATCACCAGCTCGCCGAAGGTGTGGGGAGAGATCACTGAGATTACAAAGGAACTCAGCGGCCTGCAGGAGGTGCTTTGCGCGCGAAATGTTGAAGTGCCTGTTTTCAAGGTGGCAGCGGGGCCTGACAAGGATGTGCTAGGCAATGCTTCTCTGACCGTCATGGCCAAAAGGCATGACAGAGAACTCTATGTGTTTGCCGTAAACTCAGTGCTGGAGCGGATTTCGGCAACGTTTGAGTTTGAACACCTTGTCGGTGTCAAAGAGCATTTGACGGGTAAAGACATCGCATTTACAGGCAAAGGATTCAGCGAGGATTTTGAGCCGTACGGCGTCAGGATTTTTGTCGTGAGGATCGGCGGCCAGGAGTTGTAGACGCGGCAATCGGTGGTATAATGGAAAGCGAGCACGGCGGACGGCCGGTCGGCAGTCGGTGCGCAGCACAAATAAAGGAGAGACGGCATGAGGTGCAAAGCGGTATTGGCGGGCATGGTATGTGCGGCAGGGTTGGCGGGTCTGGGCGCTAAAGCGCAGGAAGCGACCGGACCGCGCGAGTGGATTCAGATCAAGACCTATGTCTGCGGCAACGTGGCAAAGCGGGAGGCGCTGGTGCAGGTTTTTGACCGGGCATTGATTCCCGCATTGAACCGTCAGGGTATCCGCAAGGTCGGCGTGTTTTGGTCAGATGCCGAGGTGAATGACGGCAACGCCGCCTATGAGACCCGGGTTGTCGTGGTGATCCCGCATCCGGACGGCGCCTCGTTTGCCGGGATGGATGATCGGCTGCTGGCGGACGCGCAGTACATGAAGGATGCCGCGCCGCTCTTCAGCGCGCCGATGGCCGATCCGTTGTACGACTCCTGTTCAAGCGCGCTATTGCGCGGCTTCGCAACCTGTCCGCAGGTGCGGCAGGTGACCGACGCGCCGGAACGTTTACTGCAGCTCCGCATTTACAACAGTTACACGATTGAGCGCAACGCCAAGAAGATCGCGATGTTCGAAGGCGGTGGCGAATTGGCCATCTTCCGTACGTGCGGCATGGAGCCGGTCTTTTTCGGCCAGGGGCTGGCAGGCGACCAATTGCCCAACCTCACCTACATGTTAGGGTTTGCCGACAAAGCGGCCAAAGTGGCAGCGTGGAAAACCTTTGTCAACCATCCGGACTGGAAGAAGCTCAAGGTGGATCCGCAATACAAGGACACGGCAAACAAGATCACCAACATCCTGCTGCGCCCGTCCAAAGGCTCGCAACTGTAGGGAGAGAGGCGGTCACTCGTTTAGCTTGCAGAGCGCGCAGCTACGGCAATTAAGCTCCAGCGGCAGAGGCGCGGGTGCGCCCGCGCGTCGGGCGGCCACCGCCTGCATGTGGTTCATCAGTGCGAGGATCAGACCCAGCGTGATAAATCCGCCGGCTGGCAGGATAACGAGCACCATCGTGTTGTGATGAATATTCGTGAGCGCCCAATCGCCCCAGAGCGTGATTGAACCGTTGCCGAAAAACTCGCGCACAATGGCGATGATGCTCAGCGACAGCGTAAAGCCTAGGCCCATGCCCAAACCATCTGCCATGCTGTAAAGCACTCCGTTTTTCGAGGCGTAGGCTTCGGCACGACCGAGGATGATGCAGTTCACTACAATCAGCGGAATGAAGATGCCTAGGCTGTCGGCAAGGGCCGGCGTGTAGGCCTGCATCAGGAGGTCCACGACCTGCACGAAGGCCGCGATCACCACGATGTAGCACGGAATGCGCACCGCAGACGGGATGACATTACGCAGGACCGATATGGCAGCGTTTGAACAGATCAACACGAAGATGCACGCCACACCCATGCCCAAGGCGTTCTCCAAAGAGGTCGTCAATGCCAGCGTGGGGCACATGCCCAATACGAGGCGGAAAGTGGGGTTCTCTCTGATGATACCGCGGGTCAGTTCTGAAATCAGGCTCATGATACAATGTCTCTCGGGTTGAAAGCCGATTAGTATGCCGCAGCGCGCGGCCAAATGCAATGCTAAGGAGAAGTAAGAAAAAGAAAAAAAGTCTAAGGCGACGTCAGATTTTGTCCCGCTCTGCTCCCTCATAAACCTGAGCCGCATGATCGGCGGATCACAAGCCGTGCGTCCAGCAGAATCTCGCGTGGCGGCGTGTCGGGCTCACGCAAGCGCTGTAGCAAGGTTTGCACAGCGACTGCCCCGATCTGTTCGCAGGGCTGGTGGATCGTCGTAAGCGGCGGCGAAAGCAGACTGGCGTATTTGACGTCATCGAAACTGGCAAGCCGGACGTTTTGGGGAACGACTATGCCGAGACGGTTGAGTGTCACCATCAAGCGTGCAGCAGTAACGTCGTTGGCGCAGATAAGGGCATCGGGGCACTGCTCAGCGGACCTGCCGACCACCCGCCGCACGAAAGCATCGTCATCCGGATTGCCGTAAGCGATCCACTCAGGCCCCCAGTGGATACCAGCGTTCAGTAGCGCGTCGTGAACCCCGGCGATGCGCTTGAGCACAGTCGGAGCAGAACCCGGGCGCGCGACAAAGGTGATGGAGCGGGCTCCAACGGTAATGAGATGTGCGGCGACCCTGTAACCCGCCGCCAGATTGTCGATGCCGACAAGGTCGTAAGCGCTACGCTCAGGGAAGTGGGCAATGTCACGGTCGAGCAATACGACAGGGATGCGGTTGACCGAGAGGGCTTGGATGATCTCTTGGTTGATCGCCTCGTGTCCCGGAATGAGTTCGAGCGGCTCCAGAAATACGCCGGCGACCTCTTGCCGAACATACTGCGCACACAGCTCGAGCGCTTGATTGGCCCGCGTCTCAAGATCCGTCGATGACGAGTCGCCCCACAGCAACGTGTAGCCGACCTGCTGGCTACGGCGCGCGATCTCGGCACAGATCGGCGTAAAAATCTCGGTAGAACCATGTCCGGGGATAATCATGCCAAAATAACCGCTCGAGGGTCGTGCCGTCTGGCTGAGATACGTGCCCGAGCCCGGGCGGCGATCAAGAAAACCGGCGGCCTTCAGGTCGCTGAGCGCACGCGATACGGTAGGACGCGAAACTCCGAACCGCCGCACAAGTTGCGCCTCGCTCGGCAGACGCCGCCGCGCATCGTACTTGCCAGAGAGTACCTCCTCTTTCAGGGTCTCAAAAATATGCCGATGCTTGGGCAAACTCCCGGTTGCATTATCCGTTGGCTTTTTTGACATCATTCACTCTATCTTTCCCATAGTCCATCGCGAGCGACCCGTCGCGAAACGGCGGAAACTGCTCATAACGACCTGCTCTCACTTGGGCAGGTAAAGATAACACTCCGGTCCGTGGCGTGTCAATCCGCACAACCTGACAATACAGCTTTCTTTAAACCTGTAACTTTTTTCGTAGACTGTTTGCCAAAGACGTGCGACACTACCCCCGTTAACTCTGGTTCCAATACTAACTCTGAACGAAGGAGTTCTTCATGAGTGTAAAGCGTTGTTTGGGAGTGGCTGGGTGTGTTCTTGGCATGGGCACGGCGGTGAGCACGCAGTACGTGAAGGCGGAGACGGTTAGCACGTATGTACTTAATAGCTATCAGACGGTCAACGGCGAGTGGAACGTCGTTGGCGTAGGGAGTGCCAGCGAATTTTATATCGGTACGGGGGTGGGTGCCACCGGTACGCTTGTGATCGAGAATGGCGCGGTGTTCAACGTGTCGGGTACATTCAAAGATCAAGGGGTCATCGGACGTAACGGTGGTTGCGGCGAAGTGACACAAAACGGTGGCCTCTTTCGTTTTAGCGTGCCGTCGCGCAGCCTCAATATCGGTGCTTCGGCCACTGCAGAGACGGTCGCGCGCTACTGGATGAACGGCGGGGTCCTGGACCTCGACACGAAATCTGACCTCCTGTTGGGTGTCTATGGTAACGGCGCCTATACGAGCGCCCTTATCGTTGCGGACGGCGTCATCACAAATCTCAACATGCTACGTGTCGGCGGAGCCGCCAACAGCAAAGCGGATGTGACGGTCACAGGCGGAACAATCGTCATCGGAGCGGGCGGCATCCAAGGCAAAACGCCCAACGGGCGCATCTTTCTGGGCGGTGGTACGCTCGCGGCTTCTGCTAATTGGACAGGCCAAATGCCAATGACCCTGACGGGGATCAACGGTCCTGCCACGCTGGATACGCGCGGCTTCACTGTCACGCAGACTGGTCCCCTCTCTGGCCCAGGGAAGTTGGTCAAAACCGGCGCGGGAGCCTTGGACCTTCCCACACCCACGGCGCACACTGCGGCCCTCTCTGCGCACGCGGGAACGCTCCGCGTCAGCGTTGTCGCAGCGAATGCCCGGATTACCTGCGGCAGCCTGGCACTTGCCTCTGATGCCGTTCTCGACATCGATTTCCGGCGTTTCGTCCCTTCCGCCACCATTGCCCCGCTACAGATAAGCGGCGATCTTGATCTCGGTGCCACACCAACCATCACGGTCCGCAACGGCGGCTGGCAGGAGGCCGGAACCTATCCGCTCGTCACGTATACGGGCACGTTTTCCGGTGCGCTGCCCGCCGCTCCCGCCGTGGCACCGGCAGGTGTCGCGCTGGTGTTTATCCACGATGCTGCCGCAAAACGCATTTCCGTGACCGCTTCGTCTTCCTCCGTGACTTGGGATGGGACCGATAACGACTGGAGTTCGCCGCACTGGCTGCCCGGCAACCTTCCCGGTCCGTACTCGGCTCTCGCCTCGGTCTTCATCACGAACGGCACCGTCTACCTTCAGGACAACGACCTGTTCGGCCCGAATAACCGCAACTGGAACACAGCTGTTTCGCCTGCCATCGTCTTAAATAGCGCCACGCTTGACAGCAAGGATCGCTACAATACGCTCTGGAATCTCCAAATGGGCAGCGGGGCGACACTACGCTGTAACGGCGGAGCGAACAACGCCGCGCAGTCCTTTCAACTGGCGGGCACGTTGACCGTCACCAACCTGTACGGCGGCAATACTCCGGCACGCATCATAGTGGCCGAGCAACCGCTTGACAACCTGAACAATGTCAATATCGGTGGCAACGGAAACCCGGTGCTCACCCTAGACATCAAGGACATCACGGGAAGCGCGGCTCCCGATCTGGAGTTTCTGGCAAACATCCAAGACTGGTACCCAAGCGGCGGTAACACCAACAGCCTCCTTAAGACAGGTCCGGGCACCCTTCTCCTTGGGGGCACCAATCTGTTCGGAGGCGGTGTCATACTGAGTGAAGGCACGGTCGTGGTTGCCCACGATGCCGCGCTCGGCACGCGAGCATTCACCTTCGCATCCAATGCCACGCTGGCCGCTACGACGAACGTGACGCTGACGAACGACGGCGTCATCTCGAACACCATAACCGCCACGTTCGCAGTCCCCGAGGACGTGACCTTGAAGCTCGGCGGCGCAATCACGGGCGGTGGCGGTGCAACCAAGATTGGTTCCGGCAAATTGCTGGGGCTTTCGGACGGCTCACTGGCTGTCCCACTCACAGTCGCTTCGGGAGCGGTCGGCGTCTCCGTTACGAACGCTACACTCCCATACACCGTCGCCACGCTCGCTTTCTCCACACCGGACACGGGGCTGGTCTTTGATTTCGGTACGGTTGTCCCAGCCAACAACGCCACTGCCGTCATGCAAGTAACGGGTTCGGTCGATTTTTCCGTCGTGCCGTCCATTACGCTGCGCGCGCTTAATTTGGGCGAACTCACCGTGGGCGCGAAGATCGCATTACTGGCTTGGAATTCAGCTATCGGCACCCCGCCGTCGTCCTTGACCATTGATTCGCTCCATCCCGTTGCGGGCAATCTCATCACGGAAGGAAATGTACTCAAAGCCGTCCTAACGGTACGCTCGGGCACCCCGCCACTACGTTGGGCGGGAACTCATTCCTCTCTTTGGAACACTTCCGACGCCAACTGGCGCGATACCTCCGGCACTGCGTTGCCGTTTGCGCAGACCATCGAGCACAGCGACGACGTGCGTCTCGACGACACCTACATCACATCGGATACGGCCATCACCGTATCCACCGCCGTCTCGCCTTTCAGCGTGTGGGCGGAGAACAACGTGTATGCCTATACGCTCGAAGGTCCGGGACCGATCTCGACTGGTGTCCTTGAAAAACGCGGTGCCAACAACCTAATACTCAACGTCCCCGTCGCGGCCCAACGCTTCGCGGTTAACGGCGGTACTGTCACGCTTGATTCTGCCCTCACGCTTGCGGGCGTCGGTACGGCCAGCCGTTTCTACATCGGTGCAAGCAATACACTCAGCGGTACGCTTGTCATCCGAACCAACTCCGTACTGACCGTCGGCGGCGTACTTGGCGATAACCTCGTCATCGGGCGCGACGGCGGTTGCGGCGAGGTCACGCAGTACGGCGGTCTATTCCAGACAACCAGAAAGCTCTACGTCGGTGCAAGCAACAACGACAACACGCGGGCACGTTATACACTAAGCGGCGGCATACTGGACATCGGGCAGGAACTCTGTATCGGATTCGGGAGCGGCGTGCTGATCACAGGCGTATTCCACCAAACCGGCGGCGTGGTGACCAACGCCAATCCGATCCGGCTAGGACAGAATCTCGGTCACGGTGTCTACACGCTCACCGGCGGCACGCTGGCCGTCACGTCGGGCGGTTTGGTCAGCGGCTCAAGCGCGTATGACATCGAACTCGGCGGCGGCACCGTGCTTGCCACTGCACCGTGGTCTTCCACACTGGACATGACCCTGACCGGCCTCGAATCCCCGGTGACGTTTGACGTTGGGGCGCATTATGTCATCCTTTCTGGCACGCTTTCAGGGCCGGGCGGGCTGGCCAAAACAGGAACGGGCTCGCTGACGCTTCTGGGCAATAACACGTACGCGGGGGGCACGCGCATCTCTCAAGGTACGCTCAACGCCACAGGCACGCTCGCTTCCTGCGCCATGATAGTGGAGGTAGGCGCCGCATTCGACGGCAGCGGTACGCTGACGTGGCGCACGGGGCAGACCCTCACCGTGCGCGGCACAGCAAATCTAGGCGGCTTCACGCTGAATGTCGGCGAACGCCCACCTGCCGGTGACCACCTCATCGTCGATTATCGCGGAGGCACGTTACAAAATCCGGCGGGGTTCGCCACCGTTACGGGACTTCCGCCCGACGCCACCTTGCTGCACGATGCCTCCGCACAAACCATCACGCTCAGAGTGGTCCATCCCGGCACCGTCATCATGGTCCACTGAGCAGCTCCATAACCCGATCCCAACTCTCGTGCTTGAACAACACGTATAATATCAGGAAAAAACAGCCATGAAGAAATGCCTTCTGGGGCTAATTGCACTGACCGGAGGCGGACTCCCGCTCCACGCGCAACCACCCGCCGACTACACGTCACGCGTGCCTGCCTTCACGTTCGGCACGACATTGGATGAGCAGGAGCAGCAATTGAAAAACAACCCCCTCGTGCTGCGTTTCGCCGCGTCCCGTAAGGGAATGGCAAATGATCCGTACCGCCCGCTGTTCCACTTTGTCAGCCCCGAGGGCAGCCTCAACGACCCGAACGGACTCTGCCGCTGGCAAGGGCTCTGGCATCTCTTCTATCAGGGGTATCCGCCGGACGACCCGCGCCAGCATTGGGGCCATGCGGTAAGCGAGGATTTGATCCGCTGGCGCGACCTGCCCTATGCGATCTATCCGAACCCAGAGGAAAAATGCTTCTCGGGTGCGACAGTGGTCGAAAAAGAACGCGTGATCGCCATGTACCACGGCACCAAGGTCGGCAACATGGTTGCTGTGTCGGCCGACCCCATGTTGCTCAACTGGGAAAAGGTCTCGGGGCGGGCGGTGATCCCGCTGACAGAGGCGGACGGCTCGCCCCGTCCCTACCGTGTCTTCGACCCTTGCATCTGGCGGCAGGGCGACCACTACTACGCACTGTCCGGAACTTCGCATCCATCCGGTCCGGGCGGCAAGACCGTACCGTCTGAACCGCTCTTCCGCTCGGCTGACCTTGTAGAGTGGAAGTATCTCCATCCGTTTGTAAGGGATGACCGTTTCACACGCATCGGCGATGACCGCGCATGCCCGTATTTCTGGCCGATCGGCGACCGCCATATCCTGCTCTTTTTCAGCCATACCAGTGGCGGTCAATACCTGCTTGGGGATTATGACACCGAGGCGCAGGTCTTTCATGCGACCGCACACGGCAAGTTTAACCACGGCCCTGTCTTCCCGGGCGGAGTCCACGCACCTTCAGCGACCCCCGATGGTCAAGGTGGCGTCATCGCGATCTTCAACGTCAATGCCGCCAAGCCCACCAGAGGGTGGAACCAAGTCATGTCCCTGCCAATGCGCCTGACGCTACACGGCAAGGAAGATTTAGGCATTGAACCGATTGCCGCCGTCGCATCTTTGCGTCATGATCACCGACATATCCCGACTCAGCGGTTACCGCCCAATCAGGAGATCGTCCTGCCCGATGTCCGCGGCAACGCCGTGGAAATCGCGACGGAAATCGACCCGCTCCGAGCTCAGGCGGTGGAACTTCTCGTGTTGCGCTCTGCGCAACGTGACGAGTACACGCGGATCGTGCTCCTACGCGAACGGGGATACCGTAGCATGCCTTGGAACACCGTGAAACGTACAGCAAGCACCGTCATTCTGGACAACACTTTTTCTTCTGTTTTGCCCGATGTGAGCCCACGCCTCCCGGAGGCAGCCCAGCTTTTTCTGCGCACGGATGAGTCCTTTAAGCTACGCATTTTTATCGACCGCAGCTTGGTCGAAGTGTTTGTCAACGGTCGTCAATATCTGGCGTGCCGGGTCTATCCGGGCCTAGCGGACAGCACCGGTGTTTCGCTACGCTCGCAAGGCGGCGAGGCGATTTTGAAATCATTGGACATCTGGAAAATGAAAGGCATTTATGAAAACACTCGGAATTAGATCGGTCGTTTCGCGGTTGCACACGAAGATTGGCGTGGCCTTGACATTGCTCGCACACATGCTCTGTGCCGCGCCGCGTCCAGATATTGTGATCGCGGATTTCGAAGGCGCGGATTACGGCACTTGGTGGGTCGAAGGCACGGCATTCGGTAAAGCGCCAGCCCGAGGCACGCTGCCGGGCCAGATGCGCGTGTCCGGGTTCAAGGGCAAGGGTCTCGTCAATTCATTTAATGGTGGCGAGGTTCTTGCAAAACCCCCTCGTGACATGGGCGTCCCGCCCATGAAACACGGGCAGGATGCCCGTGCCACGCCTGCACGCAAGGGATTTTGCAGGATTTTCTGACGAAGAGGCGCAGCGGTTGCTGAAAA
>Ga0208694_1005367_pt1 | contig 10927 bp, 8 predicted proteins | sample AD_UKC078_MetaG_FD_184442 | JGI IMG/M metagenome (GOLD analysis project Ga0208694, IMG submission 184442) | Active sludge microbial communities of municipal wastewater-treating anaerobic digesters from USA - AD_UKC078_MetaG (SPAdes) (version 2) | ecosystem: Engineered > Bioreactor > Anaerobic >...
ATTCAAATTTTTCTTTTACCGAATCTGTGGAGGTGATTCAATGGCACTGTTTTCTTTTTAGCTGATCGATTCCTTCCGTAGGAACCGTCCCATCGGCACGAAACATAAGTATACATGCAGTGTCCCCCAACGGAGGTCTAGGGAACTACCCCTCGTCTGCAGGGGTACCCACGCCGGGTATATGCTTGTAATACGAGGGACCAAAACCTGGTTAACTGGAAGAATTGAAAACCTCATTGTTAGGCGAATACGACAATAAGTAGACCTGAGGAAGGTCTTTCTTGCAGAAATAGGAGGGAATTATGAAAAAAGAAACAGCCGTCTCCTGCAAGACGGCCGGGGAAGTACCAGAGGAAGTATCAATCTACAACACAATTATACCACAACCTGCACTGGAAGACAGTTCTTGCGCACGGCATACCAGGTTGCTAGACACCTTCTCGATAGAAAAACACGATTCGAGGTCGAGTTGCACGCTTATGGGCAGAGAATGGAGCTCTGCCCCTCCTGGTCTATCTCCTGGCTTACAGGTATACCCCCAGACCGATACGCTATTAAATATATATTTAATTAAAAGGATAGTCTATCGGCTTGGGGGTATAGCTGGCAGCTACAGACTACATCAGGAGCGGGGCACCGAGAATCTCTGCCCTAAGAGGTGATCATCATGCTCGAATTGCGAAGATTACCCGAAGTAAAACCCGAAAGTGGAAAGTTTAGGGTATCGATACAGTGCCCGGAATGCGGTGATACAGGTGGCCACTGTGGCATCTTCCTCGACGGGGGCAACTACTACTGTTTGAAGTGCCGCGCCAAGGGCGAAGTACCCGGTGCGCCCAGAAGCAGTTATACCCGGAGACGGGAAAAAAGTATAGATAACACTACCGCGCAGTTGCTAGATACCACGTGGAAAAAACTCATCCGCAACGCCCGGCCGGACCGGGAAGAGACGCTGCGTTATCTGGTAGAAGATCGCGGAGTCCCGCAAGAGCTTGCGGAATCCATGTGCGGGAGGGGCTACGCATTTGTCGAGCGGAAGGGCTCGGAGATCGTCTGTACCAGATCTGAACAGCTCGTACTGAGGAAACACCCCGCACTAACTGCCGCGAATAAAGGGAAGATAAAGGTAGATAACCTTCAGAACGGCCTACTTATACCCCTATACAACCTATCAGAAAGGGGAGACCTGCTTCTGGTTGATTACCACAAACGAAACCTGTACGGGGGTTCCAAATACATATGGCTCGCCTCTAAATCGAAAGGTACGGACACATACGGCCGTCCGTCCCATACCTTTGTACCGGGTAAAGACGGATCTAAATTAATTATAGTCGAAGGCGAGATCAAGGCGGAGGTGGCTGCTTTCTACTATGGCTACGATGCTATCGGGCTCATCGGGGCATCCTCCTTCACGAAAGTCGGTGAGATACTTGAGCACCTCTTCACCAGTGGAAAATTCTATGAAGTCGTTTACATAGCGCCGGACATAGACACTTACCAGAAAAACACCCATATCGCCGAGAATATCGTGAAAGCCGCTATGGACGTAGAAAATCTAAACACTGACGTGACTTTCCTCGCCTGGCTTCCCTACGGTGCACGCGAGAAAGGCATAGACGACTTTCTTCTAACCTCCACTGCTATGCCCCCTGCCATGCCGCTGGAGATGAGTTTCGTAGAGTTTATAGATGCCTGCAGCACCAAACATAGCATCCAGAAGAAGTATGGAGAAGATCCCGCCTTTATTGCGCTTAGCGACACGACAAGAAAGCTCACCCGGGCGATGGAAGAGGAATTTTGTGACCAGATGGTCGCAAATCATATAGAGTATACGCTAACGACGACGGATATCGAGGAGGTCGAGACGCTGAGTCAGGAGCTGTTTGCCGGAGCCGGGACGGATGTAGATGCTTGGGGGCAGTTTGTTTTCAGGGGCGGACGTAGCGTTCTTGTCGACTGCAGCCCGACAGGATCGGGTAAAAGCATGAAAATAGCCGAACACCCTGAAGCTCTGAAGGGACCGGCGAAGAGAGTGGTGTATATCTCGCAATCACCCTTAAACCCGTCCGTGGAAGGGCTGAGGCGCTTTAAGGTGCAGGTCGGGAGAACTCCCTATGGGTATATCTATGACGCGGAGATCGGGAGACACAGGGAGCGAACTCGCGAAGAGGCAGAGAAAGACACGCCGACGGCCACTATAGAGGCCAATTGCAAAAATGAATTTATACGGCTTCTAGAGAGTCAGGGCCACTATGCCTATGTCAGTAAATACTGTAGCGACTGTTGCGGGCACCGTAACGAGTGCCCTTTCCGGCGGGACAGGGACCTTCTGGCTTCCGCGGAGTTGCTGAGTGTAAGTTTCAGCAGCTACGTACCCCTCGACGGTGATCTGGTTGTGGTCGATGAATTCAATAACCTCCCGCGGTACCAGACGGACACGGTCGATCTGGATGAGATTGCTGAGATTGTCGCTCGCTTCGACGCGCGCGACCCTGAAATAATCGAGATCCTGGGCCGGATATCGAGATTGACGTCAACCAAAACTGAAAAAATCAGATTGAAAGATGGCCGGACGATTTATAAAGAGTATTCGGCAGAAAACCTAGATGCCGAGATAGATCCTGAAAAAGTCGTAAGGGACTGGACAGAGAAAATGCAGGCAGCGAAAGAATACATAGATATCTTAACCCCCCCTCTGAAGGGGAATCTCAAACATTTTACACCGGAGGAGTTGCGGAACAAGCTGCGGGCGGGGTCGGACAGGCTCAGATCTATTGGGCAGCTGGGGGACTTCGAGCCTTCCAAAATAGTCTTCTCCTCCCGGTGGCGTTCTTCTGGGGAGGAGGAACTGCTTAGAAGAATAGGGCTTGTGGAGAGCGTCCGGCGGATGATCCACTGCTTGAACTCGATAAACTACCAGAGAGGCTGCAATGTCTACATCGCCGGTGGGCAGTTGCACATAATGCGTAAAGATAGTCGATTAAGTAACCTGATCAGCAGACTTCAAGATCGCAAGGTGAAGTTACTCGTTCTCGACGCGTCTGCAAACAGGGAGGTTTACACAAAACTTTTCGGTGACGTTAAGGTGCATTTCGTTAAATTTGGGAGGGAGGCAAGGGATGAGTCGGCCGATGAGGATTCTTATAACCGGTGTGATACCGTTAAAATTGAGTAGCGGGCACAAACGTGCCCGCAGGTTCTACCAGATGGTGAAACTGGTGAACGAGAAGCTGATATTCCGCTACGAAAAAGAAAGAAACTCGGGGTTGTTGACATTCAAAAAATACGAGGCTTTAGCCAGAGAGATTCTACCGGAATTCGAAACTGGCCACTGGCACGCGGACGAAAAAGGTTCCAACCGTTATTATGATAGGGGTGTAAATATTCTTCACCTAATAGGTATCCCCCAAAAGAACCTGGCACATATGGCTTCGGAAGTGGAGCTGGAGATTGGCGAACCTTTACAGAAGGGGTCGATCGAAGAGCGGGGACAGAAATACTTCATAGATCCCCGTTTGCAGAAAAAGGTTGCAGCCGAGCGAGATGACCATTACCTGCAGGCTGAGGGTCGCTTGAGGGCCAACCGCAGGCTTGGAGAGTCTCTGTACGTCGTGCATTACGACCCCTACGCCGAGAAATTCGCGGACGAAACTATAGATATAGCTGACCTGTTGAGTGAAGCGGAGCTAGACTCTCTCGGGCTGACTAAGAAGAGTCGTTATGCGACACAGAGGGCGAATTTCCAAAAGCAGCGGAATACGGTCAGTTTAGAGGCGCAGGTGCAAGACGGAAAGCTGCGGGCCAGGGCAGCCAGACTAGCCGGGCTCGGTTTCAGGCGCTTCACCTATGCTTGGTTCAAAGTCTCAAAAAGTAAGTGCCAGGACCTTAAACTCCGGGACACATTTCTCCAGACTCAGAGGTTGTATGTTATTACTGACGAAGATGTAACTAACATCGAATGCAGCCCCACATCAGAAGAGGCAACGTTCTTCTACAATGCCCTTCTTAATGCCGATAGAGCACTACATAGGAATCCTGTGTTCAGACTATATGGAAGTCTTCAAAAAGATGAGTTCGAGACCCTGTTTGGGTTGCCCCCGGGCTCGGTCAAGAAAAAAGTCAGAAAGAGAGATCTGAAGCCTTACCTCACGCTTGATTACACTGCCCGCCTCACCGGGCTTTCGATGGAGCCAGATGACGACGGTATAGTCCCTGCGAGGTATGCTGCCATACCGATCCCATCTGTCTCTGTGGGCAATGTGACATACATAAACAATTACCTCCAGGGTAAGGAGATACTTGCCGAGCTTGAGAAATCAATTACAGACCTGCCGGAGTCCAGAGTGTTTTTCATCTGGGTCCGGGCGCTGGAGGATCTCGCCGAGAAGACACATAACCTGGACGACAGGGTCCGTTATCTGGTATTGCACCATTACTCCACCGGCAAGACGTATTTTATCGACCTTTTCAGGATACTCACCGCAGGCAAGACAGATATTATCCAGCAGTTGCAGAGGATTTTTGATAAGTCTCTTGTCGCTGGCTGGGACCTCCAGCAATCGGGAGCACTGTTGAAGGCGCAACACAACCTCACTATAAGCAATCCATACTGCCTGAAAGTCGCACTGGACTATCTGAGCAGGGCCACGGGAGAGGGTTTCGAAAATGTGAAGAGAGAGTTTATGGACGGACTTCCAAAAGCCGTGTACAGCGATTGGAAGGCGCCCAGGACGGCGATAATCGACAGGGAGAGCCTTGTCGCCTGTTGCGCCTACCAGGAAAACCTGTTCAAGGATACCGTGAAGCTGTTCAGGCTGAATCCTTTATTGCCCGAAGAATGTGGCTTGATAACCCAATTAGGGGTAGGAGATGGGCATTTTGAATTGGAGATGGGGCTTCTTACGGTAATAGTAGCTGCAGTTAGTGCGGGAGTCGATTTCAATGGTAGGAAGCACGCTTACTTCAACCAGATAGGAGCGATTACCGGCCGGTTATCGAGTGTGAATCCGAATGTCATGGGTATAAGCAGGGAAGAGCGTGGGGAGGTAAAAGCTAAATATAATTACGTGCTGTTGTGCGCTGACTACTCCCAGATCGAACCCAGGATAGCCGCCTCTTACGCCGGTGAAGAGGCCTTACAACAGGTCTTCCGTGATGGTAAGGACATCTACAGGGAGATCGCATCTTCACTTTTTCATATTGCACCGGAAAAAGTAGACACCCAGACCAGATCGAAAGTCAAGACGATGTTCCTCGGCCTTCTATACGGGATGGGTGGAAACGCTCTTCAGAATAGGCTGGCGGACCAGGGAATCGAAACGACCCTCTCTGAGGCGAAAGAGTTAATATCCAAATTCAAAAGCACCTATCCAAAACTCGGAGGCCTCATAGACGAAGCCGGGAAGCTCGCAAGGGAACAGAAAAAGGTGAGCGGACTGGTTACAGTCCATACTATGACCGGCCGGTCGATTGCTATAGATGCAGCGACCGCTGAAGAGAGTGAGCTCCGCGCGCATAACTTCAACCATATTATTCAGGGTACGGGAGCGGATATCCTGAAACGAGCTGCAGTTGAGTTTCATAGAAGGGTAAGAGAAGAAGGATTACGGGCACAGATAGTAAATCTGATTCACGACGAGATTTTGGTGGAGGTCTTGAGAGAGGACAGGGACAGAGCCAGGGAGCTTCTTGTTGATGTCATGGAAACGGTCGGCAGAGAGGTGATAGGGATCGATACCCCCGTGGAGTGTGGTGTTGGGAGTAACTGGAGAATTGCGAAAGGTGAGTAGTGATAGATTATAGGGGGGAAAAACCGGCAGCGAGGTGCTGCCGGGTTCACTATGATCTGCGTTTCTCTGATAACGCGCTTTTGACCTTTCGGAATATCTTATCTCTGGTAACGGCCTCCAAAAGTGACGGGCACCGCCTCTTGACGAAGCTTTCGACCTCTTCTGCGTGCAGCAGTCTTCTGAGCTTCTTCAGGCCATTATTGTCGCTGTAGGTTATGAACTCCCCAGATCTCTGCCTTCCCACCAGCGCTGAAGCTGGAAATTCAATGTAGATGTAGCCGTCGCCCGCGTCTGTTATTTGCACTAGAAGCCTCCTCTGACAATTTATTTGCTCCTAATGACACTATAGCGCATTCATAGTGATGCGTGCAGGCGAGGGGTTATAGGTCGGGGTACGACGGTTCACTATTAGCTGTTTATCTCTTCTGAAGTATATCTACTACTGGAGAACCATGAAATCTTCCGTCGTGAGGCTCAGGTTAAAGATTTACGGTGCGGGGCCTACGATCTTCTTGAAAAAGGCTTCGACAGTTATGTCTGCATTCATAGTTACCGTCTTGGGAACTTCAGTTGATTCAAATCCCCCGATCACCCACTTCTCGAATTCCCAGCCGGCAGCGGGAGTCGGAGTCAGCTGAACTGTTGTATCTTCTTCGTACCTGTTATCATCCGAAGCGGGAACCGTAGCAACCGTTCCGTTACCAGTCACGTTGATCGTCAGGGTGTATGGAATCTCTTCAAATACAGCTTCAACGGTCGTGTCAGCATTCATGGTGACTGTCTTGGGGACATCGGTAACTTCGACTCCGCCAATCACCCACTTCACGAACTTCCAGCATGCAGCGGGAGTCGGGATCAGTTGGACTGTTGTACCCTCCTCGTACCTGTTATCAGCCGAAGCGGGAACCGCAGCAACCGTTCCGTTACCAGTCACGTTGATCGTCAGGGTGTATGGACTCTCTTCAAATACAGCTTCAACGGTCGTGTCGGCATTCATGGTGACTGTCTTGGGGACATCGGTAGATTCAACTCCGCCAATAACCCACTTCACGAATTCCCAGCCTACAGCGGGAGTCGGAGTCAGCTGAACTGCCGTGCCTTTTTCGTACATGTTGTCGGCAGAAGCGGGAACTGTAGCAACCGTCCCGTTTCCGGTAACGTTGACTGTGAGCGTGTATATCTTCCGGGTAAAGTTAGCTACGAGTGTTCTGTTACGCCTAGCCGTGAACGAATAGTCAGGAGTATTGCTCACCTGTACTCCATCTTCGGTCCAGTTCACAAACCTATAACTGGAGTTCGCAACGGCCGTGAGGTTCACAGTTTCTCCATGGTCGTACGAACCGCCACCACTCACCGTTCCTCCGGCTTCTGGATTTGCAGATACAGCTATCGTATAACTTTTAAGAGAGAAACTAGCAGTGACTTTTCTGTCCGCGTTCATATTGATATCTATAGGATTTTCCGAACCTAAAAGGTCACCGCCCCAGCCTGTGAAACTCCAGCCTTCTGAGGGGCTGGCTGTAAGCCAAACGATCTCGCCAGGGTTGTATGCAGCTTTATCCGGTTTCCTGGTCACATTTCCCTGGCCGATCACATTAACTGTGAGCGTATACGTTTTCAGAGTGAAGTTGGCCACAAGTGTCCTGTTTCCAGTTGCTGTGAAGGAGTAAGTGGGGTTTGTGCTCACCTGAACTCCATCCTCGGTCCAGTTCACAAACCTATAATCGCAATTGGCAACGGCCGTGAGATTTACGACCTCGCCATGATTGTGTGTGCCCCCGCCGATTACTACCCCCCCTGCTTCGGGGTTTGCATTAACCGTTATCGTGTACTGGTTTAATGAGAAGGTGGCGGTCATCTCTCTATCAGAGTTCATCACAATATTTGTAGGGTTTTCCGAACCAGAAAGGTCACCGCTCCAGCCTGTAAAACTCCAGCCTTCTGAGGGAAGAGCGATCAGTTGAACAATCTCACCGTGGCTGTACCTGGCAAGGTGGCGGCCTGAAAGACCTCTATCGTTGCCATCGAATCGCTTGTAATACCTGAGATTGAAGGCGGCGATAGCACCTCAGGAGGGAGAACTACTTCGTAATCGAACCTTTCGGGCTCAAACTCCGCAACAGGTATTCCGTTATAAAACAATGCCGATAGGGAAGAGTCATCGCTCTTCTGGACGGTGAAGTGTATGTAGTAAAACATCCGATCTCTGCCATTTAATGCAGTTACCGTTATTTTTGTCGTGCCAGGGAGTTTTTTCGCATTATCTATGCTGATAACGGCACCCTCAACATTCGGTGTGACCGTAATGACTGGGACCTGAACCGTCCCGGCGGCCAGTTCAACGGTGTATTCGTTGACGTCTGGATTGAAATTCTGTAGAGAGGTATCACCCACGCTTATTTTCGCTAGTGATGCGTCGCTCAGCTTTTTAGTATGAGGACACGCAGTTAGAATGAAAACAACGACAACCAAAATCGCGATCAACATGTGTCTTTTCACTGTCATTCCTCCTAATTCACTTAATTAGATCTGGAACAGAATGAGATTAGAGAAGAGCCAAAAACAACCGTACTCCCTGCTTAAATAGCTTTCGAATTTTGCCTGGATAATTGTAACAACATACGGAACAGCATCAAATCTAGTTGATTTTTGTTTGTAAGTTTTCACATTGAGTATATCACCCTGTTTAATAGCGAAAAAACGGCGTATTTAGTGGTTTTCTATAATCAGGTCCACTTATACCCTGTGAGTTTGGATTAACGGCTGTTTCCATTCTTTATTCAACAAATCAGGTGCCGACAGTGAAGTTTTGGCAGGCGAGCAATTTAACACAAGGGGATTGTGTTAAGTTCGCTGGTTCTTCCCTTTCCCTGACCCTTGAAGGCTTTCAGCCGGATCACTCCGGGCAGCTTTTACAACGCCCGATTTTGTATTTAACTGATAATTGTATATAATAGCTTTATGTTAATTGCATCGAATCCATCCCGGAGGTCCCGAAGTGCCATCGATTTACCTGGAGAAAGTCGTACCCGAGAAGAATGTGAAGAGGTTCTATTTTATAAGCGACGAACACCAGACCACGTTTGTCGGTTATCCGGTCACCATCATTTTCGGGCGTATATCCGAACGCGCGACGTTCGTGACTAAAGTCTTCCCGACGGAGGCCAGGGCACGCAGGTATTTCAACAGGCAGATGCGTATAAGGCAGAGGCATCGTTACGCAGTGGTCAAGCCACCGTACCTGAGGGAGAAGAATGAGAAGCCTATACAGCTGGGCCTTCCACTGTATTAAACGCGCCGTATTGAAAGTTTTGTCGCCGGGTATAGGTAGATGAGGGTACCGCACAAGAAAACGCGTTACAGGGCATTTTGCGAGGTGTAGTTATGGAGGAAGTCCAGCCGATACGCGATACAAAGAAAATCGATACGATGAAGTCCATTATGAAGGGTGAATCCAACTACCGGGACCTTCTTCTTTTCACCCTGGGCATAAACACCGGACTGAGAATATCGGACATACTCGCCCTGAAGTGGAGCAGTTTCCTTAACGGCGGCAAACTCCTGAAGGCAGGGGACCAGTTGAACGTTGTGGAGATCAAGACGAAAAAGGCCAAGACGTTCGTGATAAACAAGTCGGTCGCGGAAGCGTTGAAGCTCTATCACGATTCCCTCGACAGTGTGAACCCTGATGATCCAGTCTTCTCCTCCCGCAAAACAGCCGACGGTACCCTGAAACCCATAACACGTATCGCAGCCTGGCAGATGCTGAACAGGTACGCCGATATGGTCGGACTGGATGAGGGGATCGGCACGCACACACTCCGCAAGACCTTCGGCTACCACCTGTACAAGAAAGGCGTGGCTCTGGAGTACATTCAGAAGATGCTTAACCATTCTTCTCCGGCGATTACCCTGCGGTATATTGGTATCACCCAGGAGCAGCTTAACGATATTTATGTGGAGCTGAATTTATAACAGCTGGCTACTCCTACGATGTCGGACCGTAATTATCCTGAAGGCCATATAAACTCCGGTGCCTTCTGCGTCTCCTCGCGCTTGCGGGCTACTCCGTGCCCGGTGCTCTGAGACTCAGCACAGGGTAAAAATGCTGAAGTGTAAATCAGGGCACCGTCCTGCAAATACGAAACCCCAGGCGGTAGTACGTGCGAGTGGGCGAGTAGTAGTCGCGATACGCTACCCGTACGTACGTCGCACTGTAGTACCAGCTACCGCCACGATCCACCCGGCTGGAATCAGCTGTACTGTTGTTGTTGTACGGATTCGTCTGTGCTGAGCTGGAGTAGTTTCCATACAAATCTGAGCACCACTCCCATACGTTTCCTGACATATCGTACAGGCCCAGCTCGTTAGGCGCCTTCTTCCCAACTTCCTGCGTCTTGCCCCCTGAATTGTCCTTGTACCAGGCGACGTCACCAACTGTACTGCTTCCAGCATACTGGTAACCCCTGCTCTTGTTTCCACCACGGGCGGCATATTCCCATTCTGCCTCTGTCGGCAGCCTGTATCCGAGTACCTTTGTTATGTCGGTCGTTATCCTTCCGTCTTTGTCCAGTAGATTTCCGTTATTGTCATACGCTTTGGGCAGCTTCTCTTTCTCACTCAGCCAGTTGCAGTATGCTATTGCATCCCACCAGGTCACATTTATTACAGGTCTTGTTCCCCTTCCCCAGTCTTCATCCTCTGGTTTGATCCTGTCGGTAGCTTCACAGAAAGCGTCGTACTCGTCGAACGTGGTCTCGTATTTGCCTATGTAAAAGTTGTAGGTGAACGTCACTTTGTGCGTTGGTTTTTCATCACTCTCTCCATTACCCCAGGTGTCGCCCATAGTGAAGCTACCTTTCTCGACAAGTATCATCTGTGGAACTATGTTCGAGGGAGTGTAAGATGAAGCGGTAGGTGCACTCTGTGTCGTGAACCTCCACACAGGTCCTTCTGTCGTTGCTCCCTTACTGTCTTTTACCACTACCTTCCAGTAGTAGGTTGTGCCATATGATAGGTTGCTTCTATTAAGTGTATTCTCAACCTGGTTAGATGACACCTTTGTCGTCGGATTGGCGTTGGTATCGAAATAAATATCGTAAGTCATAGTATCATCATCCGGGTCATAACTGTCCCAA
>Ga0208694_1005380_pt1 | contig 10906 bp, 10 predicted proteins | sample AD_UKC078_MetaG_FD_184442 | JGI IMG/M metagenome (GOLD analysis project Ga0208694, IMG submission 184442) | Active sludge microbial communities of municipal wastewater-treating anaerobic digesters from USA - AD_UKC078_MetaG (SPAdes) (version 2) | ecosystem: Engineered > Bioreactor > Anaerobic >...
ACCTCCTTGTTTTTTATCTTAGATGGTTATGCAAGGCGAACATCTAATATTAGTAATTATACCACTAATTATTCGTATTTTCAATTTTATTATTAAAAAGATTAAATTTCTTTTGAATTCTTTCAAATGTCCTCATCAAAGGATCATACAATAAAATCAAAAATAACATATTGCTAGCGATATATCCAATAGTTGTTGGGGTTGAAATAATAATAAAGTTGAAATAATCTTTAAATGTAAAACCTGATGTTACTTGTAAAGTAGTCCAAACATCTATCAGTAAGACATAAAAAACTCCAGCAATCGCCCCAAGCAATAATACAAAATACAAATTCTTTTTTAAAAAACTTTCTTTAAATAAACCTGCAAGAAAACCAATCATACCAAAACCAAACATTTGAAATGGTGTCCACGGTCCTTGACCAAAGTAAAAGTTAGAAATAGCCATTGTTAGAGCCCCAATCATAAACCCTGCTTCTTTCCCAAAAATCAAAGCCGCAATAATAACAATAGCTCCAATAGGTTTAATCCCTGGTAAAAAAGCAAACAGAATTCTTGAAACAATATTAATTGCAATTACAATTGCAACTAATATTAACTCTTCTAGTTTTGGTTTAGACTCTTCAAATGATAGAAAGAAAGGTATTAATGCCAATATAGCTATCAAAACAGAAATAATTCCATATTGTTTTAGATTAAGTAAATAATAAAATAAAACAATAATCAAAGGAATTAATCCAAAAATAATTGAATATCTAATTATCTTTTTCATTTTTAATTCCATTCTTCTTAGCTATCTCTACTAGCTCAGGAACTGTAATAACTTTATCGTATAAGTCTCTAGATGCAAGTGAAGCAACTGTTGTATAAAAGTTGCTATTACTAAAGAAACTATGACTATCAGTTAGACTTAAAACTTTACCATTAAACATAATTCCTACTCTATCAGCTACACTTGCAATAAACTCTAAATCATGAGTTGCAATAATGATAGTTGCACCTTTAGCTTTTAAGTCCCTTAATATCTCTTTTAATTCTTCTCTTAAACTAAAGTCCATTCCTTTAGTAGGTTCATCTAAAAGTAAAATCTTTGGTTTAGAAAGCAAAATTTTAGTAAAAGCACATTTTTGTAATTCTCCTCCTGATAAATCATAAGAACTCATTTCCAATAACGGCTTTAAATCAAATTTAACTAACAATTCCTCTAATAGTGCTTTATCTAAATCTAAACTCTTTACATAATATTCTAAATCTTCACCTACAGTACGCTTCAAAAATAACGTCAACGGATCTTGTGGTAAATAAGCAATTAAGTTTTTATATAAAGTATTTCCCTTATATTTCCTAATATTCTTATTATCAATTTCAATTTTTCCTGAATAAAAAGATCTAATTCCAGCTAAATTTTTTAAAAGTGTAGTCTTACCAACACCATTTCCGCCAACTAAACCTAAAATCTCATTATCATAAACAGTTAAAGATAGTTTTTCTAAAACATCTTTTTCTTTTTTACTATATCTATAATATACATCTTCAGCCTTAATAATCTCTTTTTCAAAAACTTTAGTTTCATAAGAAAAATTAATCTCATTTTTATATTTGTTTTTTAAGGCTTCCTTTACATCTTTTAAATGAAGCAAAGTTCCTAAATCTAAGTATTTAGAGATTTGTAATGTCTTAGGTAGAAAGGCAAAATATTCCTTATTACTAGCTAGGAAATTTATTGCTTCTTCTTTTAATCCAAAATAAATCATCTTTCCTTTATCTAAAACTATAATTTTATCCGTAAACTCTAAAATGTCTTCCAAATTATGTTCTACTAAAATAATTGTAATTCCAAAATCTTGATTAATTCTTTTTAAAATCTCCAAAAACTTTTTTCTTGTTAATGGATCTAATTGTGATGATGCTTCATCTAGTAAAATAACTTCAGGATCTAAAACCAAAAGTGATGCTAAACTTACAAGTTGTGCCTCACCACCAGATAACTCCATAGTATGTTTTTCTAATAAATCATTTATATCCAAATAATTTACGATTTCAGCTAACTTTGTTTCAATTACTTCTTTTTCTAAACCTCTTGCTTCTAATCCAAAAACTATCTCATGATATACTTTATCACTTACAATTTGTCTTGAAGGATTTTGAAACATATATACAATCTTACTTGAATCATAATCTTTTAAATCAAGTCCATCAATTTTTACTATACCCTTTAACTCGCCACTAGGAGTAATTTCTTTTTTTAATAGTTTTAGTAATGTTGTCTTTCCACACCCAGTTTTCCCAACAACCAAGCAAAAATCACCTTTATCCAAGGAAAAGTTAACATCACTTAAAGTAAAACTATTATCTAAATATTTAAAACTTAAATTTTTCGTCTCAAGAAAAACCATTTCAAACTCACTCCTAACTCATAAATCAATGGTGCTAACATAAACAAGAAACTAGCACTAAAAAGAATAATACTAAAAACATTAAACTTCAATTCACCAATAACTGGGTAATAGTAAAAATATAAATGTCCTTTATAATTACAATAAATATAAAAAACAAGTAATAAACCACCAAATAACATAATTATAAAATCTTTCAACGTAAAAGCATAACTATGATAATACGTTCTCTTACCTTGCTTATGGCCCCTAGCTTTCATACTTAAACTTAAAGTTAAGTAATGTTCTAAAGACCAAGTAATTAAGGCTAGTAAGATTTGATAGTTAATACTAAGTCTTACACTTAAACTCTTAGTTTTTTTCATCCCTAATGTTGTTTGTGTATCAATAAATTCTTGCTTCTTCTTTTTCATCTCAGGAATAAAACGTAAAACTAAAGCGACAATTAAAGCTAAATTTACTGAAACCTTTGAAAATAAATACATATTTTTGTCAGTATCCATTGTATAAGAGAAAATCGAACTCCAAACAATAATACTTACTAAAGCTAAAGCAATCGCAAAACCAAAGATAATTGATTCTTGAGTAATTGCTTGTTCATTTAAGAAAAACAAAATTGTCATTCCTCTATGATTAAACAAAGGATTAATCAAAACAATTAATAAGATTGTGAATAAATAAAAACCTATATTCCCTAAAAAGATTTTGAAATCATGATAGTATAAAGAATAAAGCAAACTAACTATTAATGATATTCCTAAAATAATCGGATTATACGTAAATAGGGTAAATGTCATATTCAAAATAAAGAATATAAAAATCGTAAGTGGGTGGAAACTCTTAATCTTATTCATGAACATCCTCCAAAAGGTCATTACCCATATCACGAGAGTACTTCAAAACAACTTTGTCTCCATTTTTTAAATAAACTTTATCAGACGACTGACCTGATCTTTCCCCATTTACATAAAACAGCCATCCACTTAATGACCCGCAGTCAAACTCATATAAATTATATATTCCTTCAATATAATAACTACCTTGCAATCCCTCATATTCTAATTGAAATTGATAGTACCTACTTGCTCTTTTTAAAATTGAAAAAACTGTATCTTTATTTCTTAAAACTAAAGTCTTTTCTTTTAAGAAAATTCCATCATCAGGAATAATTCCCTCATCTAATAAAGATTGCTTGATATTTTCTTGATCTTCCAACAATACTTTACATTCAATCTGCAAATAAACTACTTCACTATCTTCAGTAATATTTTCGGTATTTCTTAAATAATACTGATCAACACTTTCAATCTTTACTCCAAAAACTAGACCAACTACAGCTAAAACTAAAAAGGCAAATAATAATAAATCTCTTCTTTTCATAGTCTCTTCGCCTTCTTACGCTTAATTATTATCAATACTAACGCAGTCGTTAGACCAATAGAAGCTATGATTAAACTAAAATAAATATAAAATGATAAATCCTTTTTTTCTTCTCCTAATACTAGCAAGATGGAATCATAATTTTCAATATAATTTTGACCACCATATCGTAAAGCTTCATAACTCTCTTTTATTGCAAGAGCTTCTTCTTCGTTTTCTTCACCTTTTTCAATAAAATCACAAATTTGTTTGTTTAACCTAGCAACTTTAATTTCTTCTTCCTTGATTGAAACAATTGCATCTTTAACCAAATCATCATTTCTACCTAAAACATCAAAAAGTTCTAAATAATATAAATAATGATTATATTTAGAAATCTTAACATTTAGTAAATCTTGATTAATAGCTTCATTATCATAGTTACCTGGTTTTAGATTTTCAAAACTAACAACAGGATATTCCTTTTCTTCATTTAAAGCTATACCCTTTTCAATTAACTTTTCTTCTAATTTATAGTAATTATAAATATAGAAACGATCACGATAAGGAATACTTAAATATTCTTGGTATAAAGCATCTAGATTTGTGCTATCACTTATCGCATCAATTTTCGTTTTTAAACTAATAATTTTTTGGCTTTCGTTTTCGCTAAACTCAGGCAATAAATCATAATATGCTCTTTTTGTATTTAAATATTGATTATAGCTAAGCAATGCTTCTTCAGCTTGTCTTGTAGCTATTTCTGAGTAATTGTCACCTCTTCTATATTTACCTTCTTCAAGTTTATATTTATTTAAACCATCTAAAACCGTATTTCCGTTTTTAATAAACCTTGTCTCTTTTAGAGGATCTACTCCTAAACTAGATAATGCTAGTAATACTTGAGAAGTACTCTCACAATTATAAGAACCAAATGAAGCAAAATCTCCATCTTCCCCTTGTAGACTTCCTAGAGTATCTAAAGCAGTTTTAATAACATCTTTAACTCTAACATTAATAATTTTATTTTCTCTTTTTGAATAAACTCTATATTCAGCTAAATCATTTTGGTATTTACTTAAAGCAAGTAAAGTCATTGATGTAATATCTGGGTCTGGCACAGTCCCGATATAAGCAAATCCACCAGCTTTTAACTCTTTGCTTAAGATCGCTTGAACAATATCACTTCTTTTATAATAATTTTCAATATTATAATCAGGAAACCTCATACTATCAATAGCAAGTAAGCTAAAGATTAAACTATTTAATCCTTGTTTTTCTAGGAGATTTTCTGTTTTAGTATCAAAAACACCTATTCTTAATAGATTATATTCTTTATTATCTAAACTTATACTTCTTGGATCTAGACCACAAGCAATAGATGCAAAAGTTAGCCTATGATATTCGGTCATCTTGTCGGTTTCTAAAGTTCTTAAATGTTCTTTTATTTGCGCTATATAATATAGTTTATTAAAATCATGATTTTCTTTATAGTACTTTAAAACTAACCAGTCATTAGAAGAACTATAGTTTAAATCTTCACTTTTCGCATTTACATTTATACTAAAAACAAATCCAAACAAAAGTAAGATAAAAATAAGTGCTCTTTTCATACTAATCTCCTTTCTTATTAAAAAACTACCCAAAAAGGGTAGTTTTGTTTTTATACATAATAACAAATTTCCCTCCGAAATTTTTATTTGATAATCTCGGCAGGTCTCCTGACTTAAAGTATCACCATACTTTATTGATCTTCCCAAAAGTTTCCTTTAAGTGACCATAAATAATAAAGTACTCCACTTCTACAGTAGCGGGGGCTGTTCTAGATTCTAACTAGATTCCCTTTTAATTTTGCAATAAAAACCCAAATTATTTAATATTAAATTTTTAAATCACCTTTTTTAATTAAATTATATTTTCTAAAGATGATATCAATTAACCAAACTAAAACAATTGGTAAGATAATTTGTAAGACTAAAATTGAAAGGATACTTCTTGCATTAATTCCCATCGAAGTAATCGTCTCAATCTGCCCAACAAGACCAGATGTTCCCATACCAGCTCCAATTGATGTTGTTGTCATTTTAAAAACAACAGTTGATAGTGGTCCTAAAATCGCACTAACGATAATCGGTGGTAGCCAAATAATCGGCTTTTTCAAAATGTTTTTAAATTGAAGCATACTTGTACCAATAGCAACTGAGATAATTGTACCAATATTATTATCTTTTCTGCTCATAACTGCAAATCCAAGCATATTAGCACAACATCCAACTAAAGCAGCACCACCTGCTATTCCTAAAATATAAGCTTCATCACCATTAAACCCAGCATTAATTGCATTAGTTCCTAAATGGATAGAAATTGCAATCGCAGCCGAAGAAATTGGCGCTGTTAGTGCCATACCCATAACAACTGCAATAACTAATCCCATAATAAACGGTGTTGCCTCTGTAGCTAAAATAATAAATTTACCGATATAAGATATACCTATAGTAATTGGTTTAGTAACGACTAAACTAAAACATGCAGCTGCTAGTACTCCTAAAATAGGAACTATAATAATATCTATTGGCGTTTGTTTTGTAAGGATTGTATTCATTATAAAAATTGTTCCAATAACTACTACATAAATTACTAAAGGGTCACTAGAAAGTCTCAAAAAACCAGCTAGTGTTAAAGATATACTTGGATCAGCATAAACATGAGGAAATAAAACAGCAATTCCACCACTAATTGATGCTACAATTAGTTTTAAACCACTAAGTTTTAAACTCATACTAATGCCAATACCAATACCTAAACCCATTAATCCTTTAATAACAGATGCTACATCTAAAATTATCTTCTTTGCTTCCACTGGTAAAGGTACGTATGTAGCAAAAGTAGTTAAGATTGTCCCTACAAGTAAGGTAGCAAAGAGACCATAGGCCATACCATTTAAGGTTTTAATAAAGAAATCTAATAGTCCTTTATTTTCTCCAATATAGTCCCCTTCAAAATTAAATAATTTCATCTTTTAAAATGCAAAATTTCCTTTTGTAAATACTTTAACTTTTTTGCCATCTTGTGTAGTCCCAACAATTTCCATATCACTACTACCAAACATAAAGTCAACGTGTGCCATAGATTTATTATAACCTTTTTTCATTAATTCTTCTTCACTTAAAGTATAACCATCTTTAATATTCATTGTATAAGCATTACCTAAAGCTAAGTGACAAGATGCATTCTCATCAAATAAAGTATTATAGAATAAAATTCCCATATTAGAAATTGGTGAATTGTGAGAAATTAAAGCAACTTCTCCTAATCTTGATGAACCCTCATCAAGTTCAACTAATGTCTTTAATACTTCTTTTCCTACTTTAGCGCCATAGTCTACAACCTTACCATCTTTAAATTCAAACCAAAAATCTTCAATTAAAACTCCTTGATAACTTAAAGGCATTGTGGCTACAACTTTACCATTTACACCATGACTATGTGGCATTGTAAAGATTTCTTCAGTTGGAATATTTGGTGAGAATGTAACCCCGTTTTGTCCAACTTCTGATCCACCACCCCAAATATGTCCTTCAACTAAATTTACAACTAAATCAGTACCAGCTTTATTCTTGAAATGTAAAGACTTGAAATTATACTTATTTAATTTTTCACGATGCTCAGCTAATTGTGCATGATGCTTTTTCCAGTTCTCAACAACATCTTCACCTTCTCTAACACGGCAAGCTTCTAAAATTACTCCCCATAATTTCTCAATTACTTCATAATAAGGAACATCAGGGAATACTTTTTTACCCCATTCTAAGTTAGGTACAATACCGATTGTCCATTGTGAACCATTGCTCATCATATACTTACGGTAAAAACCAATTTTCTCATTAGCAGCTTTACTCGCAATTACAAACTTCTTTGGATCAACACCTTTCATCAAATCAGGATTTGGTGAACCAACTGAAATTTGTGCAGCTTTATTAACCATAAAATACTCTAATCTCTTTACATTGTATTCTGGAAATTCTTTTAAAGTTTCTTCACTTGCATATTGATAATATAGTTTATTATCTTCACCATAACTCCAATTTACAACAACTTTCTTAGCACCAGCTTGATATGCTTCCTCAATAACTAATTTAGTAAATGCATGTGCTTCTACTGGCGCATTTAAAACAACGATTTGATCCTTTTGGACATTTGCTCCAATTCTTACAATCAACTTCGCATATTCTTTTAATAAAATATCTTTCATAACTCCTCCTCATAAATAGCATATAATATTGTATTGGAATTATTATAACCTATTTTCATTATTTTTTCAAGATTTACCGGATTTTTACTCCAATATTTAACCTTTTTGTTATTGAATTCCAAAGGTAATTTCATTTCACTATAATAAGATACTTTCTTCAAACAACTATTAGTCTTTAAGATTAAATTTTCTTTTATCCCCTTACCACAATAATCTACTGTCTTTGGCTTCCCTTTACTAAAGCGTCCTAAAATTAAAGAATTTAACTCAAACCTAAATTGAAGTTCAGATCTAAATTTGTCATCTTGATAATCTAATAAACTAGCAATTTCTTTTTTTAAAATATTTGATTTTAAGTATCTAATTAACCATTCCCATTTTTGATACATTTTCTTATTACTAAAAAATTTATCAAAATAACTTTCGCTTTTATATACTAACTCTACAATTTTCCCTTGTTCAACTGTTTCATAAATTTCTTTGGTAAGATTTAGTTTAGTAACTTTATTAAAATCATTTAATAAATCATTATAAAGTTCCTCAAATGATTTATATCCGTCATTAGAACAAAGAGTTACAGAATAAGTCCACTTTGGGTATAAATCTAAATTTTGTTTTACTTTACCATCAAAAGTAACTTTGCATTCTTCATCTAAATACCAACCAGAAAATGAAGCATTCTTTTTGAAAGGAATAACTTTACCTTTGGCTTTATCTTTTTTATATTGGTTTTCATAAATTTCCGGAATATTACTCAAGTAATCCCAAATTTCTTCTGATTTTTTAATTGCAGGCGCTTCACTACTTGCCTCTAACTCTTCTTTAGTTTTAAAATAAAAGTATTTAGCACTATCTACTAAAGCAGCCCAAGAGTTAGCAAAAAACAATTCTGCCTTATCTTCTTTACAACCTTCGGTTGTACGCCACAAAGCAAAGAAAACAATTAACTCTTCAATCAAATCGATAAACAACTGATTTTCTATACAATAGCCAATAAAGTATTTAGGGCTTTGATTTTCCGGATAACCCGAACTAGTTTCTTTTAAAAAATATTCACCAGCATATCTACCTATTAGATAAGGCGGATAATTAAAAAAATCTTCAAAATCAACATCTTTCAATTTCGCATGAGGATATTTTCTTAAAACAAACTCATATAATTCTTTTAAAAATGAATATTTTAAACTTTCTTTGGCAGAAAAATATCCACCTTTTAAATGATAATTAATACTCATCATAAACCTTAACTTTCAAAATAACTTCAGCCGGTATAGATTGAATAGTATTATAAATAGAACAATACTTAGCTCCTTGACCTGCAGCTTTCGTAATTCTTTCTTTATCATCTTTAGACCAAATCTCTACATCAACTATAACTTCCTTTAAAAGTGCAACACTAGTTTCATGTTTTTCACCATCAATCGTAATCTTAACACGATCAAACTCTAATTTTTGCTTTCTACATAAAGCAAGAAATGTTAGATAATAACAACTTCCTAAAGCACCATATAATAAATGGTATGGTGCATATTCATTCTCACCTCGTCCAATTTTAATTTCTCCATTTGGAGCTATTACTTTTCCCTTATATTCATTTTGAAATTCTAATTTAATTTGATCAGTCTTCATTTTTACTCTCCCCTTCTTGTCTTTCAATTTCTTTTATTTTATAACTATAAGCTGCTTGAAGTAAAGCAGTCTTTACCACTTCTACATCAGCCACATTTTCTACAAAATGAAATCCTTTTTTAGTTAATATCTTAAGTTTACCACTTTTACTAATAACAGATTTACCATAAATATTAGCATCTAAAAAATCATCAAATAAAATCACAGTCTCTTTATTACGAAATCTTAATTTTAAAGACTTTTCATCAATCTGAATCTTCTTTTTAGGTTCAAGAAATTCAAAAATAAATAAAACTAAGGCAACTAAAACTAAGGCACTTGCAATGATTAAGATTGCTAAATTCTCTTTAGTTTCAAGATACTTCTGTGTAAAAACTACAACAGCAGTAATCAAAAAAGCTTCAATAATTCCATAAAATAAAATAAATCCATAACTTTTATAACCGATTGTTCTATATTCCATTTTTAACTCCTATAATTAGCGGTATTCTCATTTCTTTATATGTAAATCCTCCATGATGTCCTTTCATTGGTTCACCATCTTTAGCTACAAAATTATATTTGTTAGTAGCAACTGCTACATAATCACCTAAACTAGTTTTAAGTGTTTTATGAGGAATACCTTTTCCATATAATTTCATTATTTCTTCTTTTGATAATAAAATAAAGTATTTAGAAAAATATTTCTTGAATAATTTCTCAAATGCAACTTTATCACTTACATGAAAGATTTGTGCTCTTGATTCTCCACTTGGCATTTTCTTTAATGTTTTTAAAAAATCAGGATATTCTCTTACATCAATTGGCTCAACATCTACTTGTCCGTGATCAGCTACAATTATCAAAAGCGTATCATCATTTAAATTTTTAGTAAAATTTTCTAACTCTTGATTCATTTGAATCAATTTAGCTTTTGCCTCTTTTGAACTAGGGCCATACATATGCATTGTGCCGTCTGGTTCATCACAATAAAAGTATGTAAATGATTTTTCATCTTTATCGATAATTTCTGTTAGCATATCTAATCCTTCTTTAAAACTATGATAACCATTTTCTCTAAATGAAGGATAAATTACATATTCTTTTACACCCAAATTAGTTAGATTACTTTCGTAACTTAAATAATCTTCTGTTTTGTAATTTTCATGTTTTTGTTCTTTATAATAATCTTCAGACATAAACAAAACAATTGATGGCTGATCTTCCTTTAAATATAAATGCCAACCAAGCCAACCATGCTCCAAAGGAGTTTTTCCTTGAAGCAAAGATG
>Ga0208694_1005386_pt1 | contig 10890 bp, 12 predicted proteins | sample AD_UKC078_MetaG_FD_184442 | JGI IMG/M metagenome (GOLD analysis project Ga0208694, IMG submission 184442) | Active sludge microbial communities of municipal wastewater-treating anaerobic digesters from USA - AD_UKC078_MetaG (SPAdes) (version 2) | ecosystem: Engineered > Bioreactor > Anaerobic >...
CTTTCATACCACCATATAGCACCATTATGATATATAAAAGCTTCGCTTCAGCGCAAAACCAACGTTTTTTTGTCGTAAGGTATATATAGCAAGACGACTAAGTAGGTATTGGAGATGAAATGTGATGATAAGAATCGAAGCTGAAAATGCGCTGAAAATGACAGAGACGGAGATGCTCGAGATCAGGTCGAGGTGGCCTAGATGGTTACCGGGTTCTCTCCAGTGACCCAGACCGCGGAAAAGGCGGTTATGTGGACGGTATCGCACTATTTCACGGCTGAGGCTCAGCTAGCCGCTCTGGAGAAGACCCGTTGGCGGCATGTAAATGCCGCACAGATATCTGAAAATGATATCTGGCGGGCCGCCCAGATGTACGGCACGGCACCCGAGGCAGTGGCAAAGATCACGGCCATCTGCCTCCACTGGAAGAGCGTAAAAACGCTCACACGTAGGGAGATCACAAACATTACTGGCCTCCCCGCCATGCCGATCATGAAAGCGGTCTCGGATTTGTTCAAATTTCCATATAGCCTGCGCGGGCTAACGCCCGCCAGGATGTATGAGAAAGGGGCTGGGTGTAGAGGACACCCAGTCTACATGAGGTGAATTGTGATGGTGAGTGAATTAGATATGTTATTAGAAGCGGAAGAAGAAAAGCCGATTACAAGAGCCCCCTGGCCAGCCAAGCCAGAGGGATCGAGACGAAAATATCTGGCAATTTTTGACATAGATATTCGTCGCTTGCTACAAAAAGATGAGAACACGTTTTACAGTCCCTCTACCCATACCTGGAAAGACGGGATCGTGTTCAAGTTCCCGCACGGTGTTCCTGAAAGGGGGCAGCCGTGCGTAGCGGTATTTAAGCTAGATTGCCGCTATAAATATCATGATTTCGTGACCGGACGCCCCCGCACACAGGGGAGGGGGATGCCCACCGGAAACGAGATCGATAACAAGATCCCATATGGTATCCGTGACGTCATCCACATATACCCAGCAGAGAAAAAACCGGAGCGACCTGAGATCAGGTACCGCCTGGTCTACACACAATGGGATACCCGCCACACTTCACGTGGTGGCCGTTCTTGTGGATCGTTGGTGGACACTGAGGACGGAAGGATCATCCACAAGGTCGTTGGGGCAGAGAGTTCAGCCACGGGCAATCATGGTGCTATTCACGTGTGTGCTGTGGTGGAGGGACGACCTGTAAAAAGGACGATCCGAATCAGCAACGACACGTGTAATTACCACGAGCACGAGGCGGTGGTCTGAGATGGAGGACTCTCGTGGCCGGGCAGATGATCTCTGCCCAATGCCTCCTATTTTTAGATCTCTTCGAAAGTCGCCCCTTCCATCGTCTCCAGCTTCTTCCCCGAAGTCCTGCAGCCTTCGGCTATGATGCTGGCCCCCATCGGAGCATTCTGATCGACCATCGCGAAGCAAGCCCCGGATGCTGATATGTCACACGTAGAATAAAAGCTTTCTTATGCCCATGTACTGAGTAGATCCCCAATTGTTTGCACATTTCAGGGCGTAATATCGATATGCTCCGGCGCCATTGACATTGATATATTTCGTCTCTTCTCCATCCAGGGTCTCAGTATGTTGGAGCATGGAAGATATATCAGTCGATAGATTTGTCCAATCGTTATCCGTAGCATAATTCAGGTTGTTAAATGCTGATGCCGAATTGCTGCCTTGCAGTGTGAAATCTTTAACGCCCACGTTGGTATTATAGCCATCATGATGGCTATTGTTGTAGGCTATCCGGCGAAGGATAAGGGTTGATCCCAGGTCAATATGGAACCGTTGATTAGTGACATGCCCGCTTGCAGTCATCCAGGAATTCTCGTACCTGCTACCGGAATATGGCAACCACGGACACACAGCTAAAAAGGGCTCGAATCCCAGGCCATAATGATTAGTGGATTTTATATATGTACTGGTATAATCAGGCGGATATACCGCCTGATAATCCAATGTCAGTAAAGGAATGCGCCTCGATATTTGCATGTTCATTTCTCCGATACGAATGTCAGGGTCGCAGTGAGATACGTAGAGTTTCCAGATCCGCCCTGGGTGGTTCTCAGCTCAATGGCATCATTCAGGTCTATCCTGTAATTGCTGGCATTTATGCCGGTGGTGGTATGTGTCCAACTTGTGGCAACTGGCAGTCCGGTGTTGGAATTGTCGGTTCCGACTATGTTGCCCTCGATGGAAGCTGTCACCCTTGGAGCGGTCCCGGAATCGGCCACCAGAGCCCTGTGACTGATCCTTACCAAGTGTGCAGGCGGGCCCTGCCAGATCGAGAAAGATTTTTGGAACGACTTGATCAGGGTATTGTTTGCCGCGGCTGCATATGCTCCGGGGATGAGATAATCCACCTGGGAGACCAATTCAGGCGGCCCGACCCATATCATATAGATAGTTCCTGATAGCGGTGGGCCTGCGATGGTTAGCAGATTAGACGTTATAGCGGTGACAATGCCATAATAAGGCCCGCCATTGCTAGTAAGATATTTTATTGGAGTGCCTACTGGCATTGCACTTCTCATGTCATATAACATCGCTATGGAGGAAGCACTGGCCGGAGTTGTATTAAATACTCCCCATTGTTCTATCCACCTGCTATTATATCCGGCCAGACCGGGACCAGAGCAATCCCTGGCGAACATTCCTCCTCCTATGGACATTGCCCCGACCTTCGGCGCGTGACATCTATTGCATATGGTTGTGGACAATGCCGGTAGATAAAATATATATGTGTCGTATGCATCGGCCACAAATTCGCAGTTGGTGTATTCCACCGTTGCGGTTATGGGTTCGCCCATTTCATAGAGATATACGCATGCACCAGGCACCCTTACTTCTTGTCCCAATTCATCAAGATAGACGTAAGTGAATGCCTCGAAAAAGCAATCCACTGCCGATAATTTGGCATTGCCGAATACTTTTAGCGCCTGAAATGCCCTGAAAGAGCAATCCCGGAATGTGACATTTTTATACTCACCATCATTAATGTACCCACCACCATCGATGTAAGTACAATATTGTGATGTGTGATTGGCATCGAAGGTGCTATTGGCAATCAAGACATTGATACTGCAATGTACCTGCAACCCATATGAATGGACAGGACTATCAGTTATGTCCATAGTGCAGCCAGTGACAACACATCCATTTATGCACCAAATTTGAAGGCCGGCGTTGTTCAGGGAGACGTTGGATACTGAGATATTGTCCTTGCGCCTGGTCGTGTAATCGGTAGAATTGCCTAGCAGCTCTATTCCAGTGGAACAATTTGAAATTATACAATTCCCAATCGATACATGTCGAGCGGTATCTGTGCAAATCCCGGACCGATAGCAGTTATCGATTTGTAGACCGTATAGCAAAGCTCCATTAACAGGCCCGTCTCCATTGTTCCCGAGGTAAAATCCATGCCCATGTGAATTCTTCGACCTGACATTAAATATCCTTTCTCCGGTGCGGATGCTACCCGACAGATAATTACCAGGACCATCCATCGCGGATATAACGCTCTGGTTTGCTCGATTGCCATCCAGCGTCAAGTTCGCCAGGGTGAAAGATGTAAAACCACTATTCTGGTCCCCTGTCGTCCGGTTGAATACCAGGACCGCGCGGTGGTTGGTATAGTGCTGGTTATCTGCCAGCTTCAATGTGGTTACGTCGATGCCGGCCCCAAATACATGGCAATTCTTCCCCTCCATAGCTGGGCCGAACGCATAATAATGGGGATTGGTAGTCCCATCACCGGAAAGATAGAATAGCTTGTTTGCCTCCAGCGTATATAATCCGGGACCTATGCCGATGCTACCATTGTCGGGGCAGCCAGCAACGGCGGCATCAAATACATCGGTGTCGTCCGTGCCCAATACACCACTATCTAAGATTGTTCCATCGGCCTTTCTGGCTATGATCTCAGTGCCCCGTATGTATATTCTCACCGAGTACATGGAGTCAAAATTCACCGGCAGAGCAGGCACTACAATGCTTCTGATATAGTCATTCACTATAGATGTAGCGTTTGCAGGCACCAATATCTCTGCCAGGAGCAGGCCATCAACTGAGCTAAAATCCGCCGGATAGGGCTCCTCCCATCGCTGCCAGGTGTTTTCTGTGGCTGGCTTCTTTGCCCTGGCAGTGCCCTTTAGAATGGTGAGATTGCCGGTCGCGGTTGCCAGATAGAGCAGATCTATCCTGGGATTGGCCTCTGAGGGAGCTATTACCAGATTAGTAGTGCTGGCTTTTGCCCCGAGTACCCCATTCAGAACATAACTGAAAGCTCCAACGTCAATGCTCATGTTTTGGCCGGCTGCACGTTCGGTAATTGCTGGTTCCTTGCCAGGTATCACATAGCTGCCAGCATGGGCCCCCAACATGCTAGCCAGATGAGGATATCTAAAAACGTGATCTCTGAGCACATCAGTTTTCATCGAAGGCATTTACATCTCCCTTAGTTTTATAATATTTTTTCTCTTAAGAACTTCAATCAGACTCATGGCCCGCCCTCTTCGATTGATCTTCCCGGCCAGCAGATCCTCATGAAGAGCTTCGCAGTTAGCCATGGCCTCTTCCCACATCTTCGGGCCGGCTGGCAAGTTGAGGCAATGAATATCATAATTGGCCTCGATCCACATGGTATGCTGATCCACCACGTCCCGGAGCCCCGGAAATAGCCATTCCTGTAGCCTACTTCTGAGACTCATCTATCTTCCTCCGGGTCGCGATGGGGGCCATAAGGGTGGGTATCTTGATCTTGATCTCATTAACTAGCTTAGAGTCCTTCTTCGCCATCCTTTCCCGTCGCTCCGCCTCCAGCTGGGCGGCCTTGATCGCTTTCTCTGCCTGGGCCAACGTCTGCAGAGGGACCGCGGGCAATTCTTGGCCGGTTGTGGTCTTCTGGGCGGGCCTCTCTGGCCTGTAGCGACAGATCAGAATCCGGCCATCCGGGGATTCAGGATCCAGATCATACAGAGAGATTATTGTATAGAGCCCATAGATTTTGTGATGCCCCTCTCCGGCTGTCAGCCAATATCTATTCCTTCCCCGATATCGAGCCGGGATCTCCCCGCCTGTGCTATCAAACTTCTTGAAAAGTCTGCAATCTGAATTATATTCTTCACAGTCTGCGATTATTTTCTTCAATCGATATGGATTGATGGGGATTTCATCAATTTCCGGGACAAATTTTACATCTGGTAGTTCAAAATCCATTTATATCACCACTAAAGGGAAAACTATATATCCTCAGAGAGTACGTTAATAGTATGCAAAAAGTTATCTGCTTTACTGCAATAGTCGTATGTTTGATATCGATAGCAGTAGGAGCTATGCCAGAGCCCTATTATTCTGATGTCCCTGCCAGGATGGAGAGCCCTGAGGCTATAGCTGCGATTATCTCAGAGACCAATTATTCTGAGATGTATATCGAGGATAAATTTGATTGCACAGAAATCGCTGCTCATGCAGAATGGAGACTTGAGAGCATGGGCATTGAGACCAAGCTTGCTATGACTGAAGAGCCTAATCCAGCCCACATGTTTATCCTCTGCAATACCTCTGAGGGGTGGGTTCCTATAGAGACCTGCTATGATGATGGTGTCGCAGTCCCTATTAGAGACCCTGAAGACTGGCATTATGATTATACTTTGAGCTTTGAAGGCCTGCCAGACCTTCATGAGCAGGCTCAAAGCGATGTGCATGGTAATTGGTGGAATACCATAGACCCCTAAACTCTTTTAGAAAGCTGATATTATAGCAGACACATTAACGTTACCTGCCAATGCACATCTCACCAGAGCAGTCCCTCCATATTCTGACAGCTCAAAAACTAAAGTGTTTGTAGAGCCCACGCGTACCAGGCTGGATATATCTATATTATCAAGACGGTCCCCCACGTAAAGCCCTGTCCCGCCATCAAAGGGCGATCCTGGCACATGCGAGCCATTGCACTTAACTGATAGGACTAACAGCGCCGGGGATCCGGTCGAAAGCTGATTTACCAGGAACTCCATCTTATCGGTGGCGTCGTCTAAGGTTTGATCGGCGTGCTGGGCAGAGCCGGCCCGCGTTTTGGCTGACTCTAATGATTCGGTATGGGATTGATAGCCCGCGGCTTGTGTATATCTTGATTTAATTTCATGCACATGGTATTGATCAGGAATAGCGGCGGGATATGGGTCGTTCTCTATCCCCGTATCGCCCCCCTGAATAAACGCATTCACATAACACTCACCAAAACACACTCCTTCAAAAAAGTCTGGATTGAGTTCAATAGTCTCACCCCACGCGGTTCCGGCAAATTCTCCTACGAATGTGTCATTATATCCCGTAAATGAGTGTGTGTGCCATGCGCCGGCTAAAAGCACCAGCGCCGCGGCTTGCATACTCGTAGTTACGGGCACGTTATGGGCCGTCATCTCCTCGTCAGATGTCTCCCCTCCTCCATAGCCTGTATGATTACCTACTGATCCGTGGGAGGGCCCGCTTACGGTGGCAGATTTCACCGAAGACTTATACCAATCGAGCCGGACGCTAAGGAGCACCTGATAGGGGAAATTGGGGTCAATCTCTCCATTATCCTCAGAGCTTTTCAGGTCGAATGAGATAGTTAGCGGTGTCGAGCTATCGATGTTTTGGGCATCTATTCCCCAGCTCCATGCGTTCTTTGTGTGTGCCCCGTAGAAGCTGGAGAGTGTTCGCTGGATTTCATCTCCAGCCCTGAGAAGTTCTTTGATAGTCCTAAGCCTTTGGCCCACCTCCATGAACATAGCGCCATCCGGTTTCATCTGGATATGTTTGATCCTTCGGACGACTGGCATATGTCGATCCCGGCGGATCTCAACATAATTGCCCACGGACTGAGCCCAATCCTGATCCAGAGTCTGAATATTGTATATTGTTGGATCAGCATAATCCTGGAAGGCTTTTTCTGTGGCCGTTCGCAGCATGTCTCCATATAAGCCCGGTGCTTGATAGACTGCTTCTCTCCACACGCCAGGAGCCGTGGCCTGTCCCATAGCTGTAGCAACCTGTCTGGTCATGCCGCTACCTGCTCCTTGCCCTATCAATGCCTGGATTTCACCCAGGCCGTCGATGGTGTCGGTGGATATCTCAGCATTCTTGCCATCGATATACGTTGCTGTCGGCGAATTATCACTCCCTTTCCCGAGCACGGTTTTTCCATCAATATACACAAGCTCGTCTTTCCCGTATCTGGGTTGATACTCCAACCCCCCGGCCAATATCAGAGACTTGATCGTTGGGAGAAGTTCAGTCTCCCCCACCTCAAAACATACCTGGAAGGTTTGGTTGCCGTTCTCCAGGGCACCCAACCTCAGCATAGTGTCCTTGAAGCTCGGGATGAGTATGAGATGATAATCCGGGCTCCTGTTGTCAGTCGTCCAAAGATACAGATCGTTTGAGGATTGATACCATGTTCCTGGGGATGTCGGGATGTCCGAGACTTTGGTTAGCAATGTTGTACCCTGGAAGAGCTGGCTGATAGCCTCGAGATGAGATGAAGTCCCTCTTCCAGCCCACCGATAGACAGCTCCTGAGTGGCGGATGAAAGATCCCTTGGGAACCAGGCTATTTGCCATAGCAAGCAGGCCCACAACGCTTCCCCCGAGATTTTCCGAAAGCATAGCATTCAAGGTGGTCCCTGCTGGATACCTATAGAAAGCCCCTATCCGGTCCTCTAATAGAGCCTCCGCTGAATCCAAGGTCAGAGTATCATATTCTGGCTTGCTCTGATCGAACTTCTTGATGTGCCCTAAAAGAATGGTCTTGCCGCGCCGAACTACCTTTACCGTCCCCCTGGGATGGACCGCAGAGCCTTTCTCTATTTTGGCAACCATCCTTCTGGGGCGATCCATGAATTCATCATAAATCGGCAGGTCTGCCAAGGTAGGGTAGACTTTCCCGCCGTCTGGATTGGTGATGATGATATCGAGGTCTTTCATTGAGCGTGCCACCTGGATCTAAAAGAGATCTGGATTTTCGCTCTAGACGATCCCGAGCCCTCTATTCTTAGCTTCCGGTATTCTTGGGTCGGGCAAACCGGAAGTTGATCATACTGGCTGCTGATGTCTCGGTCGAACGCGAAAGCAACATCCTGGATAGTCATGCTCGATCCAGAGGGAGAATAGAACCGCACATAGACTGTCTGGAGCTTTTCAGTGCCCGTAAGGTAATATTTTTTTGTGCCGTTTTCAATTTCTTCGGCATCGACAGCTGTCTGCCAGTTTGCTCCATCTATTGAGAACTGGATCTGAGGCGATCCGGACTTTGAGATTGTGGCTATCAGTTCTATATCATCTTTTAGGGAGTGCCCCTGGAATTTGTAATAGAACCATCTGCCAGCCGGTACGCTCACTTGCCCATTCGCAAGAACACAACCTTCCTGGATGACGTCGTATTGCCAATAGTTGTTGGTACTGTAATCATCGGCATAAGTATGTCTAAGATATCGTTTATGCCAGCCGTCCAACGTGAGTTCTACGTATTCATTGGAAAGCAAACCGGGACCGATATATAGATTGCTCTCCTCTGATCCGTTCAGGGCTTTGATACTGGGATGGGTGAGCTGCAACCCGCCGGAATAGAACCCACCGATCTTAAAAAGGATGGGTGTTGGTGCTGTACCATAGTTGAATTTATAAGTGCTATCCCGAGGCAATGCGCATATTCCCAGGGCAACCCCCTGATCCCAATTGTGATACATGCAAGGATCTTCCATCCAGCAGGTTACCCTCTGCACCGGCCCCCTGGCAGTCTTAATCTTCTCTGGGTTCGTAGCTATCTTTTTCACATAATAGAACCTGTCAGATCGGCCTATATGGAGCACATAGTTCTCTGCATCATTATTCACGATCCGCTGGAAGGCTAAACGCTCAGTGTCATTATTGAAATAGACATGGAACATGTATTCGCCTCCCTTGATGCCTTTGTCCTTGATGCTCACCCTTCGGCCTTCTGGCAATCCCAACCTGGCTGTCTCGATCCCAAAACCATCCGGCTTAGGATCGGCCACTTTACCGGACAAGTCCAAGACCGCACCCTCCGGGCCGATAGCCCAGTAATGCTTGTCCAAAATCGTCATGCCGGCGGCCATCGTGCAGGCTCTCAGATCGGATATATTTATATTGGTTACGATATCTAAATCCAATTTATCGGATATGCTGATGGCGGTATTTGCCATCAGTTCCACATATTCCGCTATGCTGATATTGGCCGGTACCTGGCGATCAATGTTTCCTATAATGGACATACTCGCCAGCATGGATAGTGTCATTGGTCCTATAATGGACATAGCCGCGTCTACATGGAGATAATGGGCGGATATGATTGACATACTCGCCCGAGCGCTCACGAATTTCCGATCCGATATACTCAGATTGGCAAGAGTCGAAAGCGGTACCCTTTCAAGAATAGAGATGTTTGCCAAGATCTCTCTATGGTTATAAGCATCGATGTCCATGTTTGCCAGTGCCGATAGCTCATAAACATCCACTATGCTCATATTGGCATAGATCCAAGGACTTTCAGTCCCCAGGATAGTTATGTTCGCCAGAGTTTCCAGCTCTTCGGCGCTGGCGCTAACAATGCCTATCCGGCCTATGCCAATTCGACTCTTGCCTATTATCATGTGCCCTCTTTAACTGGTGACTGAATATCTCATGTAGATTGTTACCAGTACTGTAGATCCAGCTGAGCAAGTGGTTCCAAGAGTGCCCTGCACTCTCACGTATTTGGAGATTCTTTGAGCGGATGTTAACGGACCTATGGTGTCTACCCCACCCACCAGGCCAACTGATTTCATATTTGAAGCGTTGTAAGTTGCCAGGAGGTCAGTCTTTGAGCTGGTTAGCCCCTGAGCAACCATCTCGGTACCGCTATCATCTTGCACGCCGGCGGCCTGCACGTAGGTGTCATCCGTGTCATCGGCGACGAATATTTGCGCTCCAGTCCAAGCCACATATCCATTAGGGTTTGGATTTGGGACCGCCGGAACTCCACCAGAATAGATTTTGGGATCGCTGTATATTTCGCTGCCTAACACATCGCTATAGAGCGCTATTGTGGCCGTAAAGCTGTGTTTATTGCCAAACGTAGGTTTTGGCACTGGATGCGTGGCATTGAACAGATAGGTCTCATTCGAGTCCCCGTCATAAGTTTTCAGTTTCAATCCTATTGGATTCGCCCCGCCTGAGATATCGACCTCGGACGGCCCTGAACCATAGTATCGCCTGATATGAACTGACATTTTCACACCTTTATAAATCTATATAAATCGCATTCACCCATATTCGTTACCTCACAAATAAAATTGTCAGAGGAATTAAAATCCACTTCCCCATGCCCGTCTGGAAATATTCGAAGTTCGGCCCGGAAGCCATCCTTTAATGGCACGGTCGACAGGGCAACTCTTCCAGGATCGTCCCAATGGCCTTTCTCCAGGGCCATAACATAGATCAGCTTGGGACCACTGGCAGCATCCGGGCCCTTCATCACTATTTCTATTCTGTCGGTGCGGAGAAATGCCGTGTATCCATCCGGCACCTCTGCTTCAAGGATCGCCTGAGCCGATAAGGTGGTTATGGGCTCTATTCTGATCTTATTCGCTGTCTGAAAAATAGGTTCATGGCTGCCGTGGTCTTCGGCACTAATCCACTCCTCCCACTCTTCGGATGGCACCCGAGCCATCCAGAAATGTGTATCCCAATCATGAATCATACTACACCCGCTCTTAATTCCTCGGCGATCATTGCCCGGATTTCTGGAGTATAAACTTTCAGGTCGAGTTCCACGGGGATCCGGATGGTCAGGTTCTCCATGTCCTGGACCAAGTGGCCCCATTGGGTG
>Ga0208694_1005403_pt1 | contig 10864 bp, 8 predicted proteins | sample AD_UKC078_MetaG_FD_184442 | JGI IMG/M metagenome (GOLD analysis project Ga0208694, IMG submission 184442) | Active sludge microbial communities of municipal wastewater-treating anaerobic digesters from USA - AD_UKC078_MetaG (SPAdes) (version 2) | ecosystem: Engineered > Bioreactor > Anaerobic >...
TCTCGTTTATTGATTACATCATTCGACTCAAGTAGCAATTAGGAACGCACCATGGCAGCAATCGACATTAGCCCCATCTTAAAATTTATGTTAGAAAAAAATGGTTCTGATTTGTTTTTCAGCACCGGGGCGGCCATTCACATTAAAGTGGAAGGTGAAACACTGCCCATCAACGCACAAATTATGTCGCAGGGCATGGTCAAAGAAATTGCTTACTCCATCATGACCCCAGCGCAAATCACCGAGTTTGAAAATTCGCTTGAATGTAACTTTGCGATTGGGCAGCGCGATCTCGGGCGTTTTAGGGTCAATGTCTTTAAGCAGCGCGGTGAACTAGGCATGGTGATTCGCCACATTAAAACCGAAATTCCGACGATAGAAAGCTTAGGACTACCCCCGATTTTAAACAAACTCATCATGCGAAAACGCGGCCTGATTCTAGTCGTGGGCGCTACTGGTTCAGGTAAAACCACTTCGCTCGCCTCGATGATTGATTATCGAAATGCGAACGCGACCGGCCATATTGTCACCGTTGAAGACCCCATTGAATTTATGTATTCTCATAAGAAATCAGTGGTTGACCAGCGTGAGGTAGGCATTGACACGCTGTCCTTTGAAAACGCGCTCAAAAATGCCATGCGCCAAGCGCCAGATGTCATTTTAATCGGCGAAATTCGCGACATGGAAGGGATGAAAAATGCCTTAGCTTACGCTGAAACAGGCCACCTATGTTTAGCCACATTGCATGCCAACAACGCCAACCAGGCGCTTGAGCGGATTATCTCATTTTTTCCAGAACAAGACCGAAACGGCTTATTGCTTGGCCTATCCATGAATTTAATTTCCATCATTTCACAACGTTTAATTTCAGGCAAACAAAGCAAACGTGTTCCGGCAGTTGAGGTGATGATCAATACGCCTTATATTTCAGAACTCATTCAGAAACAAAAAATGAGTGAAATCAAAACCATGATGGCAGACAGTAACGATATTGGCATGATGACTTTTGACCAATCGTTATTTAAATTATTCACCAACGGCCTGATTGATGAAGAAAATGCGCTCTCAAATGCGGACTCTCGCAATGACCTATCTCTAAAAATCCGTTTTGCAGCGGAAGCTGGCCGCTCCATGCCGAGTTCTTTTGGCGAATAATTTAGACTTAAGCTGCTTCTGATTGCTGACTAGCTGCATAGACGGCGGCGGCAACAATTAAAGCGCCACCAATCCATTCATTGAGTGCCATTTGTTCGTTCGCCAAATAGTACGACGCTATCGCGGCCACCACGAGCTCAAACAAAAATAGAATAGAAGCACGCGTTGCAGCAATCCGTGTAACACCATATTGCACCAATAACGTTGCAGCCATCAGCAGCAAGGCGATCATCCCCATTACCAACCAGTTTGTCGCAGTAAATATTTTCGGCGAAGTGAAACCGCCATCAATAAAGGGCATAAATAAAGCAGCTACTACCATTACACCCACCCAAACAGAAAATGATTTTGCCGCCAAAGATAAATGGCTTGATTTACGCGTAATGACATTGGTTAATGAAAACCCCATGCCGGATGACAAAGCCAGCCATTCTGCATGGTTACTCGGCAATGGTAAGCCGCCTGATTTTGGGTTATACAGCATCACAAAAGCCCCCAGCAAAGAAATAACCATTGCCACATAACCTGTGAAATGTGTTTTTTCTTTTAGCCAAAAATGCGCGAGCAATAACGTCCAGATAGGTGACAGATAAAACAGCAGCATAACGCGCATGACTTCGCCATTAATAACGGCTAACACATAACTCAGGTTGGTCCAGCCGGCCACTGCACTCAACCAAACAATCGTCTTGGGCTGATTAAAAAAACCTCGCCAATGCCGAATGTAGAACAGACTGCCAAGTATAATTGTCAACAGGTAGGTATAGAAACTAGAAGCGACCCCGGATACGCCAGCCTCTGCCATCAAGCGGTACGGATACCAAATCACACCCCAGCAAAAAGCGCCAAATAATAGTCCGAAAATTGCAAAAAAGTTTTGATGCGGGTGATTATTCAAGTCAATACCTAATTTATAATGCTGTGATGAATCCAAATCTTAGTTTATTACAACCCTATCCATTTCAGCGCCTACGTGATTTGTTTAAAGGAGTTACGCCAAATGGTCAATACACTCCGATTAATTTATCCATTGGCGAACCTAAGCACGCGACACCAACGTTAATTCAAGAAGCACTCGTTAGTAATCTTGCAGGGTTGGCAAGTTATCCAACTACGGTGGGCGTACCTGCATTGCGTGAAGCCATTTCACAATGGCTGGCGCGTCGGTACAATATTTCTGCGCTTAATCCTGAAACTGCAATTCTACCCGTGAATGGCAGTCGTGAAGCCCTATTTGCTTTTGCGCAAGCTGTGATTGACCAAAATAAACCAAATCCAATAGTCATTTCACCAAATCCGTTTTATCAAATTTATGAAGGCGCAGCGTTCTTGGCTGGCGCCAAGCCTTATTTTATCAATACACTGCCTGAAAATAATCACGCTATGGATTTTTCTGGCGTGCCTCAGGATGTTTTAAAACGTACACAATTAGTTTATGTATGCAGCCCAGGAAATCCTTCTGGTAAAGTCATCACCTTAGCGCAGTGGAAAACGATTTTTGAACTATCTGATTGTTATGGGTTTGTGATTGCCGCAGACGAATGTTATTCAGAAATTTACTTTGATGAAGCAGCACCTCCACTAGGCGCTCTGCAGGCCGCACATTTGCTGAATAGAGGCTATAAAAATCTCGTTGTTTTCAGCTCATTGTCTAAACGCTCAAACGTACCCGGTATGCGTTCAGGGTTTGTGGCGGGAGATGAGAAGATAATAGAAAGATTTGCGTTATACCGTACTTATCATGGGTGTGCGATGAATCCTGCCGTGCAAGCAGCTTCGATAGCCGCATGGAACAACGAAGCCCATGTGATTGAAAACAGAAGGCTGTATGCAGAGAAGTTTAATGCAGTCATGCCACTCCTTAGCAAGGTGTTGCAAGTTGAAATGCCTGATGCGGCCTTTTACCTTTGGGCAAAAAGTTCAATAAACGACACAGAGCTTGCTGTAAGTCTTTACCGAGACCTTAACATCACAGTGTTGCCCGGCAGTTATTTGGCCCGAGAAGCACATGGTATCAATCCCGGTCAAAACTTTATTCGCATGGCACTGGTAGCACCTTATAATGAATGCGTAGAAGCCGCTAATCGGATGGCCGAATACCTAAAGTAAAGTTAATGTAATTTATTAATTCATTATTTTAATAAATTGATTTATCTCATTAAATATTTTTTCATTTAGTTCTGGGTTCAAGCAATCCAGTTCTACTACATCAGCCATACTACGCAGCCATGTGAGTTGTCTTTTCGCTAATTGGCGCGTGGCGAAAATGCCTCTGTCACGTAATTCAGCAAAGTCATATTCCCCAGCAAGATACTCTAAAACCTGTCTATAACCCACGCAGCGCATTGAGGTTGACTCAGCCGTCAATGTCGGATACTTTTCGATTAGATACTTCACCTCATCAACGAAACCATCTTTGAGCATTTGCTCAAATCGGATTGCGATGCGCTCATGCAACACTTTACGGTCACTCGGCACTAAAGCAATTTTGAGTAAATTGTAAGGTAATGCCTCGTTACGCTGTTTTGCAAATAGCGCTGACATCGCCTCACCCGTGAGCTCAAATACCTCTAAAGCACGCTGAATGCGTTGAACATCATTAGGTTCCAACCTTGCGGCAGTGGCTGGGTCAACCAACGCCAGTTTTTCATGCATAGCAGGCCAGCCAATCAAGGCAGCACGTGCGTCAAGTCTGGCACGTATTGCTGGGTCAGCTTCTGGCAAACCGCTTAACCCCTCTTGCAGCCCTTTAAAATAGAGCATCGTACCACCCACTAAAAGTGGGATTTTTCCGCGTCCAGTAATTTCCGCCATTAAACGCAGGGCATCTGCCCTAAAAGAGGCGACGGAGTATGCGCTGGTAGGCGCAATTAAATCAATCAGATGATGCGGTGCAACAGCGAGCGTAGCGGCATCAGGCTTGGCTGTGCCAATATTCATCTCTTTAAAAACAAGGGCAGAATCAACGCTAATAATTTCTACAGGTAATCTTGAAACCAACGCCGCAGCTGCACCTGTTTTGCCACTGGCAGTTGGTCCCATTAAAAAGATGGCAGGCGGATTGTGTGAAAATTGCATATCGAAATAACTTGGACCCAATAATTTTACAAATATAAACAACTCAGCCTGATTTTATCTTGCCAAGAGGCTTGTATAATAAACCATTATTTAGTGTCACTATTTATTCCTCACGCACCTTTCATATTTACACGGACAGAATCATGAATTTAGAAAAAGTTATTTTTGGTTTTTTTATTGTACTTGCGATGACACTCAATTTTGGATTTTTTTTAGGTGACATCGATAATCCAGCGCATCACCATATCTATGAACTTTATGCAGCCATTGTGGTAAGCCTCATTGCCACCGTACTCAAATTTGGCGACCGTACACACGTCGGGGCGATATTATTATCCACAAGCTTGGCAGCAGACTTGCAACTGATTACGGCGGCCATTTTATGGGCCAGTTTAAGTGGTAAATATGATGAACAAGCCTTAATGGTTTATATCGTATCACTTTCGGGTGGGGCATTAATGGCAAATATTATTTCAGTGGTATTACTCATTGCAGAAACCATTAGTCAAAGACGCTAAATTGCAGCCCCTTTCCATCAATGCAAAAAACGACCAAGCCCGCAGATGAATAGCATCCTGTTCTTGATTTTGCGCCGTTTGCGCAGGCCGCTCATCCTCATTATCGTGAGTTTTGCCATTGCTATTTTTGGCCTCACCATGATGCCTGGGGTCGATGACAAAGGGCAAATCTGGCACATGACAGTATTTCAGGCGCTCTATGTCATCAGCTACACAGCAACAACCATTGGTTTTGGAGAAGTTCCATACCCATTTAGTCAGTCACAACGACTTTGGACAACCTTCTCAATTTACTTTACGGTGATTCCTTGGTTTTATGCGATAGGTAAAATTATCACCTTATTGCAAGATACTGCACTCAAACAAGCAATAGCCGCTGAACGTTTTGGTCGTGCCGTCAATCTGCTACAAGAACCCTTTTATATTTTATGTAGTTATGGTCAGTCTGCCACCTTATTGGCCAAAGCATTAGACCATATGAACATGCGTGTGGTCGTCATCGAGCGCTCACAGAGTCGCCTAGACGAACTTGAACTCACCGATAGCAAACAAGTGATTCCCCATTTTTGTGGGGATGCGATGCTGCCCGACAATTTAATCCGTGCTGGCATTTTGAACCCGCACTGTCGCGGCTTGGTGACGCTGACTGACAATGATGAAGTCAATTTAGCAGTAGCCATTGCCGTGAAATTGCTAAACCCGAAATTACCTGTGGTTGCACGTGCAGAACGTGATGATATTGCTGCTAACATGGCTTCATTCGGCACTGACCATATCATCAACCCCTATACATTGTTTGGTGACCAACTTGCCATGCGCGTACACGCGCTGGGTACTTATTTATTGCATGAATGGCTCACTGGTATCACGGGGGAAACGCTACTGCCCCCTGAGCCACCACCCAGAGGTCGCTGGATTGTGTGTGGCTACGGGCGTTTTGGCAAGTCAGTGGTGGCTAATTTAGAGCGCGAGCATATCACGACAACCATTATTGAAGCCAAACCCGAACTCACAGGTTGCAATCATTGTATTGTGGGTAGCGGTACCGAAGCTAAAACCTTGAAAGAAGCGGGCATAGAGAGTGCGGTTGGGATTGTTGCAGGCACGGATAACGACATCAACAATTTATCGATTGTGATGACCGCTTTTGAGCTCAATCCCAACATATTTTTAGTGATTCGAAAAAATAACAGCCATAACGCAGCACTCTTTAAACAGTTTGATGCGCACATCACCATGCAGCCCACGTATATTATTGCGCACGAATGTTTGGCCCATTTAATTTCACCGTTACTGGCGCAATTTTTAACCTTAGTACGTGACCAAACTAACGATTGGGCCAATCAACTGATTAGCCAACTCGTATCAAAAGTGGGTGAAGAAGTACCTGAAACATGGGCGGTGACCATCGACCAGCAAACCGCGCCGGCGGTAACTGCACTCATGCATCAGCATATCACCATTACACTGCAAACGCTGTCCAGACAGCCTACGGATCGTGAACAGGCACTGGATATTGTGCCGCTGATGCTGTTGCGCAATCAGCAACCAATGCTAGTGCCAGCCTTTGATACGCCGCTTATGATGGGTGACCAAATTTTATTCTGTGGCCGCCCTGAAGCTAAAACAGCAGTCACGACCTTGCTTGAACACGACAAAACGCTCACTTACATCGTGGATGGCAGTGAAACGCCTAACAGCTTGGTCTTTCGCTGGTTAATGGCAAAAAAAGTATAATGCATCGCTTACTGGTGATTTAGTACGCGCGCGTTATTTGCCTCGCATAAACATTTTATCTAAGTCCGGCATACTCATCTGAAACCACGTTGGGCGTCCATGATTACACTGCCCGGAGCGCTCTGTGGCTTCCATATCGCGTAGCAAGGCATTCATTTCCGGGATGGTGAGACTACGATTCGCTCTCACAGCGGCATGGCAGGCCATGGTACCGAGCAACTCGTTTCGCCGCTCAGTGAGCGCTCGGCTAGCTCCAAACTCACGTAAATCACGCAGCACATCGCGTGCAAGCGTTACCGCATCCGCCTGTTGCAACATCACCGGCACACCGCGTACGGCCAGCGTGCTGGGAGAAAGTACTGCAATATCAAACCCTAATTTCTGCAGGCTATTTTCAGGTTGTGCGAGTGTTTCCTGCACAATGGCGACTTCTAATTTATCGGCATAAAAACTCACAGGAAGCAATAAAGGCTGCATGGCGACCGCCTGCATATCGAGTGCGTTTTTGAGCTTTTCATACATAATGCGCTCATGCGCTGCATGCATGTCAACGACCACTAAACCAAGTGCATTTTGTGCCAACACGTATATACCGTGAATTTGCGCAACTGCAAATCCTAACGGAAATTCATGCGCAAAATCATTCGAATTTTCGCTGTTTTCTGTCCGAGAGAAATTTGCATCGCTGTGAGCCTTGTAAATAAAGGCTTGCAGAGCATCGGCTTGGGTTTGGTGTGTTTGACGATCATTATGACCGATATTTTCTACATTTGAATTGCCGTATAACGTTTGGTAAAAATGGTCAGATTCACGCACGTTTAATGGTATTTGTGACTGATACGTTGGGTATGTTTGCGGTGTGTTCAGCGCCTGATGCGACGCATGCGAAATGCTTGCCGCACTCAAAGCACCAGTAGGCGTTGCCAGTGCTTTATGCAGTGCATGAAAAATAAAACGATGAATGGCTTGGCTATCTCTAAAACGTACTTCAGTTTTTGCTGGATGCACGTTCACATCCACCAACGTGGTATCAAGCTCAAGAAACAGCACAAAAGCAGGATGGCGGTCATGATGCAGCACGTCTTGATAGGCTTGGCGAATCGCGTGTGAAATCAGTTTATCACGCACAAAACGGCCATTCACATACACATACTGCGTGTCACGGCTGTGGCGGTTAAATGTCGGTTTAGCTGCCCTACCCCACAATCGCAAGCCTGCTGAAGACTCATCCAAGTGAAAGGATTCGGCTACAAATTCCTCGCCTAGCACATCCAAAAACCGACGCTCTGGCGCGGCTGCAGCTAAACGACTTAACACGCGGCCATTATGTTGCAGCAAGAACGCAACATCTGGCCGTGAGAGCGCAACACGTTCAAAAACCGCTTCACAATGTCCAAATTCTGTAGCTTCCGTCTTTAAAAATTTTCGTCGCGCAGGGGTGTTGAAATACAAATCACTTACTTCAACAATGGTGCCAGCATCCAGCGCTGTTGGTTCAATCGGCATAACTTCACTGCCATTTGAGGCAATTCGCCAGGCATGCTTTTCAGTGCGCGCCCGGCTGGCAATTTGTGTGCGTGAAACTGAGGCGATACTAGCCAGTGCCTCACCTCGAAACCCTAAACTTGCGACAGACTCTAAATCTTCTAAACTGGCAATTTTACTGGTGGCGTGACGTGTCAGGGCTAAATTTAAATCTTCCTGAACAATACCAGTGCCATTATCAGCAACGCGCAACTGTTTCACCCCGCCCTGCAACAAAGCCACTTGAATATCAGTGCTTCCCGCATCTAAGCTGTTTTCCAGAAGCTCTTTAAGTGCCGAAGCCGGACGCTCGACCACCTCGCCCGCTGCGATTTGGCTAATCAGTTGGTCTGGTAACTTTTGAATGTGCATACTGTAGGCTGCGAGAAATGGTAATTTTGTATTTTACCTGTTTTAGGCTAAATTCTAGGTTGTATGCATTTTAACCCGCAAAAAATTTCACCTGATTTATATATTCACCGCTACCCACTGGCGCAAATTGAAACGGCGTCACTCTACTTCTATTTGGGGCCGACCAATTCTGGTAAAACATATCACGCGCTCATTGCATTGCAACAGGCTAAATCCGGCGTTTATCTAGCGCCTTTACGTTTGCTTGCCATGGAAGTTCGCGACAGACTCGTGGCTGCCGGCATTCCCTGCAACTTGATAACGGGTGAAGAGCGCATTTTGATGCATGGTGCCCAACATACGGCGTCAACTATTGAAATGATGAATCCGAATCATGCAGTTGAAGTCGCCATTATTGATGAAATTCAAATGCTGCAAGACCCAGACCGTGGCAGCGCATGGACGGCAGCATTAGTTGGCGTACCCGCAACAAAAGTGTTTGTCTGTGGCGCTGCAGCAGTCACTACGCCCTGCCTGACTGTCATCTCTGCCATGCAAGAAAGTGTTGAGATTACTTATTTAACGCGCAAAACGCCGCTAATCCTTGAAGATGACAGCCTGTGCGGTAAGCATTACAACCGCCAAAAATTAAAATCGAAACTACAAAAAGGAGATGCAATTATCAGTTTTAGCCGCAAAGACGTGCTGACACTTTCAGCTAGATTTCGCCTGTGGGGATTTACAGTGGCGAGCATTTACGGCGCACTTTCACCTGAAGTACGGCGTACGGAATCTGAACGATTTTGCAATGGTCAGGCGGATATTTTAGTCGCCACAGATGCCATTGGTATGGGGTTAAACCTGCCAATTCGTCGCGTTATTTTTTCTAACATTCATAAATTTGACGGTGTCGCTTCCCGCCCGCTAAACGCAACAGAAGTGCGTCAAATTGCTGGCCGCGCTGGCCGTTATGGTATTTATGATATTGGCTATGTGAGCGTTTTAGAAGATGACGAACGCATCCATATTGAACATATGCTCAATAGAGATGACACTTCTGACATGCAAAAACTTCCCTTCAGTGTGCCATATGATCAATTGGAGGTAAACGCAGCGCTACTACACACACGAAAAATTGCTGAAGTTTTGCAATTTCAACAAGATAGAACCACATTGACTAACCAACTTTTTGAACAGTCTTCGCTTAACACTCAAATTGAGCAAGCAAAATTAGTCGATGCGCACGCGCCAAATATGGCATTAAAAGATAAATATATTTTTGTGTGTGCGCCTATTTCACTTAATGTGGCTTTTGAAAAAGACTATTATTTGTTGTGCTTACAAAGTGTAGCCTTATCTACGATGCGCTATTTACCCAAGGCGCCTGCATGGTTAGAAACGCTTAGCCCAAAACACTTGGAGGCTGCTGAGTTATTAAGCCAAAACCTTAGTTTATATGCATGGCTAGCGTTTAAATTTCCACAGATATTTATTGAAGCCGATGCCGTGCCTGCACTGAGAAAAAGCATTAGCCGCTATATCGAAAATGCGTTACTCACACAGTCAGGTTACGGCGAAACCAGCCGAGAAGCTGAAGTTAAATTTTTAAGATAAAGCCAATTCTGCCGCACTTAAACCGCTGCGATATAGGCAGCCATATCTGCCTCATAATAGGTTTTAACGTTGTTACGGCCAGATTTTTTCGCGTGATAAAGCGCTTGGTCAGCGCGCTCGATTAATTTCTCAATCGTGTCACCTACCTGATAATAGGCTAAACCAAATGACGAAGTTACTTTTACTGACTGACCTTGAAGTTTGTAGGGTTGCGCCGCGACGGCATCGCATAGACGCTGAATAATCGCTTTAGCTTCCAATTCTTTGGTTTTTGGTAGCATAATCAAAAACTCTTCACCGCCAAATCGCGCCACGGTATCCACTTGACGCAATTGTTCTTTCAACATTTTTGAAAAACCACGCAACACCAAATCACCTGCCGGGTGTCCATAACGGTCATTGATAGATTTGAAGTGGTCAATATCCGCCAGCACCAGCACAAAATCGTCCGGGCGGCGACGCAGTTCAGCAAAGACTTTTTCAAGGTAGGTCATAGCATGTCGACGGTTAAAGACTTGTGTCAATTCATCATTGGTAGCCAACATGCGTAGCCGCTCCTGCGCAAACACAAACGCTTCATTTTTCTTCACCAAATCAAGATTTGCACGCTGTACGCTGGCTTTGATACGATTTAACTCATCAATATAGCGTTTGTTCAATAATTGACTTTCCACTTGTGACAACACGTGTTTTTTATTGGTTTTACCAAATATCGCGCTCGCACCTGCTAACAACAGCGCTGCCACAAACCACCAATGATAATGCGCTAAATCAGTAGCAAAATAAATGAGCATGGAGGCAATAATAGGTGTTACGAATGTCAACATACCTGTTGAAGAAGCTGACATGACGACAGCTGAATAAGCCACCAATACGCAAAGCATATT
>Ga0208694_1005415_pt1 | contig 10844 bp, 11 predicted proteins | sample AD_UKC078_MetaG_FD_184442 | JGI IMG/M metagenome (GOLD analysis project Ga0208694, IMG submission 184442) | Active sludge microbial communities of municipal wastewater-treating anaerobic digesters from USA - AD_UKC078_MetaG (SPAdes) (version 2) | ecosystem: Engineered > Bioreactor > Anaerobic >...
CATAACACAATAGCCGGGCGCCATTTCCCTCATGGAAAAACTCCCAAACCTGCGCATTAGGCGAGTTTGGGAGATAGTGGATGCCGTAAATGGATTGGGTGATTCAGCTCAAACTGTAAAAGTCAGGCCGCAGAAACGTCGAGGACCTTCAAGCTGACGGCAGAAGACAACACGGCGGTCCTTGGCGCCCTGCGCTGACACTGTGCTATAATTTCCTCTGGCCTTTGGCATGGGAAAGAAGATCAGGCAGCTAGCCGGGGCTTGTGTCAGGCTGCAGGATGCGGGGGATTGGCGTGGAATTTCTCGAATACATTATGAGTGAGGCGCGAAGCGCGAAAAAGACCATTGTCTTGCCCGAAAGCGGCGACCGGCGCGTAGTGGAAGCAGCAGCGGCGGTGGCAGCAGAGCGAATCGCAGGGATTATCATGATCGGGAACTGGAAAAAGGTCCGAAACGATTTTCCCGATATTCATTTTGACGGAATCCAATTTCTTGAGCCGTCAGCCCATGACCGATTTGAGGAAATGGCCGGCAAGCTCCACCAGTTGAGAAAGCATAAGGGCATGACTGCGGAACAGGCCCGGGATGCCCTGCTTGATCCGACCACTTTCGGGATCATGCTGCTCAAAATGGGTCTGGCCGACGGTCTGGTCGCGGGCGCGGTCAACACCACGGCCGATACCCTGCGTCCTGCCCTTCAGATTCTGAAGACAAGGCCGGGAACCAAACTGGTTTCCGCCTACATGCTGATGGTGGTTCCCGACTGTGTTCTGGGGAATCAGGGCATGTTCCTCATGTCTGACTGTGCCTTGAATGTCAATCCGACTGCGGAGGAACTCGCTGAAATTGCCCTGGCATCAGCGGAATCCTGGCGCCAGCTGACAGGGCGGGAACCCCGGGTTGCCATGCTTTCCTATTCGAGCAAGGGAAGCGCAAAGGGTGAAATGCCTGACAAGATCATCGAGGCAACACGCCTGGCGCGTGAAAGGGCGCCGGATCTTCTGATCGACGGGGAACTTCAAGCGGACGCGGCGCTGGTGCCGGAAGTGGCGGCGCTGAAGACCAGGGGAAGTCCGGTCGCGGGCATGGCCAACTGCCTGATATTCCCTGATTTGAATGCAGGGAATATTGCCTACAAGCTGGTTCAGCGCTTGGGCAAGGCTGCGGCCTACGGGCCCATGCTCCAAGGAGTTGCCTGTCCGGTCAATGATCTGTCACGCGGTTGTACGGCGGACGACATTGTCGGTGTTATTGCCCTGACAGCAGTTCAGGCCATCGAAGCAGGATGCGAGAAAGACGCGGCATCCTAATACAGGGGAAGGTTTGCAAGGGAGACGATCATGTTAATTCTCGTTATCAATTCGGGAAGCTCGTCGCTGAAATTTCAACTCATCGACAGCGAAAAGAAGCAAATGCTGGCCAAGGGTATCTGTGAGCGCATCGGCATTGAAGAGCCATTTTTTGAATACGAAAATGGGGGCTGCAGCATCCACCAGCCAAGGAAAATGGATACCCACAAGGATGCGGTCCACATCCTCCTGGAAACGCTTGTCGACAGCGAATGCGGCGTCATTTCATCACTTGATGAAATCGCAGCGGTGGGCCATCGTGTTGTCCATGGAGGGCCTCATTTTTCCCAGCCGGCCCTGGTGACCGAAGAGGCCAAAAAAGCCATCCGGAAGTCTTCAGGCTGGTGCCCGCTCCATAACCAGGCCAATCTGACGGGGATCGAAGTGCTGGAAAAAGCCATGCCGGGCGTGCCGCAAGTGGCGGTATTTGACACGGCTTTTCACCAAACCATGCCGCCTGAAGCATATATGTATGGCATCCCCTACGAATATTTTGAGAAATTTGATATGCGCCGCTATGGCTTTCACGGGACCTCCCACGAATTTGTGGCCCGGCGCGCTGCCGAAATCACCAGGCACGATCCGGCAAGTTTCCGCCTGATTACCTGTCATCTGGGCAATGGTTCATCCTTTGCCGCCATCAGGGGCGGCCGCTGCCTTGATACCTCCATGGGCCTGACCCCCCTGGAGGGAATTATGATGGGAACGCGCTGCGGCAGCATTGACCCTGCCATCCCGCCTTTCATGGCCAAGTTGGGCAACTGCACGCCGGACGAGGTCGATGACGTCTTGAATAAGAAGAGCGGCATGCTGGGCATCTCCGGTGTCAGCATGGATTTCCGCGATGTGCAGGATGCTGCGGCCCAGGGCAATGAGCGGGCAGGGCTGGCCATCAAGATGTTCTGTTACCAGGCCATCAAGATCATCGGATCCTATATGGCCGCGCTGGGGGGGCTTGACACCCTTGTCTTTACAGCAGGTGTCGGGGAGAATGACGGAATGATCCGCAAAAGCATTTGCGATGGCTTCCGCTTCAGCGGCATGGCGATTGATGAGGAGCGCAATCTGATCCGCAGGAAGGAAGTCGTTCTTTCAACGGAAGAGTCTGCCATTGAGGTCTTTGTTATTCCGACCAATGAAGAACTCTCCATCGCCATCCAGACGGCAGAAGTCCTTCGAAAAACACAGGATTAGGAGACTGGAATCTTGAGTAAAGACGAAAAAATGGTTCAAGCCATCACCCCCCGGGATGAGGATTTTTCCCGCTGGTACACGGATATCTGCCTGCGGGCTGAACTTTGCTCTTATTCTTCGGTGCGGGGATTCATTATTCTGCGCCCTTATGGCTATGGCATCTGGGAATTGATTACCAGGGAGCTCGACCGCCGTTTCAAGGAGACCGGCCACCAGAATATCATGATGCCGCTCCTCATCCCTGAGAGCATGCTGCAGAAAGAAAAGGACCACGTTGAGGGTTTTGCCCCCGAGGTAGCCTGGGTGACCCACGGGGGAGATGAGGCACTGACCGAGCGCCTTTGCATCCGGCCAACCTCGGAAACGCTTTTCTGTGATCATTACGCAGAGGTTATCGAAAGCTGGCGTGACCTGCCCAAGCTCTATAACCAGTGGGTCTCCGTTGTCCGCTGGGAAAAGACAACCCGGCCCTTTTTGCGCACCCGTGAATTTTTCTGGCAGGAGGGCCACACGGCGCACGCGACGGCTGAAGAAGCCATGGATGAGACGCTGGATATGCTGGGGGTTTACGCCGAATTTTACGAGAACGCCCTGGCCATTCCGGTTCTCCGCGGCCTCAAGTCAGAGTCGGAAAAGTTTGCCGGCGCAGTCCGGACCTATGCGGTGGAGGCCATGATGCACGACGGCAAGGCCCTGCAGGCGGGAACCACCCATTACCTGGGCGATGGCTTTGCCAAAGCCTTCAATATCCAATTCACTGATAAGGACAACACCCTCCGCTTCGTCCACCAGACTTCCTGGGGGATTTCCTCGCGGTCCATCGGCGGGATCATCATGGTTCACGGAGACGATGATGGGCTGATCCTGCCGCCTGCCGTGGCGCCTTACCAGGCGGTGGTGATTCCGGTTGCGCCGCATAAGACAGGCGTCCTTGAAGGGGCAAAGGAGCTGACTGACCGCCTGAAAGCGGCAGGTCTGCGAGTCTTGCTGGACGACAGTGACCGCACGCCGGGCTGGAAATTCGCCGAGCATGAGATGAAGGGTGTGCCGGTCAGGCTGGAGATTGGACCCCGCGACCTGGAAAAGAGACAGTGTGTGGCGGTTTCCAGAGACAACCGCGAAAAAACTGAAATACCGCTGGGGCAGGCAGTCAAAACCCTGCCGCTGCTTCTTGAGGCGCTCCATGACCGCATTTTTCAGAAGGCCAAAAAGAGCATGGACGCCCGGATTTACGACGTCGACAGCTGGCAGGATTTTGTTCAAACCATGGAGACAAGGCCGGGTTTCATCCGCGCAGCCTGGTGCGGCAGTGAAGATTGCGAAGCCAAAGTCAAAGAGGTGACGACCGCCACTTCCCGCTGCATGGCGGATGAGGCGGTGGCGGCCGGTGCCAAATGTGTGGTCTGCGGCAAAGATGCCAGGCATCTGGTTTTCTGGGGCAAGGCCTATTGAGGGAATCGACCATGCGAGAGGCAAGTCTGCCGATCGGAGTCTTCGACTCCGGGATCGGCGGTTTGACGGTTCTGAAAGAACTCCAGCGCTCATTTCCCGGTGAGCATCTGATCTACGTCGGAGATCTGGCCCGCTCACCCTACGGTTCCAAATCAGCTGAAACAATCAGGCACTATGCGGGGCAGATCACCCGCTACCTGCTTTCAAGGCAGGTCAAACTGATCGTGGTGGCCTGTAATACGGCAAGCGCAGCAGCCGGTGCCACGGTAAGGCAGCTGGCAGCCCCTGTCCCTGTCCTGGAAGTAGTGGAGCTGGGTGCGGAGGCGGCACTGGACGCTGTCGGTGGGGGGGGCCGGATTGGTATCCTGGCGACCTCAACAACCGTCGAAAGCGGCATTTACTCCGACAAGATCCGGGCGCTTTCGTCGTCAAAAGGGATTCCTGTCCCCCGCATCATGCAAAAAGCCTGCCCGCTTTTCGTTCCCCTGGTGGAAGAAGGCATCTGGGAAGGAGACCTGGCCGATCAGATTGCTCGCCACTACCTGGAAGAGATGAGCGTTTTTCAGCCCGAAGCCGTCATCCTGGGCTGTACCCACTATCCGCTTCTGAAAGGAGCCATCGCCAAATCCTTGCCTGCCGGAACCCTCTTGATCGAAAGCGCGCCAGCCGTGGTCCGCGCCGCCGGGAAGATCCTGGATAAGTCAGGCATGCGGTCGTTAAAGACAAAGGATGCCCTGACGGAGTATTATGTAAGTGACTCCGTGGAAGCGTTCAGCCGCCATGCAGGCAGGATTCTTGACAGAGCGGTGGATCTCGTTCATCATGTTGACTTGGACGCGTGCGAAGGCAGGGAGGAATAGTGTTCACACCTTCTGACTTATACAGGGATGCCATCATCCACCTTGAGAGCAATCATTGGACGGACGGGGAGAGCTCCGGGCCTATCCGGCTGACCACAGTCGGCCATCTTGCCTATGAAAAGAAAAATGACACCTGGTCCGTCTCCTACGATGAAAGCGATGCCACCGGGATGCGGGGGACCCGGACCCGGGTCAGCCTTTTCCCCAACGGGCGTGTCGTCCTGAGACGTACCGGCAGCGTGGAGATGGAGCTGGAGTTCATCAAGGGCGACCAGCGGGTGGAGGCCAAATCCACCCCTTATGGGCCGGTCCGTTTTTCAGTCCTGACCCATGAGGCCAAGGGCAGCATCAACGAGGAAGGCGGCGAGATTGAACTGGGCTATTCGCTTGGCTTTGAGAACCGCCATACGGTCAGTACCCGGCTCCAGCTGGAAGTTACGGCGCAGAGGCAGAATCATAACACGCCAAACGGCACAGGGCCGGTGCAGAACGGACATTCAAACTGACCGGTATCTTTTTCGCTGTCATTTGACAGCAGCCGGTCGTTCGGTATAATACTTGGGGCGCCGACCGGGGTGCCCTTACCAACAAACAATGCCAGGGGAGGTGTACCGATGGCTGTACCTAAACGCAAGTGGTCCAAGAAGCGATCACGCACACATCGTGCCAACTGGAAGATCAATCCGGTTAATCTTGTGCGCTGCCCGCAGTGTCATTCGCTCAAAGCGCCGCACCGCGTCTGCAAGGTGTGTGGCTATTACGATGGACGTGAAGTCATTTCTGTCGACGACGGAAAAAAATAGGGGAAACATTCACAGATGAACAATGAGGAGCAGCGCGCCCGGGGCACGTTGCTTTTTGTTGGTTCCAAAGAGGAGGGAAAATAAGTTGGCAGTACCGGTTTTGGCCATCGTTGGCCGGCCCAACGTCGGCAAGTCAACCCTGTTCAATGCCCTGATCGGTAAACGGACGGCCATTGTGGGCCCTGAGCCGGGCGTCACGCGTGACCGGGTCATGGCTGAATGTGAATGGAACGGCCTGACTTTCACTGTCATCGATACGGGCGGGATTGAGTTTGCCGCCGATGACATGCAGCGGCTGGTTTTTAACCAGGTGGAGGTCGCTATCGGGATGGCAGACGTCATCTGCTTTTTGACCGACCTTCATTCGGGTCTCTCCGACATCGAGTTCAAAATCGCCGCCATGCTGCGCAAGAGCGGCAAGCCCATTGTTGTCGCCGTCAACAAGGCCGACCGGCCCGGCAGTGAACCCCTGGAGTTTTACCAGTTCTACGAACTGGGCTTCACTGATACCCTGGCCATTTCAGCCAGCCATAAACTGGGCCTGTCAGAGCTTCTTGACGCAGTGACCGCCTCCATGGAAAAGGACGTGCCAGAGGAGGAGGGCGGTGACTACATCGCCGTTGCCATCACGGGCCGGCCCAACGTGGGCAAATCCTCGCTTGCCAATTGGATGATCGGCCAGGAACGCAGCATCGTTTCGGATATCCCGGGGACAACGCGAGATGCCATAGGCAGCTTCGTCGAAAACGATTTCGGCCGCTTTTTGATCCACGACACTGCCGGCCTGCGTCGCAAGGCCCGGATCGACGGTCAGATCGAGTATGTATCAGCGCTCCGTTCACGGCGCAGCGTTGAGGGGGCCGACGTGTCGGTCATCATGATCGATGCAGCCGAAGGGCCGGCTGAACAGGATACCAAAGTGGCAGGCCTGGCCCACAATGACGGCAAAGCATCCATTATTCTTGTCAACAAGTGGGATCTGGTTGACAGGAAAGAAACAAGCATGGCTGAGTACGAGGAAAAAATCAGGCGGCGTTTCGAATTCATGCCTTATGCGCCGATCCTTTTCGTTTCGGTCAAAACGGGTTTTAACCTGGACAAGCTATGGCCCCTGATCGTCCGTGTCTGCGAATCATCAAGGCGCCGTGTGCCGACCAGTGTTCTGAATGAGGTGATCGCCGAGGCCATCGTCCTCCATCCAACGCCTCAGCAAAAAGGGCGTCACCTCCGGATTTACTACGTCACTCAGGGGTCGGTCTCGCCGCCTGCCTTCATCTTTTTCGTCAACGACAAAAGGCTGCTCCATTTTTCTTATGAGCGCTATCTGGAGAACCGTCTCCGGGAGAATTTCGACTTTTTCGGCACACCTCTCCGCTTCATCTGGAAGGGGCGGGCTGCCCGTGACGCGTCGGCGTCCCGGATCACCCCCGACTGACAGCCGCGTGCTAGACTGTTGGCATGGATAAAGACGGGAGGGGACACGGCGCCGGCAAGCTGGCGGGACGGCATTCCGATTCACCGCCCCGGCTCTCGCTTGTCGATACGCGTAGAAAAATCGAAATCCAGGAAGAGGCCGAGCTGAGGCGGACATCGCCCATGGCCGCAGTCGCCATGCTGGTGTCAACCCTGCTGGTCTGTGCTTTTTTCGCCCTCGACCGAACCGGCCATCTTTCAGAGGCTTCAAGCTATCTTGCGGGTATGGAGGCATTCTCGCTCCGCGCCCTGCTCCTATACGGTCTGCTTCCCCTGGTCACAGCATCCATCATGATGGCCATCTACAAACCGTCCTTACGTTTGCTTGCCGGAACCAGGCCGCCGATTCCCGTCATTCTGGCCGCGCCGGCTGCCGGCTTTTTTGCCGGCTGGCTGGTCTGGTGTTCAGTCGAGCTGGCTCTTTCCCTGGCTCCGTCATGGGAAAAGTGGCTGGCGATTCCATTGATCTGGCGGGCAGGCAAGCTCTACATGGATCAGGCTCCTCTTTTTGGATTTCTAACTTTTCTGGCGGCGGCCATCCTGCCGGCAAGCTCGCACCAACTCCTCTACAGGGGCATCATCCAACCCTTTTACATGGCCGGGGACAGGCGCCTTTATCGGAGTATTGTGCCCGCGCTCCTGGCAGCTGCCGTATCGCTCGATCCTCCCGGCCTGGCCGTCCTGATTATTTTTTCTCTCCTGACCTCCTGGGCGCGACTCGCCAGCCGTTCCCTTTTCGCCTCCTCACTTCTGTCGGCCGGCTTCGCGGTTGCCATGCTGCTTGGCCGGTCTCTGTTTGGCCTGCTCAACGAGGCCATTTTCAAAATGCCTCTGATCGATCCCTTGAGCATCCGCATCTTTTTGGTGACCATGATTTCTGCCCTGCTGGTGCTTCTGCTGGCTCCCCTGGCGCTGACGGGCATGCCGGCCAGGCGCGAAAAGGCGGGTGGGGCAGTGGGGAAAAAAAGCGAAACGAGGCCCTTCCGGCTGGCCAATCGGATCATCGGTTTGCTTTGCCTGGGGGGTCTGGCGCTCTGTCTTTATTTTCTCGCTTGATGTTTACTTGGAACTGTAGCGGGCGACCTTGGCTTCATGCTCTGCCAGGGTTTTGGAAAAATCGCTGGTTCCTTCACCGGTAGCGCAGAAATAAAGGTAGGAGTTGGCTCCTTTCCAGGTGCGCTCCGTGGCCGGCCAGAGGACGGCCTCAATGGCGACGGTTCCCGGTGAATTGATGGGCCCGGGTGGCAAACCCTGGTGCGTATAGGTATTGTAGGCGTTTTCCCGATAGCGGTCGACATCCTCGCCTTTTATCCACATGTAGGGATCTCGGCCGTCTTCCAGCAGCAGGTAGTTGATGGTGGCATCCGACTGAATGGCCATGTCGGTGTTGAGGCGGTTCAGGAAGACCTTGGCGATCATGGGCATCTCATTGATGGGCCCCTCCTGCTGAACGATGGAAGCCAGGGTGATGACACGGTCCAGGCTCATTCCGATTTTCTCAGCCCGTTCATAATAGCCGCCTTCTTCCAGCACCCGCTCGGTATTGTTGAGGAACATGCGCAGGATCTGCTGTTCGGTCGCGTTGATGTCGAACTGGTAGGTGTCGGGCCACAGGTAGCCCTGCAGCAACCAGTCGCGGCCGGGCGAACCCTCGATGAGCGGTACGAAGGAATAGTCGGCAAAAAGCCCCGGCTGGCGCACCATGGCGTCCAGCAAATCAGGGTTGAAGCGCATGCCGGCGGCCAGCATTTTCTCTTTCATCTGCTGGTAGGTCATGCCCTCGGGGAAGGAGATGGTGACCGGCTGGGGCCGGTTGGTCAGGACCACCATGATCTCGTCATAGCTCATGCCGGGCAAAAGGTAGTGGGTGCCGTATTTATACTGGCCGTCGAATCCGTTGAACTTGGACAGGAATTCAAAGGCGAAGGTGTTTCCGATGAAACCTCTTTCTTTCAGCATTTCTGCGATGTCCCGCGTGCTGGCCTGCTGCTCGATGTAGATCTCAATGGCGTCCGGCGTATCCTTGTTGAAGGGGGCAAAACCGCGGGCATCAAAACGGTCCTTGAGATAACCCAGCCGTTTGTCCTGTTCCCGGACATAGCGATAGCCGAGGCCGTACCCGATGAAGGCGGCCCCGATCAGCAAGACGATGACGATCAGAATGATCAGGGGTTTAAGTATTCTTCGTGGCATCCGAATGGTTCCTTTGTCCTTTTCCGGACTGATCCATTTTAGCACGATAAGGGCAAGTTCAAAAGAAGCGCGCGGACGTCGGCAGCAAACGGATGATGAAAGCGGAGGCCGTCAAAAAGGGGATGAAGGGCAGCGGATCCTTTTTCTTTCGGCCCAGGATCTTTGCCAGGGAGAAAGGGAGGGCCAGAAGAAAAGCCAGGCAGACCATGTGCACGGAAGCGCCCGCAGGCAGCATGAAGCCGGCTGCAAGGGTGAAGAGAACGTCACCCATGCCCAGAAGGTTCCGGCCTGTTACAAGGCGTGCGGGGAGCTTCAAGATGAGGAGCAGACCCCCACCCCCTGATGTCCGGATCAGTTCTACGCTTTGCCACAGCCAGAGAGGAAGCGGAACCGAATAAAGGGGAGGCGGAGCCAGAAGGCGGGGCAGCACGGCAAAAAAGGCGAACCAGGCGAGTTCATGGTCGGCTACCAGCCGCGTCCGTATATCCCGCCAGGACATGGCAGCAGCGACGAGAAAGGCAACCAGGTTGCAAAGACAAGAAAATGTTCTATCCATGGTCTGTTCTCCAAGCATGGTCCATGAAAATCGGCTTATCGTCCGGGGAAATCGCCGCCACTTGTCATGGATTGCCTTGGCGCGTGGTAGACTCGGAGTGTTGCAGGATTCCAAATATGAGGCCGGAGGATGGAATATGTTGATGCAGGAAGAGCGCCGGCAACTGATTGATTACGGCAAAAGACTGATACGGACGGGGCTGACCCGGGGGACGGGCGGCAACCTGAGCGTCTGGGATCCCACAAGCAATCTCATGGCCATTTCGCCCAGCGGCATCCCCTATGAGGAGATTTTGGAAAATCAGGTTGTTGTGATTGAGGTCGAAACGGGACGAATCGTGGAGGGTGAAGCCATCCCCTCCAGTGAATGCGATATGCACCGGATCATTTACAAATACCGGACTGACATCAAGGCACTGATTCACACCCACACGACCTACGCGGCGACCGTGGCCTGCCTGCGGCACGACCTGCCCCCCCTCCACTACCTGGTCGCCTACGCCGGCGTCAATGTCCGTTGCGCTGAATATGCCACCTACGGGACGGTCAGGCTGGCGAAAAACGCCTTTGAGGCCATGAAGGGCCGAAATGCCTGCCTTCTGGCCAATCATGGTTTGTTGGCTGGGGGCGGTGATTTGAACCAGGCCTTCAATGTAACCGAGGAAATTGAGTTTTGCTGTGAGCTTTATTGCCGTGCCAGGGCAGCCGGAGAACCGGTCATTCTCGATGAAGATGAGATGAACCTGATGATCGAGCGTTTTAAAGACTACGGCAAGCGGATGGAGGAACATGAGTCGATTTAGGGGAGCCCTTTTGCCCCGGCCAATCTCTGTTATAACCTGACTTTTACAGTTTGAGCTGAATCACCCAATCCATTTACGGCATCCACTATCTCCCAAACTCGCCTAATGCGCAGGTTTGGGAGTTTTTCCATGAGGGAAATGGCGCCCGGCTATTGTGTTATG
>Ga0208694_1005428_pt1 | contig 10822 bp, 5 predicted proteins | sample AD_UKC078_MetaG_FD_184442 | JGI IMG/M metagenome (GOLD analysis project Ga0208694, IMG submission 184442) | Active sludge microbial communities of municipal wastewater-treating anaerobic digesters from USA - AD_UKC078_MetaG (SPAdes) (version 2) | ecosystem: Engineered > Bioreactor > Anaerobic >...
GGAGGCGCGTCTCGAACGCAGCGGCGGCGCAACGGAACTGGTGGCGGCGGACGGCAAACGCCTGGCGGGAAAGGTTGCTCAGGGGAGGGAGGCGGTGACCTTCGAGCGGCCGCCCGGACTTGATTTCGGGACCAATGTTTTCTTTGTCAAGATGACGATGACGGTTGACGAGCCGACAAAAGACGTGCAGATGGCAGCGATCGGACGCTATGCGGAGCACGCGCTGGGTTGGCAGATGTACGTCGACCCGGGTCAGCGGATCTGGTTTAACGCACGCAACCCTCAGGGCGATTTTGTCGGTGCCCGGTCGGACGCTCCGGTGGCTTTGGGTCGCCCCGTGAATGTGCTGGGCATCCGTGAGGAGGGCGGAATCGTGCGGTTATATGTCGACGGTAAACTGCAGCGCCGGAGAGGCGCCGGTGCAACCATGGCTTATGGCCCCGCGCTCTCTCTTTCACTGGGACAATGGCCAGGCGGCGGCGCGCGGTTGAACGGGCGGGTCGAGTCCTTCGAGTGCGGGCGCGGCTATCCGGCGGGTGTGCCGCGTCAGGTGACGCGCGAACAATTGTTTGGGGAGGTGGAGTGATGGGCAAACGATTTCTGAGCGTCAAAATTGTGGGGTTGGCGCGGACCGTGTGGGGTCTCGCGTTGATCGGTGTCTGTGTGCTTGGAGCGGGAGCCGCTGAACGCTTTGAGGCGGTCGCCCTCGTGGACTCGCTGGATTTCGCGGCGTCGAAAGACAAGGCCGGCCGTTTCCTGTTCGATACCGAAACACCGGCCGGCAACCGGGCATTGCTGGAGCATGTGCTGGAGACCGGCGCGAATACGATCCTTTGGCGCAACTGCGCGGGCGGGACCATGCGTTACCTGAGTGAGGAGACGCGGCTGCCTTGGGTCGAGTCGCCGCTCGATAAACGCCGCCTGCCGGACAGCCGCCCCGTGTACGGATGGCTGCGGTACTACCAGAGCGAGCCGGACATCATTCGCGACATATTCGGCTTCTGCAAGGAAAAGGGGCTGAACGCGGGCATCCACTGGCCGTTCGAGGAGACGCACTGGCACAGTTGGACGATCGGTCCTTGGAACTTGGACCACCCGCAGTACTGGGGCGTGAGCGCCGACGGTCAGATTTGGTCAGGGCGTTGCAGCCTGGCCTATCCCGAGGTTGTGGCGCATAAACTGCGGTTGGTGGACGAACTGCTAGAGCGCGGTATGGACCACCTGTTCATCGATACGGTACGGGACGGCGGCTGGAGTCCGCTGGACGAGTATGTGCGGCCGGAGGTCGAGCGCTGGCGTCGGAAATACGGGACGGAGCCTCCGCAAGACGGGCGTGATCCGCGCTGGTGTGCGTTCGTCGCCGAGACCACGCACGCCTATCTGGTCGCGCTGCGGCGGCATCTGAATGCGTCGGGCCGCAAGGTGCGCCTGATGTTGGGAGTCTTTGAAATCGCCCCGTCCGCCGACCAGCCGGATTTCATGCTCATCACGCGCAGCATCGATTGGCGGCGGCTGGTTCGCGAGGGTGTGATCGACACGCTGGTGGTGATGACCGTGAAGTGGGATACTGCGCGGCCGTTCGAGAGCACACGCGAAATCTACCGGAACATCATGGAGACGTGCGGTGGCCGCTGCGAAGTATTGTTCCCCGTCTCCATGTATAATTTCTCGAAGAAGGGCATCCCCAGCTATCAGGAGGCCGTGAAGCTCTCAGCGCCCGAGGTGGCGGAAAAGCTGCTGAAGATCGCCTGGGAGGAGGGCGCGGACGGCATCTGCATGGAGTGCGTGGACTACGAGAACTACTCGGCGGAGACCCGCGCCGTGCTGCGCACCGCGTTGGACGGCGCGTGCCGCCTCAAGCGGGAGGCCCGCTGAGCGGTAAGACTCCCCGTGAAAAAAATCAATTATCGATGGAAACTATGGACGCACAGACTTATTGGAAAGCGTGGTCGGAGCGGTGTCGCAGGGATCTGACGACGGACATCCTGCCGTTCTGGATGAAGCACGGCTGGGACCGGCAGCACGGGGGCGTTTACACCTGTGTCGATCGCGACGGTACCCTGATGGACTCGACCAAGAGCGGTTGGTTTCAAGGTCGCTTCGCCTTCGTCTGTTCCTACGCCTATAACGCGGTCGAGAAAAAAAAGACGTGGCTCAAGGCGGCGAAGTCGACGCTTGATTTTATCGACGCGCATCTCTTCGATGCGAGGGGACGCGCCTATTTTTCGCTGATGGCGGATGGAACGCCGCTGCGGATGCGCCGCTACGTTTTCAGCGAGTGTTTCGCGGCGATCGCGATGAGCGAATATGCGAAGGCGACGGGATCGGCAGAATACGCCGCGAAGGCGCTCGAGTTGTTCAAGCGCATCAAAACGTTCGTGCATGATCCGGCGATGACGCCGCCCAAGTTCGAGCCGACTTTCGAGACGCAAGGGCATTCACTGACGATGATCCTCATCAACGTGGCGTCGTGTTTGAAGGAAGTCTGCGACGATCCCAGCCTTGATGCGCAGATCGCTGAATCGATCCGGCTCCTGCGCGAGAATTTCGTCCATCCCGAATTCAAGGCGCTTCTGGAGACCGTGGGGCCGAACGGCGAGTTCATCGACACGATGATCGGGCGGACGATCAATCCGGGGCACGCCATCGAGACGAGCTGGTTCCTGATGGAGGTCGCCGAAAAGACGCAGGACAAAGAGCTGCTGAAACTCGCGCTCACGATTCTCGACTGGTCCCTCGTGTGGGGCTGGGACAAAAAGTATGGCGGGATTATTTCCTTCAGAGACTGCCGCAACTTCCCGTCCCAGTACTATGAACAGGACATGAAGTTCTGGTGGCCGCAATGTGAAACTTTGATCGCCACGCAATACGCTTGGAATCTCACGAAGAAGCCGAAGTGGCTCAACTGGCACCGGAAGGTTCGCGAGTGGACGTATGCGCGAATGCCCGATAAAAAATTTGGTGAGTGGTACGGCTATCTGCACCGCGACGGCACGGTCGCCCAACCGGCGAAGGGCAATCTCTTCAAGGGACCGTTCCACATCCCGCGCATGATGATAAAGTCGATTGAACTTGCCAAGAGCGTCGAATGAACAAAAATACCACGAAAAAAGGATTCTTTTGTCGCGAACGCTTTAAATGGCCGGAAGGAGTAATATAAGAGCGATCGCTGAGTTAAGGAGTTGCTGCCGGATCGATCAACGAGTTTAACGCATAAGGCAAAGGAAAGGACAGCGGTATGAAACCGGTTCGGATTCGGATGCGGATGTGGGCGGGGGTGATGGCGGCGGTTGCCGCATGGCAGGGTTTGGGCGCGGAGGACGCCATCAACATCGGCGGGCGGCGTGAGCTGTTTGTGGATGACGCGATGGTCAGCACGATCTCGGGCGGTCTGCGGATGGTTCTACATAGGCCCGAGCGCAAGGAGATCGTGCTGGAAACCGACCGACCGTGGGAGGGGAATGCGTCGGGGTACCAGTCCGTCCTTTACGCGGACGGAAAGTATCGGATGTACTACCGCGGGATACACTATGGCGAGAACATGGGAGTGGGCGATACGACGGTCGAAAATCACGAGTGGGTTCTCTGCTACGCCGAGAGCGCGGACGGTGTCCGGTGGACGCGGCCGGAGCTCGGCATCTGCGAGTTCAAGGGATCGCGTGCGAACAACATCATCCTGAACGGGGCCATGGTCAAACCATTTGCGCCCGATCCCGCTTGCACGGCTGTCTTTGTCGATACGAATCCGGCGTGTCCCGTCGACCAGCGCTTCAAGCTGGTTCTAACAAATGAGAACCGGAAGGACAAGGAGCACTTCGGCGTACATGTGATGGTCTCGGAAGACGGTATTCATTTCAAAATGCTGACCGAAAAAAGGTGCATATCCGACGGGCTGTTCGATTCGCAGAACACGATCTTCTGGGATCCCGTCGCCAGAACCTACCGCGCCTACTACCGCAATTTCAGGAACGGTATCCGCGACATCATGACCAGTTCGAGCACCGACATCCTGCATTTCCCCCCAGGGAAACAGGTGGTGCGCCAACAGGGCAAGGATTACGCGCTCTACACCAACCAGATGCAGCCGTACTACCGTGCGCCGCACATCATCCTCGGCTTCCCGATGCGCTACTATGATCGCGGCACGGACGCTTGGGGCTGGCCCGCGATGTCAGCATTGCCGGGTGTAGAGAACCGGAAGATGCGCTCGGCCAAGTCAAACCGTTACGGCACGGCGGTTACAGACGGCATGCTGCTCGCGAGTCGTGACGGCGAGACGGTCCGACTCTGGGAGGAAGCCTTTATGCGGCCCGGTCCGCGGCAGAAGGAGAGTTGGACCTACGGCGACAATTTCATCTTCTGGGGTCTGGTCGAAACCGCCTCGCATCTGGGCGACGCACCGAATGAAATCAGCTTCTACTCCACTGAAGGCTACTGGCAAGGCAACTCCACTAAGTTCCGCCGCAGTACATTGCGCCTCGACGGCTTTGTCTCGGCGCAGGCTCCGGCTACAGGCGGCGAACTGATCACCAAGCCCTTGATTTTTGCGGGTGCGGCGCTTTCGATCAATTTCGAAACCGGCGGGCCGGGCGAGTTGAAAGTGGAAATCCAAAATCTGGATGGATCGCCGGTGCCGGGCTATGCGCTGGCCGACTGCTTTCCGATCTTCGGCGACCACATCGATTTCCCTGTATCGTGGAAAGGCAAGGGCACGGATGTGAGCACGTTAGCCGGTAAGCCCGTGCGCATCCGCTTTGCACTCAAAGACGCGGATCTCTATGCATTTCAATTCTTGCCGCAATAAAAGAGGTATGGCGGGTCGGTCGCGGGCGTTTTCGCCCGCAACAGCGTGCCGTGCAAAGAGCTGGTGCACTTGCAGTGCTGCGGCATAAGGGCTTCGGGTTGAAAAATACCATGAAAAAAGAATTCTTTTATCGCGAACGTTTTGGCGTTAGTTATGTCTTATGATTATGGGGTATTGAATGGTGGTAGGTCGTGTTTCGGCATGATTGGGAAGACGCGGAGGAGGTCGCTTATGAATACGGGCAGATTGAGTGTCATCGGATGTGCGTTAGCCTGGCTGGTGTGGTCGGCTATTTCTGCGGCTGCGGCGGATTACTCGTGGGTCGGCGGCGGACCTGATAACAAGTGGACAACATCCGACAACTGGCAGGGCGGCGCAGGCTTTCCCGGTGCGGTGGGGGACGTCGTCACGCTGAACGCGGCGGACACGGTGCGGCTCGACACCAACGGGGTCGTGACGCTCGGACGGCTGCAGCTCACTTCGACGACGCCTAAGACGGTGCGCATTGAGGCAGACCCTGGGGCGGCATTCTCATTCAGCGGCATTGCAGCGCCGAATAGTGGCTTCCAAGTGGGCGGGCATGCGGACAACCGTCTGGTGATCGTCCCGGACATCGTGATCCCGAGCCGGATCGACAAGATGGGCGCGGGGAGCATAGCGTTTGAAGGCGCGATTTCCAGCACGATACCCAGCGGATACGCGCTGGTTTTCGGTGCGGGCTCGAACCTTTTTTCGGGTGACGCCTCGCTTGCGCTCCCTTCCGCAACTGTGGGCATCGGCAATGCAGGTGCTCAAGCTGTCGTAACGCTGACCAACCAGGCGGCGTGGTCAGTGGGGCAGTTGAATTTTGGCGTCTCCAGCGCGGCGACCACGCAGGGCACGCTGGTGCAGGATTCCGAGCAGAGCGTGGTTGAAGCCGGAAGTGTATGCTTGGGTGCCAGCAACTCAGCCGGTAACACCAACGGCTACTACCTGCTGCGCAAGGGTACCCTGAAGGCAACGGATATGATTGTGGGCGTTAACTCGCCCGGGTGGTTCGGGAATGAGCAGGGTGTACTGCGTAGCGATAGGGTGCAGGTGCAAATGGGCGAGTTTGTCCAGCGCGGCGGCTTGTCCGAGATCGGTGCGCTATCGGTGGGGACTAACAATCTGACCGCCGCCGTGAGATTGGCGGGCGGTACGCTGCAGGTCTCAAGCGACATCAGTGCGTTGTGGATGCCGGAGTTGCAGACCTTCGACTTTTCAGGCGGCGTGCTGCGTGCGACGAATTCGCTGTCGTGTCAAATTCCGACTACGCTTAGCGGGAGCGTGACCTTTGACACGCCGATTGCCGGTCAGGGGCTCACGATGCGTCGCGGTTTTTCAGGATGCGCAGAGATCGTGAAGACCGGCGCGGGCGGATTCGGGCTGGGGACGATGCGACAGGCTTGTCTATCGGGCAGCCTGATTATCAGTAACGGGTATGTCAACCTGCCGGGTGACTTTGAGCTGTCCAGCTTCGCGGGTTCTGAGGAACCCTTGGCTGTGAAGGTGTGCGATGGGGCGACTCTGCGTGTTGAACACATCACAACCGTCGTCTCTGTGCCGCTGGATCTTGAAATCGAAGGCAACGGCAAGATCCTTTTTTGCTACGGGGGGAGCTTATACAACCGTGGCATTGTGGTTGCGCGCACACTCTCCACAAACGGTGTCGCATTGCCGCCGGGACGCTATACAACGGACCACGGCTTTATAACAGGGGGTACGAAGGCCTGTTCTGTTGTTGTGCCGATCACTTGGATCGGTGCGGGCGACGGTGAGTCGTGGGACGATCCGGCCAACTGGGCGGGAGGGAGCGTCCCCAACGGCACAACAGTCGTGGCAGATCTCTCGAATGCGTGTGGGGATGTGCGGCTGGACAGTGCGGTGACGCTGACCTGTTTGGTTTACAACCCGCAGGGGGCGCGGCGTAAGCTGACGCTTACCGGCAATGGTTCGCTTACGCTGCATGTGCCGTTTGTCGTCTCGCCCTGCCTGTTTGTCGGACCGGGGCGGACGCTGGTACTGGATGTGTCGCTCAGCCGGACGCCCGGCGATGGATCGCTGGCGATCACCGGCGGCGGTGTGGTCCAGATCAATAAAGGATTCCCCGGAATCAGCGGGGTCCAAGGTTCCGCCTTTTCGCTCAACGGAGAGCTTGTGTTCGGCGGTGTCACGGAGATGGGTAACACGTTCCTGGGAGCGTGGCGGCACGAGCTATACGGTAGAGGCACCGTCGTTTTCACCAATGGCTGCCACTTGACCTGTCAGCGGATTTTGAACAATCCGAGCGGATTCTATCCGCTGGATCAGATCCTGCATGACGGCGGCACGGTGACCTGCGGCGATGTCTTTTTCACCCGGCATAACTACACCGCCACCAGTCCTTACGCCTATTTCATGCGTTCCGGCTCACTGACGACGACCAATGCGAACGGTATCTGCCTCGGCATTTACTATTCAGGTTCTTGGGCCCGTCATTCAGGTGGCTCGTTTATCATGAGTGGCGGCACGGTCAACAGTGCCCGGTTCGCGATGGGCTACCCTGATAACGTCATTGATCTGCACGGCGGCACGGTGAATCTTGGCGCGGGCGGGATCATCTCGACCACAAACGTGCAGGGTACAGTCCGACTTGGCGGCGTATCGCTATGCGCGGCCGCGAACTGGTCGTCATCGCTCAACATGGCGCTGAGTGGTGAGAACGGCAGTGCGCTCTTCGACACACAGGGCCGCATGGTGACCTTGAGCGGCGCGCTATCGGGTGCGGGCGGACTGGTCAAGATTGGCGCCGGGACGTTGAACCTCAATGGCGCGACCAACACCTTCACCGGTCCGCTTGTGGTGGCTGGCGGGGAGTTGGTTTGCGGGGCGGCATCGGTTTTCAACGGCGTGACCGATCTGATCGTCACGAACGGCACGCTACGCATTAACGGCGAGGTGCTCTCGGACGGCATGACCTTGCGCGTGGGCGGGACGGGTAGCCTGCTGTTGGCGGCCGGCAGGGAGTTGGTGGTCGACCGGCTCTATCAGGACAACACTCTGCGGCCGGCTGGCAGTTACACTTATGGCGAGGGTACCGTTACCGTGCGTCCGTACGCCGGGATCGTCTGGACCGGCGATGCCAATGACGGGGCACTGTGGTCTACACTGGGTAACTGGGCTAACACGGCTAGCGTGCCGAACGGCTCGGACGTTCAATTGGATCTAGACTTTTCGCAGTTCGAGGCGTCGGACCAGATCGTGCTCGATGTCGCGCCCGGCGTGGCTCTGGCGGGGTTGACGTTTGATCAAGGCGCGCAGGGTTGCACGCTGACGGTTACTTGTCCCGCCTTGGCGACCAACACGCTCACCTTTGCCGCTAACGGGACGGTGTGCGTGGCAGAGGGACAGACACTGGTGCTGGATACGGATGTCTTCCTGAACGGGGATCTTTTCAAGACCGGTCTGGGCACGCTGATTCTGGATCGGAGTACTGCTTCGGCCAGCGCGAACGGTGATTTCCGGCTCTACATCCAAGAGGGCCGTGTGGTGAACCACGGGGCGATCAGCCAGATGGCCGTGCAGCCAGCCAACGCCGCGCGCCATGTGCCGCCGCCGGAGTACGTACAGGAGGGGCCGCGCGCTGTGATGCAAAACCGCGTGTTTGCGTTGCCGGGGTACTGGGCCGGTAGTAATGCGGAGCGGGGTGTATTTGTACAGCGCGGAGGGGTGGTTGATCTTACGACGCCCTCCGCCGCGTTCTACAACGCGGGCACCGGTTTTATGATTGCGGGCGGTACTGCCACCGAGGGACGTTATGAGTTGGAGGGCGGCGAACTGATCACTTGCCCGGCACAGCCCGCTTATGTGTCCGGCAACAACGCGCACGGCGTCTTCTGCCAGAGCGGCGGAACCTCTACGTTCTACCGATTAACCCTGAGCAGACCGTATACCACAGGCTTTGGCGAGGTGTTGCTCTCCAACGGCACGTTGCGTGTCAGCGGTACGGTCACCAAGGGCGACAACAATGGACGAGTCGAACTCAGTGGCGGGCGCATCGAGACGCTGACCGACGGGACGGTCTTTGCTCCGGACGTGCCGGTCGCGTTGGCGACCGGGCCGCTTGGCGGTGTGGCGTTTGCGCAGGCGTCGGCGAGTTCGCTCAGCACGTTGTCGGGAACGCTGGGCGGATCGGGTTGTCTGATTCAAGAGGGGCCGGGCGTGTTGCTGATGGACGGCATCAACGCATTTAGCGGCGGTCTCGCTGTGCGGGGCGGTACCTTGCAGGTGACATCGCCGTTACAGGGTGTCACCGATGTATGGGCCGATGGCGGAACTTTGGAGTTGAGTGCTCCGATGCCTAACCTCACCAACCTCGCGGTCCGTGCGGCGGGTGCGTCCGTGGTGCTCGAAGGAACGGCAACGCCCTTCCCGTCCGGTGTGACGTTAAGCATTGCGGATGGGGTGGTGACGGAGCTTGATTTCGCGGGCGTGGTCGATGTTGACCGGCTGGTGTTGGGCGGTCGGCCGAGGTCGCCCGGTCTCTATGGCGGGATCGAATCGTCCGCGCCGGTCAAGCCGTCGTCCGCCTACTTCTCGGGGACGGGCACGCTGAACGTGCTGTACGGCCCGGCGGAGTCCGGATTTGTTCTGATGCTCCGGTGAGGGCGGAGTTGGCATTTAGGAGTTAGCATTTAGGAGTTAGGATTTAGGACGAAAATGAAAAAGAACAAGTATACCATGAGCTTGGCGCGGACGGGGCTGGCTGCCGCGCTGTTGATCGCTGTTGGCGCGCGTGCGCAGGATATCCCTGTGCGGACTCTTGAACTGCGGCCGGGTGCGGGCAATCCGCGTAACAGCGAGGGGGCGTTCGTCACACTTAAGGACGGACGTATCCTCTTTGTGTACTCGCACTACACGGCGGGTAAAGGAGGGGATCACGACCCAGCACATTTGGCGGGGCGTTATTCGTCCGACGGCGGCCGGACATGGACGCAGGAGGATCGGATGATCGTGCCGAACGAGGGCGGTATGAATGTCATGTCCGTGAGTCTGTTGCGCCTGCAGAACGGGGAGATCGCGCTCTTCTATCTGCTCAAGAACAGCGAGCAGGACTGCCGTCCGGTGATGCGGCTCTCGCAGGACGAGGGCGCGACTTGGAGTGCGCCAACGATGTGTATCACGGATGAGGTCGGTTATTATGTGCTGAACAATGACCGCGTCATACAACTTAAGGGCGGACGTCTGGTGGCACCGGTCTGTCTGCATTGGCCGCAGGGCGCATCCAAGGCAGATTGGCAAGGGGTGCTGATGTGCTACCTGTCGGACGATAACGGCAAGACGTGGCGTCGCAGCAAGACTGTGCAAAAGGGTTATGACACAACCGGTAAGCGCATCACTACGCAGGAGCCGGGGGTGGTGGAGCTGAAGGACGGACGCGTGATGATGTTCATCCGCGCGAGTGGCGGTTGCCAGTATCTCGCCTGGTCTTCCGACGGCGGTGACACGTGGAGCGCGCCGGTCGCTTCGGAAATCAAATCTCCCGTTTCCCCTGCTTCGATCAAGCGGTTGCCCTCGACCGGCGATTTGCTGTTGGTCTGGAACGACCACGCCGCCATTCCGAACAGCCTGAAAAACAGGCGCGTGCCGCTGAGCACGGCGATTTCTAAAGACGATGGCAAGACATGGCAGAACATCAAAGTTCTGGAAGGCAATCCGCAAGGCTGGTACTGCTACATTGCGATCCACCCGATGGATGACGCTGTGCTGCTCGGCTACTGCGCGATGTCCGGCCTCGCGCATTCACGGGTCACGCGCGTGCCGGTGCCGTGGCTCTATGCGCCGTCTCCGGTTGCGCAGGCCGCACCCGTTCCGGCCCTGTTCGAGCAAGCGGCGAACGTTTTCAACGGCTTCTTTAACGATTAGGTTTCATGCAAGGCTCGGTTTTTTCTCACACAAAGGTACAAAGGGCACGAAGGTTTTTGGAGACGCTGCTCGGTTTTTTTGGGGAAAGACGAG
>Ga0208694_1005432_pt1 | contig 10815 bp, 8 predicted proteins | sample AD_UKC078_MetaG_FD_184442 | JGI IMG/M metagenome (GOLD analysis project Ga0208694, IMG submission 184442) | Active sludge microbial communities of municipal wastewater-treating anaerobic digesters from USA - AD_UKC078_MetaG (SPAdes) (version 2) | ecosystem: Engineered > Bioreactor > Anaerobic >...
GCCAGTGTTTCCCACAAAGGAGTTATAACAGCTACCGGTGCCCGTGCTAATGGCCCGGAAATTTGCATCATTATACATATTGCAATTTTCAAATACGTTTCCGGATATGGTAGAATATAACACGCTTCCATGAAAATTCATTCCCATACTACCAAGATTGACAAACCCGTTGTCAATAAACCTGCAATTTGACATAGCGGCCGATGAGAATATACCAATCTGCTGTTCCGTTGCGTCGTATCCATCCTGCGGCTCGAACCAGTTTCCGGCTACGTACCACCCAGAAGTTGCCCCTGAGTTGAAAATTCCATACGTAGACGATCCGGCTACCCCCGGCACAATAATATGGTTTTTCGTGATTTTGAGATTGTTACATGCACCGGAAGTCTTAATTGCGTATGCCGTGTCTTCCCATGAGCATATCGCGTTCGCATCGATCCAATTATCCGTTGCCGAACTCATCACCACCATAGACAGGTGACAGTTTCTTATGAGGTTTAGCCAGGCATGTGCACCTGCTCCGTTCAGGTAGACTCCTCCTCTATTATTTGCGCTGTAGCCCAGGTTATCGAGTCCTGTATAGACTCCCTCAATCGTGCTGTAGCTCGTGTTATACAGCTCGATATGGCCCTGTGAGTAGGCAGTCGAGCCGTCATACCGTAGGATCACATCCTTTATTTTTATATAAGAATGCAAAAGACCGGTGGTGGAGTTGGCCAGGAAGATAGGCTCTACTGCAGTGGTCGTGATTGTGGGTCTGCCGATGCCTATAACTTCTGTATAACTCTCCAGGTATGCAGTACCTGCAACCGTCGCCGTCTCAAAATCCAGATAGATAACCTTCTTGGTTCCGGCCAGAGCCCACATGAGGCTATTGAAAGTCGTGGTAAAATTTGTAGAAGTTGCCAGAGCCGTGCCGTTCTGTGCATATGCGATATAATCAGAGTCTACCTGCTTGATCATTGCCGTATACGCTGGAGACCCGCTGCCGCCTACAGACGCGCCATTGAACTTCAGAGTTCCAGAATCGTTGTACAAAACACCAGTTGTCGATGCCGGGGCCGTTCCCGAGAACTTGATACCGTCGATGCTTTGCGACCAGTTCAGCCTATCTAGACCTATCTTTGTGGCGGCATCGGCACAACTGCATAAAAGCAGAGCTAAGGCTAATATGAGAATCAGCTTTTTCATGAAAATTACCTCTTAGTACGGATAGTTGGCTCGAATCTTGTCGCCGACTATAGGCGCGGCGGCCATCGTGATTGTGCTGCCGGATATAGTATAGTCTTCACCTGCGCCGGCGGTCATGTACTGGCCATTCAAGTAGAGCATAATCTGGCCCACTGGAGTATGAGCCAGCGTGAAAGTTACATTCGTGCCGTTCACGGCGCCTGATGGAGTCTCGTTTAGGCTCCAGTTTCCGACTTCCCCGCCCGGATCGCCCTTTGGACCCTGGATTCCTTGCGGTCCGGTTGCACCAGTCGCGCCTGTGGCCCCGGTTGGCCCGACCATCGAGAACGGCGAGGGCCACGAGCCGCCCGCCTTCGGACCATAGACGGTATGAGCATCGTCGTCAATGTAATAGCTGCCGTTCGCCCCGAGGAGAGCTGAAGGTGCTCCGGAGCCGTGCAGAAGTGTTACCACTTCTTCTTTCAGAGGATATCTGTATTCCATGTCATCAGCCCCAGAAAATGTCTCGATAGGCAAGTTCGACGGCGGAGAGCTTCTTGTTCGATCCTGCAGCATCGTCCAGCTTCAGATAGAAAGCGTCCCCCGGATCGATCTTGAGCAGCTTGGAATAGGGAATGTACCGGTGAACCGTACCCCGGAAGCCGGTGAGGCTGATAGTATTGGCCGCACCAGACGCGGCGAGCACCCCCATTGCAATGAAATCCTCGCCTTCACAGTCAGGGATATAGACCTTGTTGTACCCGACTTTCAGAGTATAGTCCACATCGAACCAATCCGATCTGTCAGTTTCGAATGCAGCGACCACCGAAACATCATTGGCTAGAGCCGAAACCCAAAGCTCAATATAGCAATCTTCGGTCGCTGGCAAAGGATAACTGCTGCCCCTGAAAGGCATATAGAAGTGGTCATTGTTGTCCAGAGTCAATATACCGCTGGATATCGATCCTCCCGACGTGATGCCATGCAGGTCTATCGAGGTATCCGCCCAGGCCTGGGCTAGATTGCTTTGGTAATAATGCTCGATCCGGCCCCATCGGTCGAGCCGCCAGTGGTCGCCCCTCATGAGGAGGCCACATAGCAGTATCTGATCTAAGATGGTAGTACCGTCTGCTGCCAGAACAGAGAGAGTGAGGTCGTCCGTGTAGCCCAGGGACGCATCATAGTCCCCCGACACATGCAGGTAATCGAGTCCCGCCGGGATCTTTCCGGCATTCGAAAGTAGAGCGGTAGCCTGGGGGAGAGTCTTGGCAGTCGCATAGGCTATGCCCTTGTCAATCCCATACTCATAAGAATCGAGACAATGGAGCGTAGCCTCTGCCCTGTAGAAGTTCATGGGCGCGCCAGTGAGGGGGTCTAAGGCCACCTGGCCCTCGACTTTGTGGGCTTCGGCCAGCTCGACCAAGACGCATCTATCGTTCCGGAAAAGAAAGGCCTCAGCACCTGGCTGGATGTCATTCACAGCCTCCAGCCAGTCATCCATATCGTCCTCATCCCAGAACCGGGCCTTCACAAGATAGCTCTTGGGGTACTGGCCCTGGTCCACTATCCGGCCATACCTCTTGCCGGGCAGCTTCGTTTTTCCGACACTTCGCATGCCAGGCCGGGGCTCGATGGAGGTGACGACATCGGTGCAGACCAGTCCATCGATTTCACAATAGGGGGTAGAGATAGCCATCGGATCAGCTCGGGACGAAGGCTCTCTTCCAGAATCGCATAGTTGCGCTCACCTGGATGTCTGGATGGCCGGTACAATCGCTATGGGCACCGCTGAAATTGCCCGTCAGGTAGAGATAGAAGTTGAAGTTGGTTGTAGCATTTTCTGTCACGAAATCGGTGACGTCAATCCTGGTCAGGGCATCGCCTAGCATGAAGTTGGGCAGCCTGCCCGCCGGTATCCTGCTGCTCGTCATCACGATAGCGCACCACCGCCCGAGAGCACGCCTGACGTAGTTGTCCATCGAGAAATTGACATCCAGCGTGATCCGGGCATTCAGATCAGCATGCTTAGCATCAGGCGGCACGGCGAAGCCCAGAACGCACGGAGCGCAAGTAAAATGATCGTTGTCTCGGAACTTGAAAGTCCCTGACTGAGTTATCTCACCAAAATACTCTATCATGTAGCGGTCATAGTAGCCTTCGTCAAAGCTCTGGAGGGCTTCGAAAGCGTCCACGAAATCCGGATCTCTGCCGCCCAGCTCGATGGTGGTGGATAGGTCACTGGAAGATATCTCGATGGTGTCAGACGGCAGGATCTCGACGGGTTCATAGTCCACATTTATCTTGATATAGTCGCCCGGCAGCATGAGCAAGCGTCGCGGCGTCTTGATCCGGTACTTGTAATCAGCCTGGCGCCTGGAGAACTCATCATCTGTGTAGGGGATTAGCGTCCCATTTGCATCCCTGAAGCCATTCTCAAAATCATACACATCCGCCACCCAAAGTCCCTTGTAGGTCAGATCCCCCCCAGCAGTGTGGTACTGCTGGCAGGCATCGCCCATTCCGGTCAGCGAGTGAATTCTGGCCTGCTGAGGCACCGACTTCTCCAGGAGGTCTATGTCGTCTTCAGTGAGTTCGTACAATCCACTTGCAGCGCCATCGCCAGGCTCCGAGCGGACATCCAGATAGGTATAGGTCGCCCCGTCTCTCCACCGGATGTAATAGCCGTGAGACTCTGCCAGGTTGCACAGGAGATCACCTATCTGGTTGTAGTCCACCATCAGGCCGCCGGTGAGGATGGTACTTTCCCCATCATGCTGGCCAAGTCGAATCATGGTATCGAATGCGTTCTCAGCCATCAGGCCGCCATTCAAGTACCAGAACCAGTTGGCGAACGCCCCACCGCCGGAAGAGCCATCATACCGGACGTAGAGGTCCGTGGCATCCTGATATACCGACTGGTCATAGGTCTGGAGGTCGGCCAGGGCAGCGCGCCTTATGAGCGGCTGCTCAAGCTCTTCCGTGAGCATCGAGATATCTGCCGCCCCTATCCGGCTGGCCGATCCAGCACCTATGAGCTTTACGATGTTCTTGGCGGCATCGTACATCTCATAGGGCGTTGCGGTCGGGCAATAGCTGTTAGCCACCCGGAGCAGGCCGGGTATACCGTACATCGAGTCCCGGGAGTCTCTAAATATCCCCAGCATGGTCAGGTCGGTAAAGCAATAATTGAACATCGGTGTGTAGCGATGGAATAGAAGCCACTCCACGCCCTTCGCCTGGATGGTCTTCTGGGTCTTGCTGACCTTGTACTTCTCAGCAATTCCCCTAAATATTACATCAGAGCCCTCCAGCACTTCGATGAGGCCGAACTGTTTCACCGGCACCGACCGGCTCATGTCGACATCGAACTCTCGCGGCCTCCTAGGGTCCTTGAACTTTTTTAGTTTCCAAGAGTCCGCCTCGATCACAAAAGCCGTCTGGCCTGGATTTGTGACCCGTATCTCAATATTATCCCAGCTCATCTTTTCCTCGCATTCGAAAGTTTAGCTTCAAGTTGCCTGTCTCTCTCGTCCATGTAGGCATCTAGATCGGATATGCCGTACACGTTCCCTTGAATCGTCACTGGCGCGTTGATTACCACCTGGCCGCTCCCGCCGCCAAATCGCTCAATAGCCGCCTCAAACCTGGCAGCCCCTACGACATACTCACCACCAGGTCGGTCGCCGACAATAGCCAGGGTGGGAGATGCTATGTAACCCTCGTTGGCGAAGGACTGGAAAATGGGTGGTAACTGATAATTCGATGGGGACGATATTGCGCCCTTCCCAGGCCCGGCCCATCCAGATGTCGGGCCGATGGTACTTCCTCCTCCACCACCGTACCCGCCGATCTGTTGCACGTAAACTGGCTTGGTGACGGGAGCACTGGCAGCCGCATCGATGGCAGCGATTGCGCTCATGGCCTGGGAGTCATCGACCGACAGGGGGATCTTCTGCTCCTCGGTCAGCTTTGCCTGGAAGCTCGACCACTGGCTTTCAGCGGCTGAAGTGTCGAGGCTCGGGCTCAACTGGAAATCCGTATAGTCCTTCCCCAAGACGGCACCCCCGACCGAAGCCATAGCCTTCTGAGTGGCTGCTATGCTCTGGATCTGGCTGAGCTTCCAGTCGAGATACTGCTCGCCTCCGGCTCCGATGTACGACCCCTGGAAAAGCGTCTCTGCATTCTGCTCCTGCCAGAGGCCGAACTCTGACATGGTTTCGGTGCAATCTTGCATCGCACTTTTGAGTTGATCGAATCCTACCGTCGTGCCTTTCGTTTTGCTGTTGATGCCATCAAGAGTCACCCCGGCCCGGATACCGAACTCTTCCCAATGGGCACCCCCCTCATGGAGAGCGGTGCCCAGGTCCCAAGTGTACTGCTTGTCTCGGTCACTTAGGCTATCATAATTATCTACCAGTGCCTTGTATTTATCATAATAATATGAATAAAGGTCACTTCCGGGTGTGGGGGCAAGTCCTTTTTGTAAATATTGCTGAAGTTGGCTAACTTCTTCTTCGTAACTAGCAGAAAAGAACCGTTTTACGTTTGATATGCCTAGCTTGGACAGATCTTCGCCTTTCACGTAGGCGTTGATCACTTTCGACATCAAGAGACTGTCGTCTCCATCGATTGTGACTATCAGCGGGTTCTGCTCAGCAAATAGCTGAAGATCTCCGATCAAGCTTTGAACTTCGGCCCGCGCTTGTGCGTCGTCTGGATCGGCTTCTAACCGGATCCTGGCCGCCTCCAATGACTCCAGCTTGTCATTCAGAGCATTGACATAAGCTAGAGCATTCTCTCCTCCTTGCTGCGCAAATTCAGTTGGATCGAAAAGGCGCAGATTTTTCAATCGTGATGCCGCGGACTTCAACGATTCGGGATCAAACCAGTTGTCTTGAATCGACTGGTTGATCATATTTCCAGTGCTCTCTATCTCCGACTCGATGGCCCCGGCTACGTTTGTGAATATTCCCCGAACCTCGACGCCCTGGTCCATCTGCAACTTTGCCAGGTCGCCGCCTCTGCCTTGCAAAGTCAAACTTGTAGCTTCGGAGAGAGGATAACCTGCCTGGCGGAAAAGGTCTTGGAGGGCCTCTTCTTGTGAGCCGTACCAACTGCCTTCAGCCATCTTCTGACCATTCAGGTACAGAGCGTTTTGCGTGGTATTTTTGTCTGCATGGTAGTCCAGGCGGACCTGGACTCCTTCGTCTACGGCATACAGACTGCCGGACCCACGCCCCCATAGCCCTCCGTATCCTTTGGTGTTACTCGATTGGGCGTTGATAGCTGCTAGAGCAGCCAAATCACTGGTGGCGCCGCCATAGCTCCTCCAACCAGCTATATCTTTTGAGACGCCCGAGGAGGTCAGATTCTTGAAAGCAGTGTCCATCTCGGCCATCTGCTTAGAGAATCCGCTGCTAGCACCAGCAGACACCGCCCGCTCGACTGATGCGGCTATACTGTCTTCGGCGTTTGCCGCGCCTTCTCCCATGCCCTCTTCGGTCGCTATCCCGAGCTTTTCTTTGGCGTTCGTGGAAACGCGATCCCAGAAGCCCGCCAAATCGCCCAGAAGAGAGGACGCGCCTTCGGCCACCCCGCCTAGCCCGATCTTGTTGAGCCCCTGGCTGGCAAGCGATCCAAGAGCGCTCACCGCCCCGGACACTGCCGTGGGGATGGCATTCGCTAGGCCATCAATGATATCTCCAAAAATGTCGCCCCAGAAGGCACCGACCTCAGACAGCTTGTTCTTGATGCTATCGAGTGCGCCGGTCAGGGCCTGGAACTGAGAAGAGCTGGTAACGGTCTTGATGATCTCTTCCTTGAAGGCTTCAACGTAGGCTTTCCCGGTCCGGAAGGCAGTGTTGAGGGCGCTGGTGCTAGACACAAGGACGCTCAAGTTCATGCCGCCCATAGTGCCGATCATGCCCGTGACTTGTGTGATTCCGGTGATGAGTGGGGCTAAACCCGCTGTCATGGGCTCCCACAGGTTCTCGCCTATCTGTCGGACAGCATTGAGCGATCCGGCCATGGAGGTTATAATGGGCGAGATGGCTGCGTTTATGGGGCCTCCTATGTCCTTCAGGATGGCGTTGAATGAGTTTTTGAGGACCTGGAGCGAGGCCTTCATGTTGTCCGCGCCGGCCTCAAAAGATTCCCCTATAGACTCTCCTTTCTTGCCCGCCTCTACCGTGTCCTCGATGGACTGCCGCCATTCGTCGGTGTGGCCTATCATCTTGGTCAGGGCGTCCATGCCGTAAGAGCCGCCCAGGGTTTTGGCAGTCGAGAGGAGCTTGTCGGCTGGCAGGCTCTCCAGGGCCGACCCGATCCTCAGGATGGTGTCCGAGGGATCGGTGCTCATGGCCTGCATGAACTCCTCTGTGGACACCCCAAGGAGAGAGGCAGCTTCGGCCTGAGACTTTTCGTTAGTGGTGAGCTGGTTCAGGAGAGCGTCGAAGCTTCCTGCAGCTCGCTCTGCTGACGGGAACACGGAGCTGAGCATCCCGCCCCAGCCAGCCACTTCGTAGGCACCGGCACCGAGGGAGGACATTGAGCCCGCGACTCTGGTCGAGAAGTCGAGGACGTCCTTCTCTGTGGCATTGAAATTGTTGCCCACATAGTCCACCGCAGAACCGAACTGCCTCGCGAACTCTGATGAATCTTGAACTCCTTCCGGCAGGCTCTTGAGCTGGCCCTTGATCTTGCCTATGGCGGTGGCTGCCTCTTCAGCGGGCATATCGAAGGCAGAGCCCATCTGGAGGGCTACCTCAGTGAACCCGGCAATCGAAGCTTTCTCGATGCCCAGAGAACCGGCTGCCGCGGCAACGCTCTGGATCTCGGCAACTGTTGTCGGCATCCGGGAATAGAGGTTTGTGAGGCTCGCGTCCAGCTCGTTGAATGCCTCCGTGCCCTTCTCGATCCCGGTGGTCTTGCTGATCTGGGCCATGCCAGCTTCCCATTCCATCGCGGCACGGGACGAGGCCACGCCCAGGGCTCCAGCTGCGGCTACTCCGGCCACTGCTGCGATACCGACCGGCCCCATAGCCAGAGCAGTGCTGCCCGCGATGTTCCCGAGAGCCCCCAGAGGCGCGGTGACTCCCTGAACCAGATCGGCTCCTATGGTCATCCCGGCTTGCTTCCAGTTCTTGCCTGAAAGAGCCCCGGATATGCCGCCTGAGAGCTGGCCGCGTAGGTTCTGCTCGATCCCGGCTACGCCTGCGGATGCATCTTGTTTTGCTTTGGCGAGCCCGGCCTGGAGCCTGGAGTCGTCAGCATCTATGATTACGGTTGCTCGGCCTACCTCAGTCATTGAACCTCAGATTTATTTAGTTTGAGTTCGAAAATGGCGATCATGAAAAAAGTGATAGCATTCCTATTGGTGGTTGGCTTCTTGGTGGGGGCCGCACAAGCAAGATCCCCGGTGCCAGGCGATTATGTGCGCGTGAGCGGTGTTATGACCAGCATGTCTTTCAGCTATGAGGGAATAATCACCGACATAAAAGACGGCCTGATCTGCCTAAACTGTTCCCGCATGAGTGGAATATATTCAAGCGAGGTACATGACATCGACCGGGAATATCCCTTCGATATCTGCATAGGATCAGGCACTATAATTAGCCTGGTCTGGTTGGTAGACTAAGGCGGCCCGCCCTCGCCTACGTCCTTCATCATCTGGATGTGGTCGTCTAGGGAGGGCTGTCGGTCCTTCGGCTGCGCTCCAGGAACGACATAGAACTCCCGGAACGGCGGCAGGCCCTCGTTAAACCACTTGGCTACCCCGGTGGCAGCGGAATAACCGGCGAACGCTGCCAACCTCTCCTGCCGTGCGTCCTCATTCCGCTTGTGCTCGACCAGAGCGTTAAGCTCATTGGCCGTGAGGCTGAGAAATATGTCGGTCGAGAGCCCCAGCTCAACCAGCCCTATCCTTGTGGCTCGCTGCCAGAAAGTTTCTGGAATGTCGCTATCTTCTTCAGATCGTCCGCAAGCTCCAGCCTGGCTACCTCTAGTTTCGCCTCGGCCTTCTCCTTGTTGATCCTGATAGTCTCTTCCTCTCTGGCAATGTTCTCTTGCCAGACCGCAATCGAAGAAGGGTCATTCACAACCAGATACGAGTGGTAGACTTCCCTCACCAGAGTCTCCAGGTCGCCTCCTCTGTCGAGATAGCCCTGGATGGCGATAGCCGCCTCGCTGGGCTCATCTTTCTTCCCGAGGCCGTCAATACCACAGGCCGCGGCAACAGCAGCTTCCAGAATGTCAGCTATCTTGAGGAAGTTGCTGAGAATGTATCCAGCATGGACAGCCATGCCCGGCTTGAAGATCTCGTGCCTCTTCAGGATATCTTTGGCCCGGCTTTCGAACTTCTGGAGGGCCCGGAAGTTCCATCTTAGTTCTCTCGTCTCATCCATATCGAGCGTGATAAAGCTCTTTCCTGCATCTTCGTTTGACATATCAAATCCTTCCTAGGAGGGAGGGCTCAGCAGTCCTTCGCATAACCACATCATCGCCCAGCCCATATTCATGTTTCGGGATAGATCTCCCCCTTTCCTTTCACGGTTATTGTTCTCTCTTGGGCTTTATCCGGGTTGGCGATGATGCGATCTAGGTTCAGGAGCGTGCCCTCACCGACGAAGCTCTTTGAGGTCGAGTAGATACTGTATATCTTCCAGATGAGCTTGTCAGCCACATCCGGTAGATCGGCCTCGCCCGAGTAGTAGAATGCGCTCGCCGATATTTCCCACGATCGCCTTCCTGAGATTGAATTCGACCACCCACCATCATCGATGCTTGTGGTATCGATCTCTCTGCCGTCAATCTTCAGCTTGCCGTCGTACACAAGCAAGATTTTGATGAAATTAGTCTCGCTCCGGCGCTTTCCGGTTGCGGTGATGGTGTGGCCGCTCATGGAAGTTTCGAACGTCACTGAGCCGCGCAGATAGTTCACGGTGAAGCCTGAGGTCACTTCGGACCCATCCGATTCTATGACCAGCGTCTCATTCTCATCCCAGTAGCGGCTACCTTTAGCCGCCTGATAGGTGAGGTGGTCGCCAGAATCCACCATAGCCAGATCGGTGAAGACTACCGACGCCTTGAGAGGATCGTCCTTATAGAGAGCGGCGGAAAAGCCGCTCACTGCGCTTGTCATGGATCACCTCACAGAGCTGCCAGAGCGCCACGGTTCTTGATAGTCCAATCGGCTTTCTGCTGGGTAGCGGTTCCAGCGAGCACGAGGTTGCCGCTGTTCACTCCGCAAGCCATCGACCAGCCCTCGGCGGATACCGTGGGTGTGCCGCTCTGCAGGATCTTGACATAGATGGTTGTCCCTGCCAGGATGGCAGCTGCGATGATCGCATAGCCCGCATCGGTCAGGATCAGGTTGTTTGTCGCGGTGACCTCTGCTGACCGGGCGCCAGAGATCGAGCTGCCCCATCCTTCATCATCGACATTCGACGTATCTATTTCTCTTCCATCAATCCTCAGCCGGAGATCTGATAGTTCCCCTAGCTTCACATATGTGCCGTCTGCTGTAGCGCATACCCAAAGAGAGCCTTTCATTCCACTAATCGCACTTGTCATTTCTACACCTCTGAGGTAATACTTTCTATACTAAACTGGTAATGATAAAAACATGTGAATTAATTTCCAAATACT
>Ga0208694_1005437_pt1 | contig 10809 bp, 4 predicted proteins | sample AD_UKC078_MetaG_FD_184442 | JGI IMG/M metagenome (GOLD analysis project Ga0208694, IMG submission 184442) | Active sludge microbial communities of municipal wastewater-treating anaerobic digesters from USA - AD_UKC078_MetaG (SPAdes) (version 2) | ecosystem: Engineered > Bioreactor > Anaerobic >...
TTCCTGTTCATCATTTTCCTCTTTTCATTTCTCAAATTCTAAACTGAACATAATAACGGCAAAGATTACACCTCTGCATTTTAAAAATCAAGCCAACTAATTGAATTTACTATAGAAAATTCGCTATGGTAATATTTTGTTGGTGTTTCGTAGGGGCGGACTTGTCATGAGCTTGTCGAATGATCACGCCCTTTTTTTGGATTTTCGTTGGGGCTTGCCATGAGCTTGTTTGCCATGAGCTTGTCGAATGTGTCGAATGGTGCCTTTTTCTTCCAGGATTCGCTACCTGTCCTGAGCGAAGTAGAAGGATGGGGAAGTTATAGATGAATGTGCTGAGACCCTTGAGGTTTTAAAAATTGATAGTTAATTATCTGGCTTCGATTCATTAAAATGTTTCTCAAGCTTTTCACGAGAGATAGCCTTTTTAAATATTGTCCACTTCCCGATTTTCGAGTTAAAATAATGCCCCTTTGCTTTGTTAGGCCAAGTTCCAACAAAAATATAATCAGAAAATTCTTTTGGCCAAAATTTAAAATCTTTTGTATCTATGATTTCATTATCAATAAAAAATTTAATGAAGTTTTTCTCTTTAGACCATAAAACACTAAACAAGTGCCAACCATGGGTCAAATTTTTTGTGGTTCTTGCGCTCGAATCATGAATTCCATCATTCCACCAAAACTCCCAAAACACTTGATTATTTGGGCATCCTCTCCTAATTGACCAAACATTCTGATATGCTTCATTTTTTTGTTCTTCATTACTTTGCTTTTTCAATCCTCCATTCGTTGCATGACTTACTATATAAAACCATCCTTTTTCATCATTGGTATGATTTTCGTTAATTAGTGCCCATATAGAAAATGTTCCTTCTGGCTGCTTGAGAAAATTACTCCTTATCTGTTGTTCATTTCCATTCTGTTTTGTGATATCAAAAATTTCTTTTGTATCTTCATAAATATCTGTAACATCCGAAGCTCTTATCCAGCCTTTTATATTTTTTTCTTTGATAATATTGGGTAATGTTTCAAGTATACAAAGTTTTATATCCTTAAAATCACAAAAGAAGGATGACATTTGGCTCAGAACTTTTGCACGAAAAGCAGCTAATTTTTCAGGATTTTGAATCTCAGCTACATTTTCTTTTCCGGGTTTTTTAATTCTTTTTTCGAGCTCTTTTTCATCAATTACAACTGCGAAATATGGCTTCCCTGATTTAACAGCAAAATCGTACTCTAACTCTGTGTAGCTAAGACCGGATTTTGGCTCAATAGATCCATATCTTCCACCTAAAATCAGCATGTAAACATCCGAGTCGAGAATCCATTTCTTAATCACTTCCCATTGACTCTTATCTCCGGCTATAAATAATTCCATTCCAGCGGGGATGTGTCCTGCTTTTAAAATTGCTTCAACAGCCGCCTGTCGTTCGCTTTTAAGGTCATTGAATGTTGAAGACACAAATATTTGTATTTTTGATTCCATCCTATTATCCTTCTTTCTTTTTCCCTTTTTTCTTTGGTTTCTCCACTCCCAATACACTGGTATATTTCTGATAAAGTTCAAAAAGGAATGCAACTCGTTCGGCTTCGGTTTTGAAATTGGTTCTGCCGTATGCGGTGTCAACTGCTTTGTCGAGTGTCTGGTGTGCTTTGAGTAATACCGGCGGCATTGTCAACGGGTCGTAAAGATCAGCAAGTGATGCTTCGGGGAACTGTGCTCTTGCATCAAGAACGGCTTGTGCTGCGGCTTCAATTGCCTGTTTCTGCTTGTCGCTTGGATTTTCCGGCCATGGAAAGTTGTTGTAAACTATGCCCGCAGAATATTGATAGTCGCTTTTTAAACGACCACAAACAGTCCGCATCCAAGACATATGCATTGAAGATTGAACTATTCCAAAAACGAATAAAGAATCAGTAGATATTGTATATAATTTGTTTGAAGCGATAGTTTCTTTTGGCAATCGACCGACTGGAACATAGTACCTGTTTTCTGATGAAACCTCTGGAATAACAAAATAATCGGTTTCTGGTTGACGGATTTCACCAAATATTGAAGGTGTTGAAGCTAAAGCTATTGTTGTAGGTCTGGAACTATTCAATCGGGTTTCAGCTACTTTTGCAATGCGTTTCGCAATTGGAGGAATTGATCTTATTTCTGATGGATCAGCATCAACAAGCCAAAGACAAAATCGCCAACGATTATTAATAAAATCTTCGCTACCACCGAACCTGCGAACATATTTGGATGAACTAGGATGGGTCGTGATTAAACCTTCTGCTTCTTCTTCACTCATGATAAGAAATCCACCATCATTAGGCATGCTTCCAAAAGCAATTTTAGGACAAATTGAGACAGGCGTTCTTCTTTTACTTAAAGCAATAAAAGGGGCATCAACTAAATATGGATTTATCTCATTTGCTGCAATGGCATGAGCTTCTCCATCGATATTTTCATAATCGAATAATGTTTTGTTGGATATGTTATTGATAGAAAAACCAATTATTACACAGTGAACAGCTGCTTTACCTCTAGCTTCATTTTGCCATTTGAAAGTGCGATGTGCAAAAAAAATTTTTACACCCCAATGATTTAACAAAGGCCAAAGAACACCGACCTGTTCACCTTGAGTGATTGAGTTTGTTGAAACAAATGCGCAGCGGATGTTTGTTTTTTGCATTATCTTTGAAGCAATAAAATGCCATGCTACAACAAAATCAAGAACTCCTGCACCTTTTATATCTTTAAAAACTACAGATAGATCAGCTTTTTGTTCGTCCGATTGGTATTGTTTTCCTACAAATGGTGGATTTCCCATGATGTAGCTAAGCCGTTCTGCGGGAATGACATCGTTCCAGTCTATGCGGAGTGCGTTTCCGCAGATAATATTGGCTGTTGATTTGAGCGGAATTCTGGCAAAATACATTCCGAATTCAGCCGAAACCATCATATTCATCTGGTGATCCATAAGCCACATTGCAACTTGTGCGATCTGTGATGGAAATTCTTCAATTTCAATTCCATAAAACTGGTCAACATCAAGCTGTATCATTGAATGAACATCCCACATCTGCTGTCTGCTGTCTTTTGAAAATCTGAGTATTTCAAGTTCAAGAAGTCTAAGTTCCCGGTAAGCGATAACAAGAAAGTTTCCGCATCCGCAGGCAGGATCAAGAAATGTGAGCCGTCTGAGTTTTTTATGAAAATCGAAGAGCTTGTTTTTATTGGTCTTTATTTTTTCAAATTCTTCCCACAGTTCATCAAGAAAAAGCGGTTTTATGAGCTTTAAAATGTTCTTTTCACTTGTGTAATGAGCACCAAGATTCCTTCTTGCCTTTTTATCCATTATTGACTGAAAAAGTGATCCGAAAATAGCCGGAGAAATACGCCCCCAGTCAAGTGAACAGCAATCAAGAAGACTTTTTCTCATTGCAGAATCAAAACCGGCTGGCGGAAGAAACTCTTCAAATAACTTCCCGTTCACATAAGGAAAAGCGGCAAGCTGTTCATCAAGATTTCTAAGCCGCTTTGATTCCGGAGTATTCAAAACATGAAAAAGTGAATTCAGATGGTGAGCAAGATCAGAACCGTCTTCACTAGTCCTTTCTTCAATATAATCGCTGAACTGCTGTCGTTCAAAAATTCCGGTATCTTCAGCAAAAAGACAGAAAAGAAGCCGAACAAGATATATTTCAAGCGGATGTCCGTCATATCCGACATCTTTCATCTGGTCATGCAGTTTTCCCATTTTTTCAGCAGCGTGAATATTTACAGGATCTTGTTCTTTTATTTTGTGTGTCTGGTATCCTGCAATAAATCCGAATAGTTGTGCATTTTTATATAATTCTGAAAGTGGAAATTCGTGGATCTCGTTTTCTTCAAGATTATAAAGCCGAAACCGTGCAAAATCAGACACAAGGACATATTTCGGCAAGTCCCGTTCAAGAATTCCGGGAAAATAATCAAGTGCCTGAGTATATGCCTTTTCAAGACTTTTGCCCCTTGATTTATGCTCCACCAGAAGAACACCTTTCCAGAATAGATCAATGAAACCCTGCTTTTCACCGAGCTTTTTCACCGGCTCTTCAAATGATGCAACTCTTTTTCTGCTAATCCCGAAAACATTGAAAAAACCGTCCCAGAACGATTTTGCTTCAGCGTCTTCCGAAGTTTCATTTTCCCACTCTTTTGAAAAAGCTACTGATCTGCTTTTTATTTCATTCCAGCTTAATGGCATTATTTTTTACCCCAACAAAATCAATTCAATTCCGACACTCTTGAGTCCGATTCGAAAATATTTTAACGATTGTTATTTTATAGGCAATTTATTTATAATGGCTCCCTCTATTTTTGAAAGAGAGGATGGTTGAAAATCCTGAGCAAAGCCGAAGAGTGATCGGGTTGAGATGGGCAAGATTTATGACTCATTTGGAAAACAAGTTTTCCAGTTTTCAGGGAAACCCATTTCAGAAACGGGAATGTCATTATATTTATTAAACAAATCCAATAGTCTCTTGTTCCACCTGCTACTTGGAGAAAGGTGTTTTAGCATAAATGAACATATAAAAATTATAACAAAAATCCTGCTTTGAGCATTATAATCAAGAAAGTCCCAATCTTTATATTTTCTTGAATTCGGCAAAAGCGGTTTTATGGAAAGTTCTCTGTTCCACAATCTTGAATGATGCGCACAAATATTTCTAATATAGTTGAGTGATAAAAGCCATGATTCCAGGACTCTGTCAGGAATTCCTATTTCAGCAGAAAATTCTCTCGTGAGATTTGAATCATAACTTCTGAATATTCGCACAATATCACCAAAAGACATTATTTCAACAGCAATCCATATCGGAGGAAGAGAATGTGAATCACCATACTTGTTCTCAAAATGTTTTTTAAAGACCTCCTGACTTCTTTTATATTCGTTTGTAAGGTTCTCAATCCATTTTTCATGATCAACCTTAAGTCTTGGGAAAAGCGATTCGTTTTTGTAATCAAACGGTCCATTCCGGTGAGCGATGTGATAAGCAGCAAGAGTTCTTGATTTAACCTCTATCCGTTCAATTGCATCAAAAATAAGCAACCTCAGTTTTCTGTCAAAATTATAAATTCTCCATACTTTTTCAAATGTCGTGTTTTCTTTAAACTTTTCATTTTTCTCCTTGAACGGGAAAAGATACCCGCTTAGACGATAATAGTTGATGTGCCTGAGTTTTTTTATCAACCTTTCTCTGTCGACAATCAAGCCTCTTTCAATTAATAGATCTGCCTGTTCTTCAAATGTTTTAGGTGGCTTTGTGTATTTCATTATTATGCTCCGGAAATAAAAAAACCCGCCGAATTACGCATTTCCGAAGAAAGAGGCGCGGCGGGTGTGATGAGGAAACTTTATTCGCAAAAATTTTTATTGTCAAGGATATCTTTATATAAAACTTCAATATCATGCTAAGATTATTGCAGATTATGTTCATTCTTTTCAAAACCAATCCTCAAGAAACATAAATCAAATTCGCATTATTCTAAACTTTAATTGGGAGATATCAAATTATTTGTAGGGGCGAACCCGTGTGTTCGCCCGTGTATCGGTGGCGTGAGTTACGAGATCAACGATCCTCCATCTTTGCCGCTTCCGGGTCCGAGTTCAACGATATAGTCTGCACTTTGAATTATCTGACTTCGATGCTCTGCAATTATGACTGTGTGACCGAGGTCGTTAAGTTTTCTGAAAAGCATGAGCAGATGCGTGATGTCTGAAAAATGGAGTCCTGTTGATGGCTCATCGAATAAAAAGAACTTGTTTTCTGAATCATTTCCCAAGAGAAACTTTGAAAGGGTGACGGCAAGCGAAAGCCGCTGAACTTCTCCTGTTGAAAGGGAATTCGTCTGCTGATCAAGATGGAGATAACCGAGTCCGCAGTCATTCATAATATTCAATATTTTCATGATCTTGCTATCATCAGCAAAAAATTTGCGAGCTGTATCGACTTCCATTGAAAGGAGTTCATATATGTTCCTTCCGTTATATTTCTGATTGAGTATATCGCCACGGTATCCGGAACCTTCACAATCAGGACAGAGAGATTCAGAATCACTGATATAATCAAGTGAAACTGTTGTGTAACCGCTCCCCCCACAGCTTTTGCAGAGATTATCTTTAGTTATTTTAAAACCTTTGCCGAATTTTTTCTTAACTAAATCGCTTAAGCCGGTGATGGTTGCAACAGTTGAAAGTTTTGTTGTACTCAGAAATGGACGGTTTTCGCTATAGAAAATTTCTTTGCCTGCAAGTCGTTTCGCTATCACTTCCTTTAAAAGTGTTGTCTTGCCGCTTCCTGAAACTCCTGTGATGACAGTTGTCGCTTTTAATGGAATTTTGAGGTCAAACTTTTTAATATTTCTTGGACCATCAACTTTAAATTCAATAAATTCAGATAGATGCAACATCCTTTTTTCGGGAACGAACTTGAGCGATAAAGCTGTGGGAGTCTCTTTTTCAAGGAGTTTTTCAACCGTTCCTTCAAAAATGATCTCGCCCCCTTTCTGACCCGATCCCGGTCCAAGTTCAATTATGTGATCGGCCGATTTTATAACTGCCGGCTCATGCTCCACAGCAACAACTGTGTTCCCTTTTTCAGTAAGCTCACGCAGAATTGAAACAAGATTTTCACTCTCTTTTACACTCACCCCTCTTGACAGCTCATCAATTATGTAAATTATGTTTGTCAGTCCGTCGTGACAGCTCTTTGCGAGCTTCAGCCGTTCTCTTTCACCAAGTGACATCGTCGAAGTTGCCCTGTCAATTGAGATGTGGGAAAGTCCCAGTTTTATCAGACGGTTGAGTATGCTTTGCATTTCGGGCTTAAGTGTATTTAAAACAGCTTTTTCAAGCTCTGTCATATTCAGTCCGTTATCAATGAACTTTTTTAATTCTATCGCTGAAAAACTGTTTATATGAGCAACTTCAGTTCCTGCAAATTTTATTTCAAGCAGTTCCTTTTTCAGTCGTTTTCCATTGCATTCAGGACAGACGACCTCTTCCATCAGATCTCTTAAAGCACTTTCGTTTTTATTGCCTATCGACCTGTGAAATTCATCAGTTATAAGATTTGCGAAACCCACCCATTTCCCTTTGAAATTGTGAGTCCCCTCAACTGCACCCCTCTTAAAATGCCATGAAACTGCAAACTCTCTGTCGGCAACTCCAAAAAGAGCAATATTCAATTCATTTTCAGAAAGTTCCGCAACCGGCCTTGAAAAATCAATGTTCAGTTCATTCCCTGCTGCAATGAGGGTGTGAACAAACTGACCCGATGCCTCACCATAAAATTTTCCCTGCTTTGTTCCGTCTATGGCTCCGTTGATGAAAGACTTTTCAGGATTTGTGACAACCTTTTTTATGTCTGTCTGCAGAATTACCGCTGTTCCGTGACATTTTTCACAGGACCCTGTTTCAGAATTAAATGAAAAATCCCCTGCCGAAAATCTGCACGGGTCACCGTTCTTATTTGTTCCTGCCCTTGAATAGAGCATTCTGAGTATCTCATAAAGTCCGCTCACTGTGCCGGCTGTAGATCTGACCCCTGTTGCAGTAAATTTCCCCGAAATTCCCACAGGTGCCATCAACCCTTCACTTTTTGAAATCTCATCAGTTCTTTTTTTAAGCATCTGCGTTTTGACATAAGGGGAAACACCTTCAAGAAAGCTGTTTATGCACTCAGTAAAAAGTGTGTTAAAACAAAGCGTTGTCTTGCCGCTGCCTGAAACCCCCGCAACGACATTGAGCTTTTGCGGTTTTATTCTCAGAGTGATATTTTTAAGGTTATTTGTTTCAATCCCTTCTATGACTAGATCATTCTGCAATTTTTCAGTATAGTTATCGTGACAACTCCCGACAACTTGGGGCATCATGCTGTTATTGACAAAATTCCTGATGACTTCTGCCGTTTTAGTCGTTCCGTTCTGAAACAGATCTTTAGGACTTCCTGAAAAAACGATCTTGCCTCCATTTTTACCGCTGCCCGGACCGAGTTCAACGATGTGACCGCTTTCGATAACAAACGATGGATTATTTTCTATGGCAAATATTGTATCACCTTCAATGACATTTGATCTAAGTACACAGATAAGTTTTTTCACATCCAGAGAGTGAAGACCTGATGACGGCTCTTCAAAAAGAATATTTCCTCCTCTTTTTGCTTTTGAAAGGTATGTGGCGAGTTTAATTCTCTGCGCCTCTCCGCCAGAAAGAGATGAAGAGGTCTGCCCTAATTTCAGATACCCTGTCCCGAGGTCTGAAAGGATCCTGAGCGTTTTTATAATCTGAGGATATTCCTTAAAAAATTCAATGGCTTCTTCAACTGACAGATCCAGAACATCTGAAATTGTCTTCTCTTTATATTTTACTTTCAGAACTTCATCGTTGAATCTTTTTCCGTTGCATAGTTCACAAACTGTTCTGACATAACCCATGAATTTCATTCCGATCTCTATCACTCCAGCCCCTTCACATTTCGGGCATCTACCTGCTTCAGAATTGAATGAGAAATGGCTTTTGGTAAGTCCTGCTTTTTTTGCATCAGCCGTTGAAGCGAAAATATCTCTGATTTTGTCGCTTATTCCAGTATAAGTTGCAGGATTTGATCTCGGAGTTCTCCCTATCGGAGTTTTGTCTATTTTTATGTAAGGTGCTGATTCTTTTTCAAATTTTGCGATCAGACAATTCATCAGCGACCGCTTTCCCGATCCGCTGACACCGCATATCGCATTTATGGAACCTGACTTAAATACCGCTGTCACATTTTTAAGATTATTGATACTGCAATTACTTAGAATCATTTCATCTTTTTCAGATGCAGTATCGTTTGGAACTCTTTTTTCCTTCAAAGCTCTTAATGTCGGAGAGATAATATCTTTCCCAAAGGCACAAAAATCGTGCAAACTTGCTGAAAAGATTATATTTCCGCCGTTGACTCCGCCGCCGGGGCCTGTTTCAATTATGTTGTCGGCATTGAGAATTGTATTGATATCGTGTTCAACTGCTATCACTGTGTTGCCGTTATCCCTTATCTTTTTAATGAGTTCGATCACCGCTCCCGATTCTAAACCGTGAAGACCGGCAGTCGGTTCATCAAATATGAAAGTCGCCCCCCTGATCGCACTTTCCGATAACGCTGATATCCTGATCCGCTGAATTTCGCCTGTTGAGAGAGAATCTGCGCTTCTAGACAATTTGAGATAAGAAAGTCCTGAATTTATTAAAGGTTTCATCATTTTTACGATTCGGGTCACAAGTGCTTTTTCACCATCGTTCTTTATTTTTGCACCTTCAAGAAATTCAACCAGTTTCACAAAAGTCATGTCGGCAATTTCAGCAATGTTCCTTGATCTGTAAAGCACTTTGAGCACTTTCGGGTTAAGTCGCGACCCGTTGCACTCTGAACACGGAACTGACCGGACGAATCTTAGAATATTTGCGTTACGGTCTCTTTTTAAAATGTCGTTCATAACATTAATAAAACCGGGATAGAACCCCTCTTCTCTCGGTTTTACTGTGATGCCTGTCCATTTCATCCTGCTTTCAAGAGTGTGCTTTCCGAAAGGGACTTTTATCCGGTCTGAGCCGTAGAACATGACATTGAGCTGTTCTTCAGTCAGTTGATCAAGCGGAGTGTCGATTGAAAAACCGTGTTCTTTAAAAACCGTGTCCAGAACATCAAGGGTCACCTGTGAATAGATGATGTATCCGTTTGGAGCAGTTATCTTCAGCGCCCGCTCTCTAACCGATTTTGACCAGTCTGCAACAATGAGATCAGGGTCAAGAAAATCTTCGACACCGAAACCTTTGCACTTCTCACACCAGCCAGTTTCGAGATTGAATGAAAAAAGTGAACGGGAAAAACCGCCTGTTTGAACTCCATCACTTCCGAACCTTGCAAAAAGGAGCCGCAGATGATCATAAATCCCTGAAAAAGTTCCGACAGTCGACTTCGGATTTGATACAGAACTCTTCTGATCTATCGCAATTGCCGCATCAAGACCGGTAATTGAATCAGCTTTAGGACGGTTTGCGACACCGAGATATTTTCTGCTCCAGCTTGGAAATGTGGAAAAGTATAACCGCTGAGATTCCTTGAATATTGTGTCATAAACCAACGATGATTTACCGCTTCCCGAAACCCCCGTAACAACAGTGAACTTCCCTTTTTCTATCTCAACATTCACATTTTTCAGATTGTTCTCACAACCGTTTGTTATCCTGATGAAGCGCTGCATGACAAAACATCCCTAAAAACCATTGCAACGGAGTATAGCTTCAGTGAATTAAGGTGTCAAAAAACAAAGTAGCTTTGAGATGTGATATTGAATTAACTTACTCGTGGTGAAGCTTGAAAAAGTAGAATTGATTAAATGACTTATTGGCGATTATTTGATTTCATGCGGTTTTGTTCGATAGCATTTTGTAATTTTTCTTCAAGCAGCTCTTTTTTTGGCAACTCTGTAAGATATTCAGAAACTTTTATCCCCGACTTTTCAATCTGTAAGAGCTCTATCTGTTCGTGTTTAAAATGTGACCATGACAATTGTCGCCACATTGTAGCGACAATTTTTTCTTCATTAAAAACAGATGCGAACTGCATCATTCTTCTTAGATTCTTTTCCTCAAAACTTTTTCCGTATTTCAAAATAAGATGATTTGAAACTTCAGCAACTATTTTTTTGCCGTAACCGGCACGCTCATTTGAAAGCACATCCTGGTTAATTCTTTTTCCAATATTCCAATAAGTCATTGTTATTGTTGCGTTAGCAGAA
>Ga0208694_1005447_pt1 | contig 10796 bp, 7 predicted proteins | sample AD_UKC078_MetaG_FD_184442 | JGI IMG/M metagenome (GOLD analysis project Ga0208694, IMG submission 184442) | Active sludge microbial communities of municipal wastewater-treating anaerobic digesters from USA - AD_UKC078_MetaG (SPAdes) (version 2) | ecosystem: Engineered > Bioreactor > Anaerobic >...
GACCGCATGACGCTCGGTGAAGCCCCGCTGGAGCCCTTGCCGGTGGTGCGCAACGACGAAGTCGGCCACCTCACCTCGGCCTTCAACCGCCTGCTGCGCAAATTGACCGACACCCAGATCGAATTGGCCCGCATTGCTCACCATGATGCGCTGACCGGCCTGCCCAACCGCGTGCTGCTGGCCGACCGGCTCAGTCTGGCGCTGGCTCAGACCCGCCGCACGGGCATGCGGCTGGCCCTGCTGTTCCTCGATCTCGACGGCTTCAAGCCGATCAACGACAGCCTGGGCCACGATGCCGGCGACGAGGCCTTGCGCCAGGTCGCGCAGCGCCTGGGCAGCATCGTGCGCGAAGCCGATACCCTGGCGCGCATTGGCGGTGACGAGTTCGTATTGCTGATCTGCGACCTTGATGACGGCGCCGAAGCGGCGGCCTGCACCGTCGCGGCCAAGTGCATCAGCGCCATGGCTGCGCCCTTTGCGCTGCGGGGTGAAGACCGTGTGCTCGGCGTATCCATCGGCGTCGTCCTGAGTGAGGGTGAGGACACGCCCGAAGCCCTGCTGCTGGCGGCCGACCAGGCCATGTATCAGGCCAAGGACGCCGGTCGCGGCTGCTACGTGCTGGGGCGCCCGGCAGTTGTACAGGCCCGGATTGTCGGGAGCGGTAGCAAGGCCGCCGGTGGTCTCGCCGGGCGACGCGAGGAGTCTTGAGGGCGTGAAATGAGGGCCATCGCAACGCGGTCCTCAGGGTTGGGCAACAAACCTGTAGCCGACGCCCGGTTCGGTGACGAGGTGATCCGGATTGGCCGGATCCTCTTCGAGCTTCTTGCGCAGATGCCCCATGTAGACGCGGACGTAATGGCTGTCCTCCGCATGGGAGGGGCCCCACACGGCCTTGAGCAGTTGTCGATGCGTCAGCACGCAGTCGGGGTTGGCGACCACGTAGGCCAGCAGGCGGAATTCGATGGGCGTCAGGTGGAGCGCCTGTCCGTTCTTTTCGACCACGCGTCGCCCCAGGTCAATCCTGACCGATCCGAATTCCACCACGCTGGGTCCGTCCGTTCCGGCCCGATGGCGCCGGCGCAGATGGGCGCGTACGCGGGCCAGGAGTTCTGCCGATCCGAAGGGCTTTGTAAGGTAATCGTCGGCGCCGGCGTCGAGGGCCGCGACCTTTTCGGCTTCCACGGTTCGCGCCGACAGAACGATGATCGGAATCTCCGACCAGGTGCGCAGCTCCCGGATCAGGTCGATGCCGTCGCCATCCGGCAGGCCTAGGTCAAGAACCAGCAGATCGGGCTTGCGCGTGCCGGTTTCGATGAGGCCGCGCTTGACGGAGTCAGCCTCGAAAACCTCGCAGCCTTCCGCCTCCAGGGCCAGGCGCACGAAGCGCCGCAGGTTGGCTTCGTCTTCAACGACGATGACTGTTGGAGTCGGGTCAGACATGTATGGCTTCTTCCTGATTCGTCATCATGCCGTGTCGGTCTCATCGACAACAAGTGCCGGCGGCGTGCCCTGGGGCAGGGTGAAGATGAAGCTGGCCCCCCCTCCGGGGCGTTGCCTCGCGTGGATGGCTCCATCGTGGGCTTCGATGATGGCACGGCAAATCGCCAGCCCAAGTCCGACCCCGGGTGTACTGCCTTCCTGCTGACCCCGTTCGAACTTCTTGAAGATCGCCTCCTCGCGGCCAACCGGCAGCCCGGGGCCATCGTCCTCCACGCAAACCTCCATCTGTCCGGCAGTCACGAACGCACGGATCCAGATATGGCTGTCCGGTGGCGTGTACTTCACCGCGTTCTCGAGCAAATTGCAGAACGCCCGCTGCATCAACACCGAATCGACCTTGACCAGCGGTAGCTCATCGTCCAGTTCCACCCGTACCTGATGACCGGAGAGCGCCGGCCGCAGGCTCTTGAGCGCGCTGCCGACCACTTCTTCGAGGGGCTGCCACTGACGATTCAGCTGAATGCGGCCCGCCTGCAGGCGGGCCATGTCGAGCAGGTTATCCACCTGGGCATTGATCCGCAGGGCCTGCTCCCGCAACTCGCGGGAGATGCCGGCCTGCGCGTCGGTGGGCGGCGGCCGGGTCAGGAACATGGAGTCGGCGAGCCCGATCAGCACACTGAGCGGTGTGCGCAAATCATGGGAAATTGCCGACAGCAGGGAGTTGCGCAAGCGTTCCGACTCCATCTGCACGGTCGTTTCCTGCGCCACGCCGACGTAATGAACCCGTTCCAGAGCTATGGCGATCAACGACGCAAAGGTATCCAGCAGGCGGCGCTGCTCGGGAATCAACAGGCGCGAAGGGTCGCGCATTTCAAGGGCCAGTACGCCACGCAGGCGCATCGGCGCCTTCAGCGGCAGGTAGAGAATCGGGCAGGCCGGCAGGGTGTCGGTACCCTGGCCCGCTGGTTCGGCATGGTCAAAAGCCCACTGGGCGATGCCCGGATCGATCTCGGAGAAGCCTGCAGAGGCAAAGATCGGTGCCTGCAGACGGTCTTTTTCATCAGTGAGCAGAAAGGCTGCCCGGGCATGCATCTCGGCGACGAGAAAGCGCTCGCCGATCTCGGCGATTTGCTCCGCCATCAGGGCGCCGGACAGATCCCGGGACATTTCGTAGAGCGCGCGGACACGGCCTTCCCGGCTCCCGGCGACGTGCGCCTGGTATTTGTACCCTGCAGTGAGCTGCCCCACCACCAGGCCCACCACCAGCATCACCGCGAAGGTCATCAGGTACTGCACGTCACTCACGGCAAAGGAAAGCCGCGGCGGGACGAAGAAGAAGTCGAAGATTGCCACGCTCAGGAAGGACGCCAGCACGGCAGGCTCCCGCCCGAAACGGACGGCCACCAGCACGACCGCGAGGAGAAAGATCATCACGATGTTGGCCAGATCTACGAGCGGGTGAAGCGGCGTCGCGATCAAGCCGGTCAGCCCGCACATGGCGGCAGTCAGGGCATAGTCCCGCCAGTCGGCAGTCACCGTGCCAAGGATTTCAGCCGGATTGCGATCCGGCTCCGGCGCATTCCTTTCGGCGCGGGCCACCTGAATCACGTCGAGATCGGGGGCGATCTGCCCGATGCGGTCGGCAACGGAGCGCTCCCAGACGCGCCAGGCTGGCGGTTCATCGCGCCCGACCATGATCTGCGAGAGGTTGTGCATGCGCGCGTAACGGACGGCTTCGTCCTCCACGCTGGCGCCGGCCACGGTTGCCGTATTGGCGCCCAGCTCCTGGGCCAGCTTGAGCGTTTTGAGGATGCGGTCCCGGCTGGCCGCGGGCAGGCGCTGACGCGCCGGGGTCTCCACATAGACGGCGTGCCAGGGCGCTTCCAGACGACTCGCGATGCGGGCCGCTGTGCGCACGATCTTCTCGCTCCCCGCCCCGGGCCCGATGCAGGCGAGAAGGGAATCCTGGGTCTGCCAGACGGGTGATACCAACTGGTCGCGGCGGTATTGCTGGACATCGTCGTCCACCCGGTCGGCGGTGCGCCGCAGGGCGAGTTCGCGCAGGGCCAGCAGGTTGCCCTTGCGGAAGAAATTGCGAATGGCCCGTTCGGCCTGGTTGGGCATATACACCTTGCCGTCGCGCAGGCGTTGCAGGAGCTCATCCGGCGGCAGATCGACGAGAACCACCTCGTCGGCGTCATCAAAAACCCGGTCCGGCACCGTTTCCCACACCCGGATGCCGGTGATGCCGCTAACGATGTCGTTGAGGCTTTCGAGGTGCTGCACGTTCACCGTGGAATACACATCGATGCCGGCGGCAAGCAGTTCCTCAACGTCTTGCCAGCGCTTGGGGTGGCGGGAGCCGGCCACGTTGGAGTGGGCCAGCTCGTCCACCAGGATCAGGGCTGGCTTGCGCGCCAGGGCCCGGTCCAGGTCGAACTCGGTAAGCACCTTGTCCCGGTAAGGCACCGCCACTGGCGGGATGCGCTCGATGCCGTCGGCCATTGCTTCGGTTTCCATCCGCCCGTGGGTCTCGACCACGCCGATGACCACGTCAACACGCTGGATGAGTTGCTGGCGCGCTGCCGCGAGCATGGCGCAGGTCTTGCCGACGCCGGCGGAAGCACCGAAAAAGATCTTCAGCCGTCCCCGGTAGGCGCGCGCCTCATCCTGCTGCACGCGTGCCAGCAGTTCGTCCGGGTCGGGGCGACGCGGCTCCCGGGTATCGACTCCTGCCATCCCTAATCCTCCTGCCTGCGAAATACGCGGGCCAGCGAGGCCCACTTGGCCCGGGTTCCGAGGCGTTCATCCGACATCGCCTCGAGGAAGTCCGACAGACGCTTGGAGCGAGCGACGGCAAACAGCACCATTCCCAGTGTGAGCACGGTAACCACGCCGAACTGGAGCAGCTTGCGCGACTCCGGCACCTCGGGAAAGCTGAACAGGTTCATGCCGAAATAGCCGGTGACTACGGTGGCGATCAGGCCGAAGATGGTCACCACGGTCAGGCGTAGCACTGTTCCGGACTGGCGCCGCTGGCTGTCGCTGTCCAGGTAGGCGCTCATTTCGCGCATCTGCTCCTTCACGTCGGCGAACAGCTCGTCATTCTTCAGCAGGCGCGTGGTGCGCTGGAACAGGGTTTGCACCAGGCCCTGCTCGGAAACCTCGTGGAACCAGTAGCGGTGGGTGAAGCGCAGGAAGGTCTCGAAGGACTGGCGGATATGGCGCTTGAAGCGGCGGACCGACTCGCTGTCGCGAATGTCCAGATTGTTGACCGCACTGGCCAGCCCGTCCGAAAACGACAGGAGGGCCGCCCGGTGGAAGTGGGCAATCAGGAAGACCAGAAAATACTGGTGCCGGAAGCGGGCCAGAAAGCCATGGTCGGGATTGCGGAAGTACTCCGAGCCGGCCTCGCCGACCAGCACCAGCGTGTTGCCCGTGCAGATGAAGCGGCTGTTGGGCCCTTCATCCGAATCGGTCCAGAAACGGTCTTCACAGTGCAGGCGTTCAAAGCGGACCACCGTCGGGTCGCGCAAGGGCAAGGGGTCGCGGGACGGCAGATTGGCCGCAAAGCCGATGCGGATGAAGTCTTCCCGGCTCAGCGCGCGCGGATTGTCGAGGGCCAGGTAGGCCATCATCGGCATGCGGTAGTACTCGATCAGCCGGAAACGCAGTTCGCCGGGGTCTTCCTCCTGGTCCAGCATCAGCGGCTTCAGCAGCCAGGCCCACAGGGCGCCGACGCACGGTGCCCGGTTTCTGCACACGAAGTGCAGATAACGCTCCCGCTTCTCGGAGTCGGAGGTGGCGAGAATCCGGCCGTCCCGGTCGAGCAGTTCGGAGCGGTGCACGTTGTGCACGCCCTGTCCGCTCTCGTCCCAGCCCGTGGGGTAGGCTCGGCCGAAGCGGTACAGCAGTTCCAGCGCGGTGGCCAGCGGCAGGTTGTCGGCAGCGACCTCCACGTTGAGCAGGGCCACATCCATGTCGAGGAACAGGTAGAGATCCACATGGGCTACGCGCAGGCGGATCGGCGCATCGCCAGGCCGCAGGGTGACGTCCAGGCCAGCCACGTCGGTGCGCCGATAGACCGCCATCGGCGCCGCCCGGCTGGGCTGCCCGTCAGGGGTGCCAGAGCGGCTCTCCCCGTACAGGAAACGCTGTACATAGGGCAGGAAGGCCACGAATTCCTTGTAGTGACGCTCCTGGAAGTCGGCCGGGTCGGTGGTGAACTCGTCATCCACGAGCGCCCATTGCCCGCTTTCGGTCATCAAGTGATGAATCCGGGCAACGTCCGCGCCGGCAAAGCCCGGCCGGATCTGTACCGGCCAGACGAGGACATCCCGGAAATTGCGGACAAGGTGATCAGGTTGTGAAAGCAATGCGTCTCCTCCTTTTGTCCGTATCGTTCTTGTGTGCAGCCGCCCTCAAGGAAGCGCGCCGCAATTCTCTTTCATCCGGGACGTCACTGGGATATCCATGCTCTCAGCCGGCTTGGCGCCTCCGCACCAGCGCACCAAAGGCGGCCTTGCACTTTGGCGAGCAATTGAATGCCCGCCCGTAGGCCAGGCTGTGCAGCACCACGGAGACTTCATGCCGGATTCCGCACACCGGACAGACATGGACTGGCATTGATCAGAGCGCCCGCAAGGTCTCACGCCCCATCGGCGAGAGCGGAAAGCAAAAGTGCTCTGGTGCGCCCTGTGCGTCAAGGGTCGCTATTTCGCAGGTGTTCTGGCGCGCGACGATTCCAATGCAAAGATCAGCAGGATTCACGTTCATCTCCCTTGTTCCATGGGGCCAGATATTGAGCACTTTGTTCGATGACCCCTGTGATCCCGTCGGGAAGGATCAAGGTGCCAGGGCTCTCACTGGTCAGAATTTCGAGTAGCAGTAAATCGGGTCGGCGGGCATCCACGACATGCACGGCGCTGACGCCCGAACGCAGGGCACGGGCCAGATGCACATTGCCGGCATTCAGGGCCTCCGCCTGTGCGGCTGACAGGCGATGAACGAGCCGCCCGCTGTCGTCGCTCAGTCCTGCGGATCCCGCATGACGATCAGCTTCGCTGCTTTCAGCTGGGCTGCGATGGCAGCCGCCACCTGGTCTCCTTCCATCGGACAAACCTGGCCGTCTGGAGTCGTTCCCAGCGGGCGAACGGCAGGCAGGAAACCCTTCGCAAAGTGCATGTGCAGGAGCGTGGGATCGACTTGCGCGATTTCGAGGTGCGAAGCGTGCTGTTCCGTCAAGGGCGCGGCGCGTGCCTGCAGGAAACCGCCATCGACGCCGGAAAGGCCCGCGGCCCGCCGTTCGTGGCGATTGATCAGGCTGACCAACTCCGCGTTGAGGACGTCGCCCCGATGAACGACAACGAGCCGGAGCCCCACGAGGCTGAGCAAAGCCAGATCACGCCCCAGACTGTTCCACGCCGCCGGGCGCCCCGAGCTGCGGCGGGCATAGTCGATGACAAAGGTCTTGCCGTGATAGGCATGGAGGTAGGGGAGCGCTTCGGTGAGAACACGTGCCTGCTCCTTCCCGAGTGCAGCGGACGGATTGTCCGCGTTCATGTCGGTGTCCATGTCGAATCAGGCAAGGGCCGGCAGCCAGGTCCGGAAGAGGGCCCGGATGGCGTGCGGGTCATCACAGGCGTGCAGGGCTTCGCGAAAGCGCGGATCGGTGAAGAGACCGGAAACCCCGGCGAGAATCCCCAAGTGCACATCGGTGGCCCGCTCGGGAACGAGCAGCACGATGAAATCCGAGACGGGCTTGCCGTCCGGCGCCCCGAAGGGCAGCGGACGACGAGGCCTGACATAGGCTGCGTGGGGCTGGCGAAGGCGGGCGAGGCGACCATGCGGAATCGCAACGCCCTGGCCCAGGGCGGTCGAGCCGAAGGCCTCCCGCTGGCCCAGTGCTTCGGCCACCAGCACCCGCGGCAGACCGTGCCAGTGCTGCATGTTTCGGCCCACCTCGTCGAACAGCGCCGCCGCCCCATTGACGTTCAGGTCGAGCAGAATGTCCTCCGGGAGCAGGATGTCGGCAATAGAAATCATGTTCATTTCCTCTCGCGGGTTTGTCAGAAGCTTCGGCTCAAGGAGAGGACGGCTACCCCCCGACCTGCATTGCGGCTGCGCGAACCGTTCCCTGTTCCGTCGCTGCTCATGCTGCTGCTGAAACAGTAGAACTCGCTGTTGCCGCAGCGCCCCTGGGCGTTGGTGCCCACGTAGGTGGCGCCGAGGATCCAGCCGGCAACGTCCTTGGTGATGCCCACGCGCCAATCGGTGTAGCGGCCGTCATGGGGCGCGCCGTCGGCGTTCACGTAGGAGAAATTACGCAACAGCAGGCGGCCGACGTGAGCGCCGAGCACATAGCCGTCACCGAGATCATGGGTGGCCGACAGGTCCACGTAGCCCGTGCCCCGGGTGCCCGGCATCGAGAAATAGTCCGTGACGGCATGGGAGTACTTCAGGGTGAGGAAACGCCAGCTTCCCGCCACGTAGAGTTCGCCGTTGTCCACGTTCCCGTTTGCTGTGCCGCCGGGGTGGCGGCGATTGACGCCCGCAAAGGCGCTCTCCAGCCGCGTTCCCGGGTAGTAGTAATACAGCGCGCCGACATCCAGGCCGACATCGCCCACTGTCGTCTTGTAGCCACCGTAGAAGTCCATCTCCAGGCTACCCTCGGGGTAGCCGGCGCTGCTGCTGACATTGGAGTTCCAGTTGCCGGCATAGAGCCCGGATGCATGGGCGTAATCGAAACCGCCCTGCACGGCCGGCTTCCCGAAGGTCTGGTCGAGGCCGCGGAAGCGATAGCTGCTGAAAAGCCCCAGATTGGCGGTCAGGGGGGATTGGGGTACAGCCTCCACCACCACGTCCTCCCCTGCATGCGCAGGTGCGCAGAAAGCAGTGGCGCCCATCGTGGACAGGACCGGCAAGATGAGGCGTTTGATCGTCTTCGACATATTCTTGGCTACTCCGGATTCAGTTTTTCAGCGCGTCCAGCGCCAGATTGAGCTTCAGCACATTGACCCGCGGTTCGCCGAGCAGGCCCCATTGGCGGCCTTCCGTGTGCGCGTCTACCAGTACGCGCACCTGTACTTCCGGCACGCCCATGGCCTTCGCGACGCGTCCGGCCTGCCACATGGCGGCGGCCGGGCTGATGTGGGGATCGAGACCGCTGGCGGACGCGGTCGCCAGGTCGGCCGGTACCGGGCTTGTGTTGCCCGGGTCGGCAGCACGCAGGGCGTCGATGCGGCCCTTGACTGCGTCCACCAGCGCCGGGTTGAGGGGCCCCTGGTTGGAGCCGGACGAGGAGGTGGCGTTGTAGGGCTGGGGAGCGGTGGCGGACGGACGACCCCAGAAGTGCTTCGGATCGCTGAAGTTCTGCCCGATCAGGCTTGATCCAACCGGTTTGCCGTCCTTCAGGATCAGGCTGCCGGCAGCTTGTTCGGGGAAGACCGCGCTGGCTATGCCGGTTACGGCGAGCGGGTAGGCAAGACCGGTGATGGCGCTCAGCAGCACGAAGGTACTGAGGGCAGGACGCAGAAGGGTTTTCATGGTCATGGCTCCAGGTTCAGGCGAGGCCGGTGACGGCCAGGAAGAGGTCGATCAGCTTGATGCCGACGAAAGGCACGAGGATGCCGCCCAGGCCGTAGATGGCCAGGTTGCGGCGCAGCAGCGTGGCCGCACCGAGGGGGCGATAAGGTACGCCCTTGAGCGCAAGCGGGATCAGGAAGACGATGATCAGCGCGTTGAAGATCACTGCCGACAGGATCGCCGAGGCGGGGCTGGCGAGGCCCATCACGTTGAGGGCGGCCAGTTGCGGGTAGGTGCCGACGAAGGCCGCCGGGATGATCGCAAAGTACTTGGCGATGTCGTTGGCGATGCTGAAGGTGGTCAGCGAGCCCCGCGTCATCAGCATCTGCTTGCCGGTCTCCACCACCTCGATGAGCTTGGTGGGGTTGGAGTCCAAGTCCACCATGTTGCCGGCCTCCTTGGCGGCTTGGGTGCCGGTGTTCATGGCCACCGCCACGTCGGCCTGGGCCAGCGCTGGCGCATCGTTGGTGCCGTCGCCGGTCATGGCCACCAGACGGCCCTCGACCTGGTACTGGCGGATCAGGGCCAGCTTGGCCTCCGGCGTGGCTTCGGCCAGAAAGTCATCCACTCCGGCCTCGGCGGCGATGGCCGCGGCAGTAACCCGGTTGTCGCCGGTCACCATGATGGTCTTGATGCCCATCCGGCGCAGTTCGGCAAAGCGCTCCTTGATGCCGCCCTTGACGATGTCCTTCAGTTCGATCACGCCAAGCACCCGCTTGCCTTCGGAGACCACCAGCGGCGTACTGCCGCGGCGGGCCACTTCGTCGACGCGGGCGCTGACCGAAGCCGGAAAGCTGCCGCCAAAGCTCTCCACGTGCCGTCGGATCGCGTCGGCCGCACCCTTGCGGATCTGCTTCGCGCCCGCAACTGGCGCCGGGCCGCCCCAAGCCGGTTGCACGCCCCCCTGGGGGGCAGGCGAAGCCGTGGGGGCTCCAATATCCACGCCGCTCATGCGCGTCTGGGCCGAGAAATGCACGAAGTGGGCATCGCGGGCGTGGATGTCGCGCTCACGCAGGTTGTACTTATGCTTGGCAAGCGCGACGATGCTGCGGCCTTCGGGGGTTTCATCGGCAAGGGAGGCGAGCTGGGCGGCATCGGCCAGTTCCGCATCGCTGACGCCGTCCGCCGGCAGAAAGACCGAGGCCTGGCGGTTGCCGAGGGTGATCGTGCCGGTCTTGTCCATCAGCAGTACATCCACGTCACCGGCGGCTTCGACGGCACGGCCGGAGGTGGCGATCACGTTGGCCTGCATCATGCGGCTCATGCCGGCCACGCCGATTGCCGACAGCAGGCCGGCGATGGTGGTGGGGATCAGGCACACCAGCAGGGCTACCAGCACGGTAATGCTCACCGGCTGGCCGGCACCGGACACTTCCACGCTGAACAGCGAAAAGGGCAGCAGCGTAACGGTGACGCCCAGGAAGACGATGGTCAGCGCCACCAGCAGGATGGTCAGGGCGATCTCGTTGGGCGTCTTCTGACGTTTGGCGTTTTCCACCATGGCGATCATCCGGTCGACGAATGTCTCGCCCGGATTGGCGGTGACACGGATGACGATCCAGTCGGACAGCACACGGGTGCCGCCGGTCACCGCCGAGAAGTCGCCACCGGACTCGCGGATTACCGGAGCCGATTCGCCGGTGATGGCCGATTCGTCCACCGAGGCGACACCTTCGATCACCTCGCCGTCGGCGGGAATCACCGAGCGGCCAATGTCACCGGACTCGACCACCACCACGTCGCCCTTGCGCAGGTCACTGCCCTGCACGAGC
>Ga0208694_1005448_pt1 | contig 10794 bp, 9 predicted proteins | sample AD_UKC078_MetaG_FD_184442 | JGI IMG/M metagenome (GOLD analysis project Ga0208694, IMG submission 184442) | Active sludge microbial communities of municipal wastewater-treating anaerobic digesters from USA - AD_UKC078_MetaG (SPAdes) (version 2) | ecosystem: Engineered > Bioreactor > Anaerobic >...
TGAAATATTTAGCTAAAAAAAACAAAAACTGTCAACCAGTAATAAACAATCCAAGGGGTGTATTTAATCCAATTATTTTAATATGTCAAGGATAGGGGGTTTTTCTATTCATTTCATAATTTTTGAATATACTTTTTTTGCGATTTTGAGGAGAAATTGATGGGCGAGATAAAAATAGTTTCAAAAAACAAAAAAATATCAAGAGCTTATGAGATCATTGACAAGCTTGAGGCAGGCATCGTTCTTCAGGGGACAGAGATAAAATCAATCCGTGACGGCAATGTTTCATTCCGGGACAGTTTCGTTGACATTGTGAACGACGAGCCATGGCTTATCGGATTTTACATCGCACCATATTCGGCCGGTAACATCTGGAATCACGCCGAAGACAGAAAAAGGAAACTACTTCTGAACAAGCGGGAGATAAGAAAATGGGATGCAAAAATGAGAGAACGGGGTTTTACTGTCGTCCCTGTTGACATATATCTCAAAGACGGGAAAGCAAAAATGACGATCGGACTTGCAAGGGGAAAAACATCTTTTGACAGAAAAAGTGATCTTAAAGAAAGAGACATAAAAAGAGATACTGCAAGATTTACGGAAAAATACAAATGAATACAAGGGAGTACGGCGCCGAAGCCGAACTTTTCACTGCAAACTGGCTTGAAAGGAAGGGTTATAAAATTCTTGACCGCAATTTTTTCATGCGGGGAGGAGAAATCGATATTGTCGCACAGATCAATGACACAATCGCATTCGTCGAAGTGAGAAGCTGGGACAGAATATTCTGGGACGGCGGTACACCTCTTGAAACCATCAACAAAATGAAGATCGGACATATAATAAAAACAGCACTTTACTACATTCAGAAAAAGCGGATCTGCCTTCAGTCATATAACATTAGATTTGATGTTGCAGGACTTATAAAGAACGATGCCGGTGCGTTTGAGATCGATTACATTGAAAGTGCGTTCGATGCTGACGGATATTAAAGGGAAACAATGAGCGGAACTCTTTTTGTCATTGCAACACCGATCGGAAACATGGGCGACATCACCCAAAGGGCTGTGAACATTCTTTCAACATGTGGCTACATTCTTGCCGAAGACAGTCGGGTAACTTTGGGTCTTTTACAGAAACTTGGAATAAATTCAAAGGTTTATTCATATCACAAATTTACTGAGAAAAAGTTCCTCCAAAAACACATTGATGAAATGAAAACTGGAAAGAACATCGGTCTTGTAAGTGATGCGGGAACTCCGGCAGTAAGCGACCCCGGAAAATATCTTGTAAATGCCGCATTGAATGAGAACATAAAAGTTGTTCCGGTTCCGGGTCCAAGTGCCGCCGCCGTCGCTTTCTCATGCAGCGGATCAATGAGCGATTCATTTGTTTTTGCCGGATTCCTTCCGTCAAAAGGGACCGAAAGGACAAAAGAACTTGAAAAATTTCTCTCATTTGGACTTCCTGTCATTTTTTATGAAGCTCCGACAAGGATAAAAGATCTGGTTGATCGGCTAGTATCAATGAAGGCACGGATCGTTATTTTAAGAGAACTCACTAAAATGTTTGAGGAAATCTTTGTTTACGACGGACGGGAAATAAAAGAGAAAGGGGAATTCACCGTTGTTGCGGAATTAATGGAAAACACTAACGAAACTAAAGAGATAGACTCTCAACTTCTTGAAATTCTTAAAAAAAGCGAACTTTCAAATAAAGATGCCGCTGAACTTGTTGCAAGAATATATCCCAAACTCGGAAAAAATGAGATCAAGAAGATCTTTATTGAATCAAAACAGAAATGAATTCAGCCATTTAAATCCTGACCACCGAACATCCGGCTTTTTCTTCTTCAACCAACTCATCAGGAACATATTGTAAGTCATCATTTTTTTCATCCGGAACATTTTCGGTTTCGCTGTTCTCTCCGTTTCCGTTATCAGGAACAGTGAGTGCATCAGCATCATTGTTTTCATTGTTTCCGCCATCTTCATCAGGGAAAGAAACATCATCATGGAAATAAGTATCATCAGTGATTTCAGTATCTTCATCTTCATCCGGTTGATTGTTTAAGTCGTTTTCAGTTTCAACATCCGGATATTCGGCTCCTTCAAAGTTCCAGCAGTCTTCTTTTGTGCATGGCGATGATTCATCTATGTCGTCTTTTAGCCCAGCTGTAATTGTTCCCCCGCCAAGAATCCATGCCGCGGCAACTGCTCTCAAAGCATTTATCCTGCCGAAACCGTATTTATTACTGTGTCCGTTTGAGTCATAATTTGCGTCCATTGGAGACACTTTGTCGGCGGTGTTTATAAGTATCTCTTTGATTTCTTTTGCAGTAAGCACTTGATTTGCTTCAAGTAAAAGTGCAGCAACACCTGTAACAAGGGGTGCTGCCGAACTTGTGTGCGAAAAACGGTATGAATATTTTCCCCACCAGCCGTCGCCTCCTGCCATCGGGTGATTCGGAGTCCAGCCGGCCTGATCACTGCATCCATTTGTCGGAACTGCTCCTTCCGCCAGACATGCGGGTCTCAAAAAATTGTCGGTAGTCCATATTCTGTCAAAATATTTAGTCGTTCCCGATTTTTCTCCACCAGCGGTAGGCGCCATTATATCAAGCATTGTTCCATAGTTAGAGAAATCGTATCTTGACCCGGCACTGTCAGTTGCTCCAACAGAAAGCGTATCAGGATGAGTTGCAAAAGGGTTCCACGAAAAATCTTCTCCGCTGTTTCCTGATGCAAAAACTATCAGAGTTCCAAGTCCACCGCGGCCGTTAGTTGCAAAATAACTGAAAAGTTCGCCAAAATATTCTGCATTGATATCAGCATCAGGTCCCCACGAACAGTTAATAATTTCAGCACCTTCCTCATAAACCCAGTTAAATATTGAGTCAAAATACTCTTCTGCGGTAAGTTCCGGATCAATTGTGGGATCAGCATCCATTCGAGCTGCGATTACTGAACATGCCGGACACGCACCAGTAAGTCCGGCAGAATTGTTTCCTCTTGCCGCCGCAACTCCTGCAACCATTGTTCCATGAAAATTTGCAACAGTTCCGGCTGTTTCGCTGAACATGTTTTCCGGCTCAACCGGCCCTGAAAAATTCTTCCAGCTTATGAAATTGTCTTTAAGATCATCATGCAGAATATCAAATCCATCGTCTATGATCCCGATCAATCTATCTTTTCCAATCCCGCTGTCTGTCACGACGCCAAGGGTTTTCAGCAGCTGCCACGCTTCCAGAATATGTGCATGATCGTCCCCTTTTACTGAAAGTTTTCCGTCAGCCGAAGTCACATTCCCGTTATTGTGGAAGTTCCACTGTTCATGAGCGTAAACATCGTTCAGATATAGCGGATCTATTGAATAAAGTTTTGAAGAAACAAATCTTTCGGGTCTTGAAATAAAACCTTTTTTTACAAACTCATCTGATCTTTTTACCGGATCTCCTGAACACTTTGCAAGCGCCCAGTTATTCAGCGTCAACTTTCCGGCATCGACACATCCGAGACTTTTCAAACATGAATTCCTACCTGTTTTCAAACACTTGTCTGTAAGTTTAATAAAAATACGGCCTGTCAGCCGATTTGGGACATCAACACCTTCAAGCATAAAAAAAAGCGTAAAAAATGTGAAGCAGGCAATGATCTTTTTCATAATTATCTCCCGAAATTAACAATCAGTCAGACAATATTTAAAGAGTTTCGGATAATTTTCGACCTCTTTCGCAAAGAAATTCCTAAAAAAAGTCCAGATGCGTAAATTTCCATTAAAAATGATATTTGCTTTTAACTTTATTTGATAATATATTTTTCTGCGATCTTTAAGGAGAGATGATGTCAATCGGATTTACAATAATTTTTCTGATCGGTGCTGTGCAGAGCACAATTCTCGGAGTTGGTCTGGGAATAAGAAAGGAAAACTCTGTAGCCAACAGATATCTAATTGTTATTCTTGGGCTTTTTGTTTTCAACTTTATTAAACTTATTGTTGATGAGTCCGGTTTTTACCGGCAGTTCTCGGGCTTGATATATGGCGATGCCTCTATTGCTCTTTTATATGGACCTCTTTTTTATTTTTATGTAAGGGCGCTTACAACAAAAAGATCTTTTGCGAAACAGGATCTGCTTCATTTTATCCCTTTTCTGGTTCACCTTGCCATAGTTTTTCCGGCCTATCTCCTTGATCATGACGCAAAAGTGAGAGCTTATGAAGCTTTTCTGACCAACGGATTTACAAGAAGCTATCAGCCGCTTTTGACATACGGAATGAAGATTGTTCAGTATTTATCATATCTTATCCTGTGCATCTTTATGATAAAAAAATATAAGGATGAGATAAAGGATCACCTTTCAAACACCTACAGAACTGACCTTTCGTGGCTTATGAACCTTTTTTTTGTAAATGCCGGGTTTCTTGCGATGCTTTTTACGGCACTTATCCTTCATGCGACAGGTTTTTTCACCATGAACCACCATTTTACAAGGGTGAGCTATCTTTGGGACATGGTTCTCATTTTCACCTTCTCGATCATGGCGCTCCGCCAGAGCCCTGTATTCCAAGTTCCTGAAAATATTATTGAAAACTCAAATAAACCACAAAGTGATGAAACAGACAAATACGGATCGGCACGGCTTGAAAAAGAAACTGTTGATTCAGTTTTAAAGGAACTTCTGGAATATGTTGAAAATGAAAAACCTTATCTTGACCCTGAACTCACAGTTTCAACTCTCGGAGAGAAAATTTCACTCCCCAGACATATAATCTCACAGGTGATAAACAGCGGACTTAAAATGAACTTCTATTCATTCATCAACGGTTACAGAATAGAAGAGGCAAAAAAAATGTTTGAAGACACTGCATATAAAGATAAAAATATCATTGAAATTGCCTATATGGCTGGATTTACAAGCAAATCTCATTTCAACCTGAGCTTTAAAAAAGCGACCGGACTCACCCCGAAGGAATTCAGAAGAACGATAAAAAGTAATATTTCGTAAACTGTTTACAAATCTGCACTTTTTATAATTTAAAAAAGTCCAAATTTCACTTGAAGACGAATTAATTTTTTAAAGGTACATCATTTTTTTGTTGGTCATTAATTTTTTTGGAGGCGGTCATGCGTTTTTTCCGGTTTTTACTTATTTCACTCTCTGTTCCGTTCTTTGTTTTGAGTTGTGTTACAGACGAAAATGATATTCTCATGGATGATGAAAATGTCATTTCCGATAAAGAAGAAAACAAAAATGATGAGGAAAATCAGCTTTTGTGCGGCAACAAAACAGTTGACAGCGGCGAGATTTGCGACGGCGGAGCGAAGGAATGTTTAGAAATTGACTCTCAATATTCAGGGGGAATAGCGACATGCAATTCGACCTGCGACGGGTGGATAACTTCTGACTGCAAACAGAATACAGGTGATACGGGTGATACCGGAAATTCAGGAAATACAGGTGACAGCGGTGATTCCGGTGATTCGGGAACTGACAGTTTCGACAAGAACGCTCCAGGCATCTGGGTCGATCCTGAAACATTCCTCATCTGGGAAAATCCTATGGGTAACAAAGGTGCCGGCGGTTTAGGCCCGAAACATGCAGATGCCTTGAAATATTGCGAAAATCTCGTTCTTGCCGGGGCAACAGACTGGCGGCTCCCCACAATCAGCGAGCTGCGAACTATTACAAGGGGGGTAAGCACTGTCATGACCGGCGGAAAATGCCCCACGACAGACACCTGCACTGATCAGGACACTTGCAACAAAGACAAGGAAAACACTCAGGGTTTCGGCAATTCGTGTCTTGGATGTTATGCTCTTGATGAAACAAAATACGATCCTGACCTTGCATATTTGACTGATGACGACTGCAAACTTACAGAAAGACAGCTCGATAACGAAGAATGTTACATCGTGCCGATACTCCACGGACCATGCAACGGAACATGGTCAAATACCCCTAACACCAGTGCGGCAGGAACAATGGCAAGTGCCTACTGGTATCTCAATTTCAAAGGGGGGCTTATCAACAGTGATGCAGATTCATTAAGCGGCGCAAACTGGGTCAGATGTGTCAGAGCCGGAACTGCCGACGATGTTCCGGAAAACGATTATGTCCCTCAAAATCCTTACGGAAATTGTTATTTTGACAGCGAATGTGAAGAAGGGAAATGGTGCGAGAACAACAACTGTGTAATTATTCCTGCGGCAACTTTTGTAGATACGAATGGTCTTGAATGGCAGGCGGGAAAAGTGGAAACAAACACATGGCAGGAATCGCTTGATTACTGCGAAGCTCTGGATTTTGCGGGATTTTCAGACTGGCGGCTTCCGAATATCGATGAACTTAAATCACTCGTAAAAGGGTGTGCAAAAACAACGGCATGCACTGTCGCTTCATCCTGCACCGGATATACCGCCTGCAACGGCGGAAGCAGTGACTGCAAAACGGGCTGTGCAAACGGAAATTATCTTCCGGCAGAAGTCGGCCAGCAGAATTTAATGTACTGGACAAGTGACGAAGAAGCACAGGCAACGACAAATGCATGGCTTGTAAGTTTTTCGACCGGATCTGTAAGCTACATGAAAAAAACATGGGACAATCAGCTTGCAAGATGCGTCCGGGGAACAAAGAACTGATTTATTATCTTCATTAATTTATTTGCAAAAAAATATGCCTTGTGATAAGTTTTTCAATCTGTTGGTGATTAGGTTTGAAATGAAAGACAAGATTGAGTCGATGATCAGAAAGAACAATGGTGCCGTTGAAGTGATAAATGCACTTTCAAAGGACGCATCATTCAGAGTTGTAATGGAAAACGATGCAGACATCGTCATATCAAGAGAAGGTGGTTCTTTCACAGTTTCAAATTTCAAATCCGGACAGAGCCCTGATTTCACCGTATTTTCAACATTCGACATTACCTCGCGCATCTTTAATTCATGCGGCAGATGCAGTGATGTAAAAGAATTTCTGATAAATTCAACTAAGATTTTAATGGACAAGGAAAACAGAAAACACATCTCCCTTTCTGTCCACAAAGGGTTTCTGACTCTCACCATGCACGGATATCTTAAACTTCTTGCAATGGGAGGGACACAGTTCATCAAAACGCTTGCAGATCACGGGATCGATTCCGTAAATACCATAAGGAAAAAACTCACAAGTCTTACAAATAGATTAAATTAGAGGCCATTATGAGCAGAAACCTACTTGTCTATGAAGCTGATGTTGCAATGTCAGAGGCGTTGAACAAACTTTTTTCATCCTACAACTTTAATGTTTTTGAAGCAAGCTCTGAAGGAAGAGTTCAGGAAGCACTCGGAAAGGAAAAAATGGACCTTTTCATAATCCGTGCGGAAAATCCCGGGATGAAGGGATTCATGCTCTGCAAAAAGATAAGGGCAATGGAAGAATATGCAAATGTGCCGATCCTTCTTATTTCAAGTGATGCCAAAGAAGAAGTTTTTGAAAGACACAGACAGTTTGAATACAGAGCCGACTTCTATCTCAAGATCCCTGTTGACAACGAAACAATGCTTGCAACCACTCATGCCATTTTCCCTTTCCTTGAAGGGATAGCTGATATTCCTGTCGATTCAGGCGGCAATGGAAAACAGGTTGCTGAACTGAAAAACAGGATTGCTCAGCTTGAGAAAATGCTTGAAGAGGCAGATAAATCATCAGCAGGAAATGAACTGGGCGAAGAAGTTGAAGCGCTTGTTCAGGCAAATCAGGAGTTGACAAGCAAAAACGAAGAACTTCAGGGAGTGCTTGCAAAACTTGAAGAGGAATCGGGAGAACTCAAAGATGCCATTGCTCAGAAAGGATTTCAGATAAAAGGTCTTGAGGAAAAGATATCTGATCTTCAAAATGCGGCTCAAGAATCCTCAGAATCAGAGAAAGAACTTAAGAAACTCTCAAAGGAGCTCGAAAATACAGAAAAAGAAAAAGAAGAGTTCGTTTCACAGATAGAAAAACTCGAAGGGACCGTATCTCTGCTAAGTGAAGAACTTGAAGATATTAAAAAAGAGAATGATGAACTTCAAGATTCAGTAAAAACTTTGAAAGAGGCGGCTGAAGCAAAAAAAGAAGGCGAATCTCAGGAAATAGCCGATTTCAAGAAAAAGCTTGCAGAACAGAAAGATCAGAACGATGTTCTTTCCGTATACAACAAGGAAATGAAAGACCGTGTCAAAAAAATTGAAAAAGAGACTGCCGACGCATTGAAGGAAAAAGAAAATGCTGTGAACGAAATGGAAAAATTGAAAGCCGATCTTGAACAGAAAATTACAGCAAACGAAAAAGAGATGAACGAGCTCAGGGAAACTGTTGCAAATCTTGCCGAAGTTGCTGAAGAACTTGAAAAGACAAGGATGGAAAAATCGGATCTCGAGAAAAATATTGCTGACCTTAAACAGGAAATTGAAGAACTTACAGATGCTGTTTCAAAAAGCGGAGAGCTCGCAGAACAGTTTGAAACGGTCATGAAAGAAAAACTCGAATTTGAAGAAAAGCTTAATGAGAGAAGAGACCGCATCAAAGAACTTAATGACGAACTCGACAAGATGTCCGAAAAAACGGAAGGGATGGAACTTGTCATTGCTGAAAATGAAGAGTTGAAGAAAAAAGCTGCTTCTGCAGACTCTGAACTTGAGGAAAAGACCAAAACGCTTGATGAGCTTACCGCAAAAACCTCCCAGCTTGAAACAGATTATCAGAAACTCAGTGAGTTAATGACAAAACTCAAGGAAATAGTTTCACAGTTTGAGGGTTAATCATTTCCGGAGAATCGATGAAAATTGAACTTTCTCTTTCACTGCTCCTTGAAATGCTTGAAGAATATTCAGTAATAAATAAAGAGCAGAAGGAACTTATTTCTGCCAGAAAAGATTACTATCAGTCGATGTTTGAGACCACTTTCAAAAGGGCCCCTTTTGTTACAGAACTCCTTGTATTCACCTGCGAAAAAGAATCTATTAAACTTTCTGAGGAACAACTGCTCCGTCTTATCGCAGCTAGAGCAGGATGCGAATATGTTGTGATAGACCCGCTAAAAATAGACAATCAGCTTACTGTGAAAACAATAAGTGCGGCATACGGAAAAATTAACAGAGTCATCCCCTTGTATAAAACAGGAGACGACATCGTTCTTGCAATGGCAGACCCTTTCAGGATGGACATTATCGATCAGCTTTCAACTTCCACTTCATCGGGAATAATTCCCGTTGTGGCGTCTGCAAAAGATATAGAAAGGGTTCTTGCAGATCTTTTCGGCTTTAAGAAATCGATAAAAGCAGCTGCCGATGATCTTGTCAGGGAAGGATTTAACAATCTTGAAAATCTTACCGACCTCGGCAAGGCGAAAAACATGGATGACAAGCACATAATCAATGCGGTTGATTATATGCTCAAATATGCCATAGATCAGGAGGCAAGCGACATCCACATCGAGCCCAAACGGGATGAAACAAATATCAGGTTCCGGCTTGACGGGATACTGCACACAATATACTCATTCCCGTTTGAAGCCCATCTTCCGTTTGTCAGCCGGCTTAAAATGCTCGCAAAAATGGACATTGCCGAAAAAAGAAGACCTCAGGACGGAAGAATAAAAGTTGTGACCGAAACCGGTCTTGAAGTTGAACTGAGAGCAAGCACCGTTCCAGTCGTAACTGGCGAGAAAATGGTTCTAAGAGTGCTTGAGTCATCTACTTTTGTTAAAGATATCAACAATATAGGGTTTTCAGACGAACAGAAGGAGCTCTATGATGTTTCTCTTAAAAAAGGATACGGCATGGTTCTTGTGACCGGTCCGACAGGAAGCGGAAAATCAACAACGCTTTATTCAACTCTGAAATGGCTCGCAAGCCCTGAAATAAATGTCGTTTCAGTTGAAGATCCCATTGAGATAATAATTGATGAGATCAACCAGATGGGTGTTAATGTTAAAGCCGGAATAACCTTTTCAAGCGCTTTGAGACATATTTTAAGACAGGATCCTGATATTGTTATGATCGGTGAGATCAGAGACAAGGAAACCGCCACAAATGCTGTACAGGCCGCTCTTACCGGGCATCTTGTCCTTTCAACTCTCCACACAAACGATACGGCAACAACAATTGAAAGAATAGGCGATCTTGGAATTGAACCCTATCTGATTGCAAGTGTTTTAAACGCTATTGTTGCACAGCGGCTTGTTAGAAAAGTTTGCCCCTTCTGCTCTTTCCTGCGGGAAATGAGTGAAGAAGAGAAAATAACACTTCATCTTCCGCTTGAAAGCACTTACAAGATAAGAGATGCGGAAGGTTGTGTAAAGTGCAGATACACCGGATATAAAGGAAGAACGGCTATCATAGAATTTATGAACATAACTCCTAAAATGAGGTCTATCATTTCCGAAGGGGCTACAGCTGACGAAATAAGGAACAACGCCATTATGGACGGAATGCTGACACTTAAGGAGTCTGCAATAAGAAAACTGGCTGACGGAGTCACAACTTTCGATGAAATCGTAAAGGCCCTATACTATGAATAATATTAACAACATAAGGGAGAATAAAATGGTAAGGAACTTGTCAGTGATCTTTGCGTTTGCGATCGCGGTTGTGATTTTTTCAGGATGTGAAAACGAACTTGGCGGCTTTAATCTTGACGAACAGACAATATCTTTTGAAACATTCAATGTCCGTCTCGGCGAGGAGCTTCCTCTTTTAAGTGAAAGAACTGAAAAACTTGAAAGGATCCTTAAAACAGCAGATTCAGATATACTTTGTCTTCAGGAAATATATGA
>Ga0208694_1005465_pt1 | contig 10761 bp, 10 predicted proteins | sample AD_UKC078_MetaG_FD_184442 | JGI IMG/M metagenome (GOLD analysis project Ga0208694, IMG submission 184442) | Active sludge microbial communities of municipal wastewater-treating anaerobic digesters from USA - AD_UKC078_MetaG (SPAdes) (version 2) | ecosystem: Engineered > Bioreactor > Anaerobic >...
GTCACGATTTTAAAGTACTTTTCCACGAAAAACCATTCAAAGGAGTTAATGGTTCTGGAAAGCATAACAATTGGTCTTTGGCTACAGATACTGGTGTAAATTTACTGTCGCCTAGTAAAACACCAATGAGCAATTTGCAGTTCTTAGCGTTCTTTATCAATACGATAAAAGCGGTTCAAGAATATGAAGAATTACTAAGAGCAGCTATTGCAACAGCAAGTAATGATCATAGATTAGGTGCAAATGAAGCACCACCTGCTATTATTTCTGTGTTTATCGGAGAACAATTAACTAAAGTTTTGGCTGAATTAGAAGGAGTTTCAAAAGGAAAACTTTCTCCTGAGGAAAAAACAGATTTAAAATTGAATGTAGTAGGTAAAATTCCAGATGTAATGTTGGATAATACCGATAGAAATAGAACATCACCATTTGCATTTACGGGAAATAAATTTGAATTCCGCGCAGTTGGTTCTACGGCAAACTGTGCTAACGCCATGACAACGTTGAATTCTATTGTGGCTAAGCAATTAAAAGATTTCAAGAAAGAAGTTGATGCATTAATTGAGAAAAAAGACCTGAAAAAAGACGAAGCAATTTTCAATGTATTAAGAGAATATATCAAAGAAACCAAAAACATTCTTTTTGAAGGTGATGGTTATAGCGATGCTTGGGAAAAAGAAGCTAAGAAAAGAGGTTTGAGCAATCATAAAACTACTCCAGCTGCTTTGAAAGCTAAAGTTTCTAAAAAGGCATTAGATTTATTTGCAGGATTACAAGTAATGAATCATGTGGAAGTTGAAGCACGTTATGAAATTGAATTGGAGGAATACACCAAGAAAATCCAAATTGAAGGAAGGGTTTTAGGCGATATTGCCCGCAATCATATTATTCCAACTGCTATTCGTTATCAAAATACTTTAATTGAAAACGTTCGAGGGTTAAAAGAAATTTTCGGAAAAGAATTTGAAAAAATAGCAAAAGAGCAAATTGTTTTAATCAAAGAAATATCTGCACATATTGAAGGAATTAATACTAATGTAGATGCTATGATTGAAGCTCGTAAAAAAGCTAATGCATTAACCGATGCTCAAAAAATGGCGGAAATGTATTGTGATAAAGTAAAACCATACTTTGAAGTAATCAGAGAACATTGTGATAAACTTGAATTATTGGTTGACGATGAAGTCTGGACAATGACTAAGTATAGAGAGTTGTTGTTTACAAGATAAGGTTCATTGAAACTATTATATAAAATGCCAGTTGTGAATATTCATAACTGGCATTATTTTTTTATAGTTGAGTAACGGTATAAGATGCAGAACCGTTAAAGTTTATTGTCAATTCTACTCGGTAATTTTTTGGTGAGGAAGTTGTATTACTTATTGGAATACTTGTGCCATTACTTTCTATGCTACCATCAGCAAGATTGTCACCATGAGTTGATCCTTTAGGATCAAGATATAGAAATTCATAGCGATTAGTAGTATTTGCTGAAATGCTTAAATTAAATGAAAATTTATTTGTAGCTACTGAATAAGTACTATTTGTAAAACTTCCAGTAAGTGAATTAATTAGTTGCGGTGCAAGAGAATTTAATGAAAGCCTAAAATCATTTACTGGATAAGAAGGGTTGTTAAAATTATTTAAATCAATTAAATAGAACCCATTTGTATCCACTAAAAAATTAGCTCCATTAACTTGAAGATTATTTGATAAATCGACTCCGTAAACTGGTGAAGATGCATTGTTTGTAGCAAGAAACTTTAAATCTGATCCGGCAGTTATATATTTGTAGCCATATCTGTCCAAATTTCCACCATTATTATAATTAGCCATTAATAAAGCTGTTGTTGGATTAAATGTATTGAAAGTGCCATACATGTAGAAATTATTTGGCGAACTTGGTGAAGAACTTCCCGAAGTTGGTAACGATAATTGTCCCGCATCATTTACAGAAACTACAAAAGGCGTTCCATTTGGCGACACCAGTGTAATTCCTTCACCAGGCGAAGTGATTAAACTATCTGCGGCTAGTGCATAAGGAACACTCAACAACTGAGTTGTGCCAACGTTTGCAAAAGTTGTTCCGCCAGTAACATCCATTTCAACTTTTAGAAATTTAGAATTCGTAGCCCAATTAATAGTGTTAAAAACGCCAGAAACTACTGTTCCTTGCCCAATGATTAGATTGAATAAACCTTGTGTATTGGTGGTTTTCAAATGCGTTTCGCTGTATAAAGATGTTCCTGTTACCGAAGCGTCTAAAATTGATAAACGAACTCTAACGTTTGAACTTACAACAGGATTTCCTGCTGTATTCATAGCAATTGCTTGATAAGAAATTCCTTGTGGCACTTGACCAAAAGAAAATAAAGTGACTAAAAGTAAACTAAGTGTAATTATTTTTTTCATATTGATTTTTTTTTTAATTTTTTTGCACTTCGACTGCGCTCAGTGTGACAACTTCGACTGCGATTAGCGTGATACTATTTTTATTTTTTAATAATTTTAAACGAATTAATATTTTTATTTTCAAATTGAATCAAATAAACTCCAGTTTTTAATTCAGATAAATCTAAGGAATTGGAACTTGAAATTAGTTTTTTGGCAACAATTTGTCCAGATAGATTTACAATGGAAACTTTTTTATTTTCAAGACTATTTTCAGTTTGAAACGTAATAGAACTCATCGTAGGATTGGGATACACAACAATTTTATCATTCAAAGCCAATTCTGGAACTTCAAGATTTTGTTGGTTTACTTGTGCCAATATTCCAATAATTCCCGAAGTAGATTGGTTAGCATTTTCAGGAATAACAATTATTTCACCAATCGAAACCGTACTGTTTGGTGCTAAAATGCTTCCCGAATTTACAGATTGAATTACCGATTGACAATTGACAGAAAAAGTGGTTGTTAAGAATAAAAAAAGTAAATTTTTTTTCATGTTTTTTTGATTTTAAAATGCAAATATAAACAACAGTTTTATTAATTTGGTATAAATTTTGACGGTTCTAAAGTAATTTTTTTCGTAACTTTCAACTTTAAAAAATAGAATGAAATATAGAATTCTTTTTGCGTTACTTTTTATTTCTTTTTGGGGTTATTCTCAACTGCAGTTTACTGTTTTTTTTGAAACCAATAAATACCAATTAAATGATAGAGAGGATTATAAGCTTCAAAGCTGGATTTCTGAAAACAGAAACAACAAAGTTGTTGCCATTCATGGTTTTACCGATGAAGATGGTACCACCAGTTCCAATGATACTTTAGCCCAAAAAAGAGTAAAAGCAATTTTTGAAATTATAAATGGCAAAATGCCAATTAGAGAGGATTTTAAAACCATAAGCTTTGGTGAAAATTTCAATCAATCCAAGAACAAAGCCGACAATCGGAAGGTGACCATTTATTATATCCTTGAAAAAGATTTAGCACGTGAAAATGAAATTCTAGGCATAAAAGAAGCGCCAAAATTAATTGAAGTTGCACCAAAAGCCGAAATCAATTATCCAGACAAAATGGTTTTTGAAAACCCAAACGGAACAACCTCTGAATTTAAATTGGATGTTGAGTTTATGAAAAAAGTAGGTAATGCTACTGTTGGCGAAAAACTTAAAATAGATAATTTAGAGTTTATGATTAACACTTTTGCGGTTGTCAATGAATCTCGCGGTAAGCTTTATGAATTGCTTTTAGTATTACAACACAATCCGCAATTAAAAATCGAAATTCAAGGTCATTTGTGTTGCATGCCAGTTGACAGAACCGATTTATCAACCAAAAGAGCAAAAGCCATTTATAGTTTCTTGGTTGCCAATCAAATTTACCCGCCAAGATTATCCTATAAAGGTTTTGGAAGTTCACAACCTATTTTTCCAATTCCCGAAAAAAATGAAGCCGAACGTGCAGCCAACCGTAGAGTAGAAATTGTAATTGTTGCCAATTAGAATGAAATTATTTTTAGCATATTTATTTTTCGGTGTTACCACTATTGCATTAGGTCAAGAAAAACATTTTGAAGTCTTTTTTGATTTCAACAAAGATGTACCAACTGAAAATTCTATGGTTTTATTGAACAATTGGATGAAATCCTCAGAAAACATAGAGATAGTAGCCGTTTCTGGCTATTGCGATAGTATTGATTCTAATGCTTATAACAAAGAATTGGCCAATAAAAGAATCAAAACTGTTCTTGAAATAATTAGAGGAAATGCCATTCCAATCAAACAAGATTTATCTATTTATGTTTTTGGTGAAGAGTTTAAACAATCAAAAACACAAGCTGAAAATCGAAAAGTTATTATCGAATACTTTCAAAAGTTGCAATCCAAAAAAGAAGACGAAGCAAGTAATGCACCAATGGAAGCCGTAACAATCGATGCTGAAGATAAAGTGGAAACCGAAAGAATAACATTAGTAGAAAAATTTGAAAAAGCAAAAGTAGGCGATAGGATTGCGATATATAACATCAACTTCATGTTCAACTCTGAGAATATCGAACTTAAATCCGAACCATTGTTGGAAGAATTGTTGTTTATCATGGAGCGAAATCCCAAAATGGTGATTAAAATCCACGGTCATATTTGTTGCAACCCAAATCCATACAATACTAAACTGTCCTATCGCCGCGCTTTGAAAATATTTAAATATCTGAAAGAAAACGGAATTCAACAAAACCGATTAGCATATAATGGAGTAGGAAGTAACAACCCAATTTATCCCATTCCAGAAAAAAATGAAAACGAACGAATAGCCAACAGAAGAGTAGAAATTGAAATCGTTAGAAAGTAAAATGAAAACAATTGTATTTTTAATACTAGGGTTTTTTACAAGCATTTGTTTTGCCCAAAAGCAATTCGAAGTATTCTTTGATTTCAATAAAGACTTCCCAAACCAACAATCGATACTTGATTTTAACGGATGGAAAGCCACTTCAAACATTAATGAAGTAATCCGAATTGAAGGCTATTGCGACAGTGTGGATACCAAAAACTACAACAAAAAACTTGCCGAAAGACGCATCGAAAGTGTGTTGAAATTATTAAAAAGTAGTTCGGTTGCCATTACTAAAGATATAAAGAAGATTGCTGTTGGAAAAGACTTTGAACAATCGCAAGTGCAAGAAGAAAACCGAAAAGTAATTATATACTATACCGAACCATCACTCGAAAAGCCCAAATCTGTGCTTTACGAATCCATCAAAAATGCTAAAGTTGGCGAAAGGATAAAGCTATCAAACATCTATTTCTACAATAATTCTGCTCAAACAGTTTCAAAATCGCAAACTACTTTATACGACTTACTTTGTGTGATGGAAGACAATCCAAAGTTGAAAATCGAAATTCAAGGACATATTTGTTGTCAAATAGAAACCGATATCAATGATGTTTCCACCGCAAGAGCCAAAGCCATTTATAATTTCTTAATCAGAAATAAAATAGACAGAACCCGAATGTCCTACAAAGGATTTGGAACCACAAGACCAATTTACCCTATTCCCGAAAAAAACGAAATCGAAGCCAACGAAAACCGACGCGTTGAAATAATGATTGTTGAGAATTAGAAGGATAGACAATACACAAATTGATGAATTGTTTAAAATTCTAGCAATCTTAAAGTCTCTCATCTATCATCTCTTCGTCAAGTATCTATAAATCTAAAAAAAAACTATCTTTGCAAAACAACATCTTCCTGTCGGCAGACAGGCAACTAACTACTACAAATGAGTTCTGATAACAGCCAACGTTACAATCTTCGCGGAGTTTCTGCTTCCAAAGAAGACGTTCACAACGCTATAAAAAACATTGATAAAGGTTTATTTCCTAAAGCTTTTTGCAAAATTGTTCCCGATTATTTAACCAACGACGATGACTATTGTTTGATCATGCACGCCGATGGTGCGGGTACAAAATCGTCTTTAGCGTATCTGTATTGGAAAGAAACGGGTGATATATCCGTTTGGAAAGGCATTGCACAAGATGCGTTGATTATGAATATTGACGATTTATTGTGCGTGGGTGCTACAGACAATATCATGCTTTCTTCCACCATTGGCAGAAACAAAAACCTAATTCCAAGCGAAGTACTTTCGGCTATTATTAATGGCACCGAAGAACTGATTGCCGATTTGAAAAAGTTTGGTGTAACCATTCATTCCACTGGTGGCGAAACGGCTGATGTGGGTGATTTGGTGCGTACCATTATTGTAGATTCTACCGTTACGGCGCGTATGAAACGCAGCGATGTGATTGACAATGCCAACATTCAAGCAGGCGATGTTATTGTTGGGATGGCTTCTTTTGGGCAAGCTAATTATGAAACCCAATACAACGGCGGCATGGGAAGCAACGGTCTAACTTCGGCACGGCACGATGTGTTTGCCAAATATCTTGCCGATAAATACCCTGAAAGTTATGATAATTCAGTACCTACAGACTTAGTTTATTCTGGAAATATTAAACTAACTGATGCTGTGGAAAACGCACCGTTGGATGCTGGAAAATTGGTCTTATCGCCAACGCGAACCTATGCGCCTATCATCAAAGCGATTTTAGATAAATACACACCAAACGACATTCACGGCATGGTGCATTGTTCGGGTGGTGCGCAAACCAAGGTGTTGCATTTTATAGACAACGTACATGTTATTAAAGACAATCTGTTTCCAATTCCACCTTTATTTCAATTGATACAAGCGCAATCTAAAACCGATTGGAAAGAAATGTACCAGGTCTTCAACTGTGGTCACCGCATGGAAGTGTATGTACCACAAGAAATTGCCAACGATATTATCGAAATCTCTAAATCCTTTGGTGTTGATGCTCAAATAGTGGGTAGCGTAGCAGCAAATTCAACCAAAAAACTTACCATTAAAAGTGAGTTTGGAGTTTTTGAGTATTAAAGATTTAAAATCTCCATCTTAGGCCTGAAAAGACAATGTACTAATTAACGAGGAGAATTAGAACACGGATATAACGGATGCTTGGCAACGTGGATGGCTACGGATTATTTTAGTGCCGTTTTGATGAATGTTCTTTTGAATATCTCTCCATATTTTACACTTTTGTTTAAACCTATTTTAGGACAAGACAGGGTATAGGAGAAACTTTATTCCACTTTTTTTCCCAAAAATAACCAAAAAACCAATTCGCTTAACAAATTGCTTTACAATTTGTTAAAAATAATTCCTACTCATAGCTTCTTGAGGTTTTAGATGTCTTTTTGGTTTTGAGTGGGTTATAAAAGGTTCTTTTTTATTGAGTCAGGGATTATTTTTAGTATGCATGGACTTTTTTGTATTTATGCTATCAACTCAGCAAGTGTTTCGCCTATAAGCGACATTCGCAAACTGATGGCAGCCTAAATTTTATTTTATTTTTTTGTAAAAAACTTTTTAGAACCCGTCTGAAGGTTTTTTTATTAACTTGCAATGTGCTTTTGAAAAAAAAATTAAAGTAATTAATTGTAGAAATGAAATGTGTAACGAGTCATGAAAATGAAGTCTATAAAAAACAACAACAACTTACTAACTCATTTGCAATGCTTAATAGATAGTGTAGAATTAATTCTACATAAAAAATTACAGAGTACTACATTGTTGTGTGATAAGAATACTAAATTTGTTCTATAATTTAGAAGTGCTTTTCAATGCATTTCTTTAGAAATAAAAAGAAACCCCCAAATCTTTTTAACATTAAAGTAATATTTTTAAAGTTAAGCTTATTAAAGTGGTAACTAACTTAATTTTAGTTTTTAGTGTAATTTACTAATGCAATTTAAAGATAAAGCTTTATGTTTTTTGATGTAATTTAATAATGAACAGCGTTATTTTTTATTCTTAGGAAATCAATAAAAATAGAGAGTAAATATATTTTTGAGTAGTTGGACTAATTACTCAAACAGATTTTGCAATTTTGTTTTAAAACCAATAAAAAATAGCCCCAATTTTTGACCATTTGAAACGACTAAAATTTGAACATCGAAAGTTAATTCATTACGCTTTGTTAACTTGTATTGTTTTGTTACAGATAATTGCCATCATAATTTGGTATAACGAAACAAAGCATACAGAAGCTTATGACAACCTAAAGGCTACCAACAAAATTTTGAGCTATACAGATAGTTTGAATACAAATTTGTTGCATTCACAAGTGTTGTTTACTACTTATAGGCTCAATAATGATAGCGATATATTGACCAACTATGGTGTTTCTTTAGAAAAAGCAAACCGATATTTAGATAGTTTAAAATCGGAAACAAAAAACAAAAACCTATTAAAAAAAGTAGTAAATAAAAAGCAAAAATCAGAAGTTGAAATTAGAAATATTAAAAAATCAATCGATTCCATTATCCATTTGCAAACTACTTTTTCAATTGAAAATAATCTAAAACCAATCAACCTTAAACCATTCGAACTCAAAAATGTATTAGACAATGTAAAAGAAGATTCTTATATCAAAATTGATAGTGTTTCAAAGAAAAGACTTTTTTCAAGATTGAGTGATGCTTTTGCAGGAAGAGTAAGTGTTCAAAAAGAATATTTGAATACAGTGGTTACCATTCAGTATAAAGATAAAGTTTCTAAAGGTACTTTTGAAGAACAAATAGCTACTGCAATTGGATATTCGAATAACTATTATTCAAAACAAATTTCGCAGCTGCAACAGTCTTTTTTAAATCTTCACGAAAATGATTTGTTATTAATGAAGTTGAATACTGATTTATTGAGATTAACACAAAATAAAATTTCTGAATACAACCAGGATTCGAAACTTTTTAAAAAAAATAATCAAAAGCAACTTCAAAAAGAACTAGACACCGCAAAACAAGTAAGAAGCTATACCTTGATTTTTTTAATTCTTTTAATGATTGTAATTTCTTTATTGTTATTTAATTTTACCAAAGTTGCTTTTGGGTATGAAAAAAGATTGACGGTTGCCAAAAATCAAATCAAACAAAGTCTTGATTTTAAAAATAGAATTACGGGAATGATTAGCCACGAAATTCGATCGCCATTAAACATTATTGCACTTTATAGCCGAAAAGCGAGTGCAACCACTAAAGACAATCAACTTAAAGAAACATTCCAATCTATTGAGTTTACTACCAATTCCTTACTGCTGTTATCCAACCAAATATTAGAATATTCTAAACAAGAAAAACAAGAATTAAAATTGAAGAACAAAAAAATTGACATTCAAAATGAAATCAATCAAATTATTGTTTCGATGAAAACCTTGCTCGAAACCAAAAGCAATAGACTTGTTGTTGATTCTAATTTAGAACCCGAAACTTTTGTATATGCTGATGTTGGAAAGATTTATCAATTGTTTTATAATCTCATTGGAAATGCTAATAAATTTACCGAAAAAGGAATTATAAAAATAAAAATCAGGTTGACTCCTCTTTCGGATTTCGAAATGAATCTGGATGTATTAATTGCCGACAATGGTATTGGTATCTCCGAAAATGATTTAAAAAACATTTTTGAATCGTATTATCAAGGTACTGTTTCCGAAAAAGTAACCAATCTTGGTGTTGGTTTAGGGTTAAATATTTGCAAAGAAATAGTAACACTTTTTGAAGGAACAATAAAAATTGAAAGCAAAGTAGAGTATGGTACAAAAGTTGCCTTTAATTTAATTGTAACTCAGGATTGATAAAAATGAAAACAACAAATAACCATCTTACTTTTTTAATTGCAGACGACCATAGTGTTGTCCGACAAGGAATTTCTTTAATAGTCAAAGAGTTGTATAGCAATGCAAAAATAATGCAAGCAGCTAACTTTAAAGAAACTTTTTCTATACTTAAAGAAACCAAAATTGACCTGATGATTTTGGATATTAATTTTCCCGAAGGCAATAGTATTACTATAATTACAGATATTCTTATTATTCAACCTAATGTAAAAATATTGGTTTTTACGGCCTATGATGAAAATTTTTATGCATTGCGTTATTTAGACGCTGGTGCTTCCGGGTTTTTAAACAAAGGTTGTGAGGAAGAAGAAATCAAACGTGCCATTACCATTATGTTTAGTAGTGGAAAGTATGTAACCAAAAACATTAAAGAAAAAATTCTTGACTCTTATATGTCCAAAAAGCCAATAAATCCTTTAGAGAAACTTTCGGCTAGAGAAGTAGAAGTAGCCAAGCTCTTCATAAAAGGTTATGGTAATCTCGAAATTTCTGAATTGCTCCAAATAAAAAAGACTACAGTAAGTACTTTTAAAATTAGAATATTTGAAAAACTAGAAATTCAAAACCTTCCCGCTCTAATTGAATTGTTTAACTTTTATTATGAAGAAAAAAAATAAGCTGTTGATGTAGAAACAATTCTACAAAAACGACAGCGTTATTCTACAAATTGTTGTTTTTCTTGAAATTATATTTGCATTGTTATTCATAGAGAATTACAGCTGGATATATAAAAAAAAAATAAAATGAACAGTTTGAAAAGCGAAACCGTTGCACCAAGCTCTAAAGAAGTAGCGTTGTTGGACAAATTGTCTTTGTATAGCGATTTGAATAATCGCTTATTAAATCTAGTCTATACTGTTGCACACAATTTGAATGGATATACAGGAAACATCAAGTTACTTTTAGATTTTATTGACCTTGAAGAAAGTAAGCAAGAAAATAAAAAAGAATAAAAAAAAGAAAAAAAACTGTTTTTAGTGTCGCATATTTGACAGATAAAACAAGATTGTATTTTTTTGATAATATCTAACCTGCTTATTTTATTGAGTGTCTGCTTCA
>Ga0208694_1005469_pt1 | contig 10759 bp, 7 predicted proteins | sample AD_UKC078_MetaG_FD_184442 | JGI IMG/M metagenome (GOLD analysis project Ga0208694, IMG submission 184442) | Active sludge microbial communities of municipal wastewater-treating anaerobic digesters from USA - AD_UKC078_MetaG (SPAdes) (version 2) | ecosystem: Engineered > Bioreactor > Anaerobic >...
ACGTGGGCCTTTGATCGCGAAAGCCCAGTCTCAACTGTCAGGCCGATTGTGCCATTGAGGGTGTCGCGAACCCGTTCGTGACACGCATACCAGCGATATCGGCCGTCATCCGCTTTCCGCGGTCACTAATACCCGCCACGAGCAGCGGGAGGGCCGGGTGGACCGCTTCGGCCAGCGGGCCGACACGGTGCGCGCGGTCACCCTCTACGGCAAAGACAACCAGATCGACGGCATCGTGCTCGAAGTCCTGCTTCGCAAACATGAGGCGATCCGCAAAGCGACCGGCGTCGCCGTCCCTGTGCCAGACAACAGTGAGGCCGTCGTCGAGGCACTCATGGAGGGCCTCCTACTGCGAGGCCGCGACGCCGACCAGTTAGGCCTGGAGCTCGACCTGGAAGAAAAGCGCGACGTCCTCCACAACCAATGGGAATCGGCGGCTGCACGGGAGCGCAATGCTCAAACCAAGTACGCCCAGCACGGCATCAAACAACAAGAAGTCGAGACAGAACTTAACGAAACCCGCGCCACACTGGGCACCAACACCGACGTCGCCGAATTCGTCGACCACTCCCTACGGGCACTGCGTTCCACGGTCACCCCGGCCGACTCCGGATTCACCGCGACCCTCGGCCCGCTCCCGCTCGGGTTGCGCGACGCGTTGCCCCCCGGCCGCAAGGATCCGCTGCATTTCGCCGCCGAGTTGCCGGTTGCCCGAGGCGACGCCGTGCTCACCCGCACCGACGCCTCGGTCGAGGCGGTCGCCAACTACGTCTTGGAGTCCGCCTTAGACCCGCAGCTACCCGACGATCAACGCCCGGCCCGCCGCTGCGCGGTGATCCGCACCAAGGCGGTATCCACCCGCACCACGTTGCTCATCGCCCGCTACCGGTTTCATCTCCAGCTGCCGTCACGCTCCGGGAGCCGGGAACTTGTCGCCGAGGATGTCGCGACGCTCGCCTTCGAAGGATCGCCGTCGAAGCCGCACTGGCTGTCCCCGGAATCGGTGGCACCACTGCTGCACGCCCGGCCATCCGGCAATGTGCCTGCCCCGCAGGCGGCCCAGTTCATCACCCGCGCACTCGACGGCCTGCCCGATATCGCCGCCCATCTCGCCCAGCACGGCGACGAACTCGCCGCACGGCTCCTCGAGTCTCACCGGCGGGTCCGGCAGGCCAGCTCCGATGTAGTGCGCGGTCTGACAGTGAGCGTCGAACCGGGCGCCGACGTCCTCGGCGTCTTCGTCTACGTGCCGCCGGCCGGGGGAGAACAGTGAGCACCGACACCGTATCGAGCAACTTCGTCGGCGTCCGCATCGTCGGCGGTCTGCTGCCGGCAGACCTACTCGCCAAACTCATATCCGGCCAGACCCCGGACGGACTGTCCTCCAAAGACTTTCACCTCGCCGCCGGCGAAACCGTACGCGACGCCGCCAACCGGGTCTGGGCCTATCTGCGGGGAGCCTGGACGGCCTACCGCGCCGCCCTGGCTGCCCTGCCCGACACCGACGCTGCAACCGGGTTGACTCGTGAACGCTTTGCTCTGGTCCTGCTCGACCAACTCGGGTACGGCCGCGTCCACCCCACCGGAAAGGGCGGCATGCAGGTTGGGGACCGCAGCCTTCCCGTCTCACACCTGTGGGGCAACGTCCCGATCCACCTTCTCGGGCGCGCCGCCCTGGACACCCGGACCAAAGGAATGCCGGGAGCGGCCGGCACCTCGCCCCAGTCAATGGTGCAGGAGCTACTCAATCGCTCCGACGACCATTTGTGGGCCATCCTTGCGAATGCGACCACCCTGCGGTTGGTCCGTGACTCGACCTCGCTGGTCGGATCGGCCTACATCGAGTTCGACCTGGAGGCGATCTTCGACGGCGACCTTTTCGCCGACTTCCTGCTGTTGTACTCGCTGTGCCACGTCTCCCGCCTCGAACCCCGTGACCCGGACATCGGCCCGGCCTCTTGCTGGCTGGAATACTGGCGCCAAGACGCCATCCAATCAGGATCCCGAGCCCTTAACCTGTTGCGCGACGGCGTCATCCAAGCGCTGAACACCCTCGGTTCGGGATTTCTGACCCACCCCGACAACGCCAAGCTGCGCCAGGAACTTGCCGACGGCGAGATCACCGTCGAGGAGATCAACCATGCGCTACTGCGGGTCACCTACCGGCTGCTGTTCACCTTCGTCGCCGAGGACCGCAACGCGCTGCTGGACCCGGACGCTGACCCGCAGGTGCGCCGTCGCTACATCGACTACTTCTCCACCGAGCGGTTGCGCCGCATATCGCGACGCCGGCGCGGTGGCCGCTACGGCGACCGCTGGGAGGCGCTCAAAGTCGTATGGCGCGGCCTCGGCAGTGTCGATGGGTTGCCCGAACTTGGGCTGCCCGGCATCGGTGGACTGTTTGACACCGGGGCCCTGGACTTCCTGATGGACTGCTCACTGAGCAACCAGGCGCTGCAATCCGCCGTCTATTCACTGTCTCTCGTCAAAGAGCCTCGTTCGCAGGCCATGCGGATCGTCGATTACCGAAACCTCGGCGCCGAGGAGCTGGGCAGCATCTACGAGTCGCTACTGGAACTGATGCCCAGCTGGGATCCGGCTACCAAGACCTACGCACTGGTGGTGTCATCCGGCAACCAGCGCAAGGACACCGGCTCGTACTACACACCAACTTCGCTGGTGGAGTCGCTGCTTGACACGGCGCTGGACCCGGTCCTGGATGACGCCGAGAAAGCCGACGAACCCGAGCAGGCACTGCTGCGGGTCACCGTCTGCGACCCGGCTTGCGGTAGTGGACATTTCCTCGTCGGCGCGGCCCGCCGCATCGCCAAGCGGGTCGCCGCCCTGCGGACCGGTGATCCCGAACCGGCGCCGGAAGCGGTGCGCTCCGCGATGCGCGACGTTGTCGGACGCTGCATCTACGGAGTGGATCTCAACCCGCTCGCCGCCGAACTGGCCAAGGTCTCGCTGTGGCTGGAAGCCCTCGATCCAGGCCGGCCCCTGACCTTCCTGGACGCGCAGATCAAAATCGGCAACGCACTCGTCGGCGCAACCCCGCGACTGCTCGCCGAGGGCGTTCCCGATGAGGCGTTCAAGCCGATCGAGGGCGACGACAAGAAGATCACCGCCACACTGGCCAAACAGAACAAAGCAGAACGCAGCGCCCAGGCCAGCCTCTTCGACGTCGACATGGTCGCCGCCAACACGAGACTGGCTGAGCAAGTCGAGAAGGTGGTCGATACGCCCGCGTTGTCCCTGGCGGACGTCCATGTGCAAGAGCAACGTTTGCGCGCCTACACCGAGTCGAATGACTACCGGCAGCAGCTCCTGGCAGCCAATGCCTGGTGCGCGGCGTTTGTATGGCCGAAGAGCGTCGGCGCGCCGCCTGCGATCACGCAGCGCACCGTCAGTGCGTTGAAGGACGGTGATGACAAGCTCACCGACAAGCAGCGGGCCGAGATTGGGCGCATCACTGCGGAATACCGATTCTTCCATTGGCATCTCGAGTTCCCACACATCTTCCCCACTAGTTCGCCGGAGGACGACACCCTCAACAATGCGACCGGCTGGTACGGAGGATTCTCCGTCGTGATCGGTAATCCTCCCTTCCGTAAATTGTCGGGGTGTTGTGGCAGCTTCTGTTGCTGTGGAGCAACACCAGGAAACGACGGGTTGGCGGCTGTGTTACGCGACGCCGCGTAGCAAGCCCAGCAAAGAGCAGGCGGCGGGGCTCCTTGCCGAGTTTCTCGACCTGGATGCCCGTGAGGATGCGCTGAGTATTCGGCGGGGTCAGCCGTTTCTTCTTGGGCCTGGTGGAAGCCCCGACGTCGACGTCCTGGAGTTTTTCCGGTCGCGATCGTTTCGGGTGTTGGCGACGGATTCACAAGACTCTTACGCGCTGGATCTGCGCTTGTTTCTGTCGTTCCTGTCGGGTCAGGGCGTGGACTGGCGTACCGCGACGGAATCGGATTTGGAGGACTTCGAGCATTGGCGTCGCCGGGACGGAGGTAATCCTCGGCGGGTCTCCGTGTCAAAGTTTTCCCGCGAGCTCGCCGCCATCGGGAAGTTCTATGGATGGCAGCAGCGGCGCGGAACGGTTGGCACCTCCCCGGTCGCGATGCTTGAGCGCGACGACGCTGCCGGCGAGATCACCTCAACGCCCGCGTTGCGGCCCAAGGCCGTGCGGTCGATTCGCTTGAAATGGCTCACCCCGAAGGCGTATCGACGTTGGCGGGACGTGGGTTTGGCGGGCTATCTCGCTGACGGGACTCGGGATGCGAAGTGGCGGGGCCGCACTGATGGCCGAAATCTGGCCATGTCAGAAACACTGTGGTCGAGCGGATTGCGGCTGCGCGAAGGCGGAACTCTCCTTCTCGGCGAGTTGCCGGAGTTCGAGGTTGAGAACCGCTATGCCCGCGGACGGGTGGGTAAGGCGGTCGCGAAGGGCCGCGGACGGGATTATTGGATCCATGGCCGAGCTCTGAAACTCATTGACAACTATGTGATCTCGGAGCGAGACGCCGCCGTTAGACGGGCCCGCCGGGAGGGCCGCTACGACGCACTGCCTGACCTCAAGATCGTGCAGAAGATCGACCGCTCACGCAGGGTGCACTACCTGAGCCGAAACGGCGAACGGCTCGTAACTCCACTCGATGAGCTCACCTGGAAAGACCGCATGACGTTCTTCGTCAAGGGCGAAGACGGACTAGAGCCATGGATGGTGTGGCTCACCGATGGCGGGATGCCGCTGCCCTACCGAACCTGGGAGGCAGTCTTCTCCGACGCAAGTGATCGCTGCGAGGCAATGGATGTCGACATCCACTGCCACCCCCACATGCTGAGGCACTCGTTCGCGCTCAGGATGCTGATGACCCTGATCTATGCGCACGACCGCCGCATGGGAATCACCGAGGCGGAACGGCGGGAGTTCCGCCTCATCTTCGGCGACCCCTGGGTGCTGGTGCAGACGCTTCTCGGTCACGCGAACCTTGAAACAACCCGGCAGTGGTATCTGGAACCGGTCTCTGGTCTTCAGGTCGAACTGTTTCTCAACGACGACGACCTCGAGGAGTCGTCGGTCGAAGACCTGATCACCCGTGTAGCGCACGCCTCCTCAAAATCCATTGATGCAGAGGAGGTTTGATCGTGCCACCCTCGAGAACGGCTGCCACGCTGCCGCCTGGAAAGTACTCCCGGCCCTCGCGGGTCGACGAAGCATTGAGGGTCGTCAGTTTCACCGACGAGGATGGTGCAACGTGGGACTTCGATTTCAGTGACCTCGCCGCGGCCCCAGGATTGGTGGATGACCTCGTCGCGGCGCTGGTAGCCGGGTCTTCCCCCGGCGGGCGATGGCGTACGCGCAGCACCGTGGATTCGGCGGCAGGGGTGGCGCGGTACCTCGCCGTATACCTATCAACTCACTACCCCGATGTGGCCTCGATCGCTGACATCTCCCCGGAGGTGTGGTGGGCGTGGCGGACCGCAAGGGAGGAGAAGTCCCGCTGGCCGGGAATGGTGAATCTGACCCGTGCGCTGCTCTCGGAATCACCGAAGCTTCAGGAGCTGACCAGACGCGCCATGCGAGCCAAGGCATCCAAGCCCCGGAAGCGATTGCCGCAGAACGATGCTTACAGCGCTGACGAGTTCGCCCGGATCCGCACCGCAGCCAAAGGCCAGGTCAGGCAAGCAGCCGCTCGTATCGAGGCGAATCTGGAAACTCTGCGCAAATACCGACAGTCAGGCGACTCCTCGGTTCCCATCATGAAAGCCCATGGCGGGCTGGTCTGGACGGCAGGATCTGCGCTGGAGTACCTGTCCTCAAAGGGGAGGATGCCGTCGCTCTACCTCGCGCGGTCTGCAGTGAGTAAGGGCGCATTTGACCTTCGAGGAGTGAATTTCCCCGCGCAGGCCATCTTCCCATCAATTCGCGAAATCTACTGTCTCATGGTGCTTCTGGTGTGCGAGCGAGGTTTCAACTTATCTGTGATGAATAACCTGACGATCAACTCGTTCACCTCATCAGATCCCAACGGCGAAGAACCCGTCCATACGGTCGATATCGACAAGCCGCGCCGAGGCCCGCACCGCTACAGCGCCGAGATCCTTACCGGCGAGGCCAGCAAGCTGTGGGAGACCGCTGTGAGACTCACACAGCCTTGCCGCGACACCCTGCAATCCCTGGAAACACCCAGCGACAAGCTCTTGATCGCGCACCGGTCGAAGGACATGACCGATGCTGGCTCCTTCCGGACGGATTGGCTCGATGGCGGTATCAGCCACCACAGAATGGCGCCATTGGGACTGCTCGCCGACAATGGATCACCGCTGACTGTCTCCCTTAGCCGGCTGCGACTGTCCGAGCAGGTCCTCAACCAGCGTGCTCGCCAAAACACCGATGCTGTCAGCGAGGACGTTTACCGCAACCGAGACTCCGGCGCGGCCGAGCTCGCGGCCGAAACGATCGTGGAAGGCCAACAGGACGCGCTGCATCACGCCCAGGCCACCGTGGCCGTGCGCTCACTGGATGCAACCGAAATTGCTGCGGCCAGAGACAATCCCGAACCAGTCGCCCTCAAACTCGGCGTGCCCGTCGTCACCTTGAACCTCATCCTCGCCGGGCGACTCGACACCGCAACCTCGGCTTGCGTCGATTTCCTCAATAGTCCGTTCGCCGACGAACCCGGCGATCCCTGTCCAGCATCGTTTCTGAACTGTCTGGCATGTGCCAACGCCGTCATCACGCCCCAACACTTGCCAAGACTGATCACACTCCTTGACGGCCTCGACAACGTCGCGACAATCGTCCCGCCAAGACGGTGGAACCTCAGTTACGCAGAGCACTACGGCCGTCTTTCCGAGGTCATCCGCAACAACGCGACCGGTGCCGAAGTCGCGGCGGCACGGCAGTCCGCCTCCGAGTCCGACCGGAAAGTCATCGAGCAGCTCCTGAGTAGAAACCTGGACGCATGAGCAAAACAGGCCACGCTGAATACCTGCGCAATCCATCCCGTTCCCACCCGGATGTGCCGAGCCCGGTCGTCCAGATCCGATCATCAACCAAGATCGTCCAAGACCTCGATCGCGTACCCGAGGAACGGCGACACGACGTCGGCGTCGTCGGTGACTCTCGTTGGGACCTGACACCGCTCGTGCACAAGAAGACCCTTGCCGGGCGCACTCTGTCGATCGACTTCGAATTATTCCCAGCGGCGTACCGCGACACCGCCAAGTACCTGATCTGGTGCTACATCAATCTGGCGACCCCAGTTACCGATCTCGATCGACCGACGGCAGTCCGCAGCCAGCTCACACCATCCTCAGTGGTGAATGCCGCCCGCGATTTGAGGTCGTGGATGAATTGGCTTGAGGCGCGCAATGTTCTGCGGTTTAGCGAGGTTTCCGACAGCGACTTCGACGGCTACTGCGACGAACTCGGTAGAACAGGGATCGACCGATCCACTATCGCGAACCGGCTTTTCGCCGTCACCAGAGCCTGGCTCTACGCGCCGTACATCTCGCCGGCCGACAGATTGCCCCGACCGACGTGGGAGCGCGGGGAGGGACGTTCCGACGCACTCGGACCGGCAAATTGGTCCAGCGAGAACAAGACTCTGCCGATCCATCCTCAAACGATGTCCGCATTGCTCATCTGGGCCCTGCGGTTCGTCGAGGATTTCAGCGCGGACATCATCGCGGCAAAGGAGCTGAAAGCTGTTCCGCGACAGGTTGGCCCGGAGTTGGCGGGACTCGCACCGTACGACCGCATTCGCCGGTACCTCGATCAGAGGCGTGAGACCACTCAGACTGCCCCTGGATTGCGTTTGACAAGGAAGAACGGAGTCCGTGGCTTCGCCCGAGCCTTCATCGGATGGGAACTAGGGATCGACGCCGAGGAGGTGGCTGGGCTCGGGCTCAAAGACAGCTTGACGCGTGGGCTAGCGCCCATCGACGAGCCAAACCTGCCGTTGGACATCGTTGGAACTGTTGGCGGTGAGACGAAGTGGGTCGAGACGATCAACTTCTACGACGTGGAGACCTTCTGCCGTCACCTCTCGACAGCGGCCTTCGTTGTCATCGCTTACCTCACCGGGATGCGGGGAGAAGAATGCCGAGCCCTTGAACGCGGATGCTGCCGAGAAACCCGGAATGGCGCGACTGGGCAGATTCACTACGAAATCGCGGGCAAGATCTTTAAGTCTGCCTTGGACGAGGAGGGGAACACTGAACCAGCGGGGGCTGAGCGGGAGAGCCCCTGGCTTGCCATCGCTCCCGTCGCCAAAGCCGTCGCCATCATGGAGGCGTTGAGCCCGCACGCCACGCTGCTCTTTCCGACCGAAGCCTTGAGCGTGTTGGAGGCACGCGTGGTCCACAAGGGGGCTGTTCACCCATCCGCGATCAGACAGCGCATCGTCGAGTTCATCGAATGGTGCAACGAGGCAGCGCGACGACTTGGCCGCGACCACGAGGTCATCCCGCCCGATCCCGAGGGCCGGGTAGCGGTAAAAAGATTTCGCCGCACCCTGGCCTGGTTCATCTACCGCAAACCTGGCGGCCGGATCGCCCTGGGCGTCCAGTACGGCCACCTTCGCGGCTACACCACAGACGGCTACGGGTCACGGGTCGCGAGCGGACTGCGTGACGTTTTCCCGATGGAAGAAGCACTCGCCCGGGCCGAGTATCTCGAGGACGCATGCTCGCGGCTGGAAGACGGAGCAGAGGTCACCGGCCCAGCCGCAGGCCGCTACACCGAAGCCTTGCGGCTGTACGGACAAGAGTTTCGGGGCCGCTACATGTCGGGCAAGCAAGCCGCTGCCCTCAGAGCCAACCCGCGGCTCCGCATCTACGACAACTCCGCACGGTTCGTCACCTGCTGCTACGACCAATCCAAAGCTCAGTGCCATCCAGATCGACTGGGGCAGTTGGGAACCGATGAAACACCTGACATCAATCACTGCCAACCCAACTGCGGAAACATCGCCCGCACCGACCGGAACATCGAACAAGCCGCGGCCGCCGTCAGCCGGTACGAGGAAGAGATTGCTGCGCCCATGACCCCCGAGCCGATGCGAGCCCGGCTCGCTCAACGGGTCGAGGCACTTCAGGCCATCATCCAGACCCACAACGAACGGACAGCCTGACATGACCACAGCAACTGAAAGCGTCGCCGAGCGGCGCCAGCGCCAGCGCCAGCAGATCCGAGACGCCATGGACAGGCTCATCGCCGGCACGGCGCTGCACTCCGATGGCAAGCTCACCATCAAGAGCCTCGCCGAGGAGTCCCAGGTCAAGCGGTGGGTACTGACTCACCGCCACACCGATCTGCAGGACGAGTTCCGGGCCCGAATCGCCGACACCACCGGTAACCAGCCACCGGCGCTCAGAAAGCTGCACGACGCCCACGCCGAGGCCACCGAAAAGATCCAGGAACTCCGGGCCGAGCTGGCTGGACTGAAGGCCACCCTGCGCCAGTACGAGCGGGTTGTGCAGGTTCTCGCCCTGGAAAACCATCAGCTCAAGAACCCTGAAATGCGCGGACGATCAGCCACCCTGTCAGCCATACCGACCGGCGCCACCCCGCCCCGCAGTCCGGCCCCGCGACGTCGGCCAATGAAGCCCTGCTCGTGATCGCCTCACGAAGGCAGGACACCGGGATGCCGTTCTACAACAAAACGGACAAACCCCCGACTAGGCTCGGCCAGACCCGGTTAAACCGGGCTGTCCACGGGGAGGGTGGCGTCACGGTGTCTGAGCCTTGGCTCTCGGCGGAGGAGATCGCCGCGCATCTTGGCGTCACTAAGGACACCGTCTACGTATGGATCGCCGACAAGGCGATGCCCGCCCACAAGATCGGCCGGCTGTGGAAGTTCCAGGCCAGCGAGGTCGACGACTGGGTCCGCGGCGGCGGGACCGCCTCGAACTCTCCCCGCCCCGGACGATTGACCACCACAGCAGCAGAACGGAGCGGCCGCGCCGATGGCTAGACCCAAGACCAAAGCCCCCTCGCCGGCCAAGACCCTGGAGCAGACGCTGTGGGAAGCCGCCGACGCACTGCGCGGCAACCAGGAACCCTCCGAATACAAGCACGTCGTGCTGGGCCTGGTCTTCCTGAAATACATCAGCGACCGCTTCGAGGAACGCCGCGCCGCTATCGCCAAGTCACTGTCCGACCCCGACTCCCCGGACTACATCCCCAACGAGAAGCGGCGCGAGCAGTTCATCGAGGACCGCGACGAGTACACCTCCCAGAACGTTTTCTGGGTGCCCGCCGAGGCCCGCTGGCAGCACATCCAGGACCGCGCCAAGCTACCCAGCAGCGGTCAAGACATCGACGCCGCGATGGACCTCATCGAGAAGGAGAACCCGAGCCTGCGCGGAGTGCTGCCCCGCAACTACGCCCGCGAGGGACTGGACAAGACCCGGCTGGCCAAACTGGTCGACCTGATCGGCTCCATCGGGTTTACCGAGACCGACGACCACGGCGCCGACGACGTGCTCGGCCGGGTCTACGAATACTTCCTCGGCCAGTTCGCCGGCAAAGAGACCGGTAAGGAGGGCGGGGCTTTCTATACGCCCCGTTCCATCGTCAAGACCTTAGTCGAAATGCTGGAGCCCTATCAGGGTCGCGTCTACGACGCGGCCTGCGGGTCGGGCGGGATGTTCGTGCAGTCCGCGGAGTTCGTGAAAGCCCACGGCGGCAACCGATCCGCGATCTCGGTCTACGGGCAGGAGTTCACCGATACCACCTGGAAGCTCGCGCGGA
>Ga0208694_1005471_pt1 | contig 10756 bp, 8 predicted proteins | sample AD_UKC078_MetaG_FD_184442 | JGI IMG/M metagenome (GOLD analysis project Ga0208694, IMG submission 184442) | Active sludge microbial communities of municipal wastewater-treating anaerobic digesters from USA - AD_UKC078_MetaG (SPAdes) (version 2) | ecosystem: Engineered > Bioreactor > Anaerobic >...
CGAGGGCAAATTGCTTTGAGGGCTGAGATTTTATACCCAAATGCCGATTGGGTCAAGGGAAACCAACGCTGGAAACCAAAACTATCAGAAAACCGCCAGCGGCACGCGCGCGAACCCCTGCCCGGGTCAGGCGCGCGTCGGGGTTAGGATTGCGGGGTCGGAAACGCCTTTGCGCACAAATGACTTGGTTGGGATGGTAAGGAAATCTATGAAGCGCCTCACCGCGATGCGTCACACCATACTAAGCGATAAACAAGCCACCGCTTTTCTGGAGTTAGCGCGGCAATAATCGTTCTGCGCAGCTCAAAACAGACCTTACGAAATGCGGGATAGAAAAGACGCCGGCCTCTTACCTATAGTGCCCTTGAAAGAAGCCTTAAGATCACAATATCAACAGCCCCGCGAACGCGCCCCGGCGCGTAAATGTTTCACGTGAAACAATTGTGCAACCCAATGTTGTTTCACGTGAAACAATCAGGGCACAACAACCTGCCTTCTTTCGCCGCTTTTATCTTTTTCCCCGCTCAGATAGGCCAGAACGCTGCCGTCGAATTCATCAATAAGGATGTCGAAGCGGCTTTCCGGGCTGTAATCGGCTGTGCTGATGAGCCGGAGGCAGTCTTTCAGGTTTTCCGCTCCGGGCAGCCATTCCAGGAGGTGGTTGGGAGAGGCTTCAAAGAATTGGGTATTAAATGTGTCGCGATTCAAATTGACCGCCAGCGGGTAGATTTGACCTTCCAGCAGGTCCTGAAAGAAGTGGGTGCCCAGGGAGGGTTCGTCGGGGATTCCGACCTCGCTGCCGGTGAGTTCCACAATCGCTCTGGCGTTGAAGATGTCCGCGTAATCAACGTGCACGCCCAGGTCCGGGTTGGACGTCCCCCAGCGCCCAGGCCCAACGCAAATGTAGTTCTCGTTATGCAGCGCGGCGTTGATTTTGCCGATGGCGCGCTCCAGTTGGTTGCGCTCATCCTGGGTGCGCAGCGCGAAGTACCCCTCGGGTTTAACGTAGAGCACGTAGCGGATGCCCTCAATCATCCCGCCGGTGACCACGCTGGAGCCCGAGAAAATCTTGTCCATTTCAGCCACGCGCTGCGGTTTTTCGTAACTGGCTTCCTTGATTGTCCCGAGTGGGCGGCACTGAATTATGGTGATTTGCACGGAAGTTTTCCCGTTTTCTTCCACCACGCGAGCGGTAAATTCCACATCCACCGGCGTGCGGTATTCCGCTTCCAGCGTGGTGAGCAGCTCACGCATTAATTGGGGGAATTCCGTGCGGCTGAGCAGTTCATCAAAGGTGAGAACAAGATTTTCGGGCTGACCTTCAATCAGGTTGCTGCGCAGGGTTTGAAAGTAGCCGTCACTGTCGAGCTGAGCCAGGTAGCGGAGTTGGGGGATTTTCCCCGAGAGGACTTCGCGCACTGGCAGGGTGGTAAAGCGGTTTTGCTCCAGGTCTATCAGGTCAATATACTGCTGCGAATAGCGGCGAATGGACTGCGCGGAGGAGGATGGGGTGAGCGTGGGGTGGCTGAGGGCAATCAGGCGGGGGTAATCGTTGCCCACGCGGTCAACCGCCCTGGTCCCCAGCCCCCAGACCAGTCGGACGAAGCCGTCTTCCGAGCGGATTTGGGGTGACCAACGGAATTGGTTCTGGCTGTAACCCACCCCGGCAAGCTGCGGGAAGTAATATGGTCCGATCTGCTGACCTTCCACCACCTGAATGAGCAGCGCCATGCGTTCATCGTAGTCCAGCAGCCCGCGGCTTTTTCGGTAGAGGAGAGCAGGCGGGTTTAGCGTGGAGGCGTAAATTCGCCCGATGGCTTGTTGCAGAGCGCGCAGGTTTTCCTCGGGGTCGGCCTGGTTTGCCAGAAAAACGCTTTCATACTTGCCAGCGAAAGCCGTCCCGAAATTATCTTCCAACAGGCTGGAGGAACGCACAATCAGCGGGCGTTTGCCAGCCATGCTTAATATGGTTTCCTGGTGTTGGACGGCGCTTGGCGGGAAAACCCCATGGATAAATTCGTCCAATATCCGCGGGAAATCGCTGCGCATCTGTTCTTCGTCTTTATATTTTTGGTCATTCCAGTGGTGCAGATTGTTGATGGATAGGAAGTTATAAAAGACATCCGAGCCAATATAAAACGAGGTAGGCGTTTGCATGCTCTCGCGCAGGCGCTGGCTGGCTTTTTCCTTCAGGATGCGCGACGCGAGCAGCATGCCGGCGGCTTTGCCCCCGATCCGGCCGCGCCCGAGCTTGTGCTGCCGGATTTCCGCCAGATCCGTGATGGTAAACCAATCTTTGGCGATATTGATATAGGGCAGTTGGTCGCTGATGAGGCTGCGGATGAGCACAACCTTGATTTCATGCAGGCGGGCTGCGTAAGGGGCGCGTTTGTCCTCGGGCAGCTTTTCGAGCATCAAGCCCTGGGTGAAAAGCATTTCCGTTGGAGCAGTCTCCGGGTTAAATTCAATCGTAATTTCGGGAGCCTGCACCCCGCGTTCGTTCAGGGCGGTTTGAATGAGTTTGGTCAGCTGTTCAAAACTGGAAAACTTGGCAAAATAAGTGTCCGTCAGTTGGTTCAGCATTGAGGTCCGGCGGTGCTCCCACGTCTCGGAATCCTCTTCCGTGAGGGGGTCGCGAATGCCCTCACGCTCCTGGGATTGGATCGCGTGCTGCACGGCTTCGGCGTTCAACGCGCCGGGAGTAATCACGCCTTGTTGGTAAAGCGCTTGTCGCATCAACTCGCGGATGCGCCCGGAGAGGACCGGGTATTGGGAGAGCGCCAGATAGATGCTGTAATAACGGTCGCTGCCGCTTTGCGGTAAGCTCATGGGGTACCTCACACAGGGATATGCCTGATTTTATCATGCCTGGGCGCGACTGCCCGCGGCCAGTAGCTGCAGGGTGGGGCACGCGCGGTGCTTCAGTGAGCCCAAAATATCCCAGGTAATTAATCTATGCGCAATAATAAGATCCACCAGCGCGATCACCCTGTTTGTGCGGTTTTCGCAGGCAAAAATTATCTGGGATATTAAAGAAAAAAGTCGGGCAGATTCCTGCCCGACTTGTGTGTCACGCCAATTTAGCGCTGGATGTTCATCGGCATGATGATGTGCTTGAATGTGTCATCCCCCACCGGGCGGATCATGGCTGGGGTGTTGGCCGCGTTGGTCTCCAGGAGCACGTTAGGCGTCCGGATGACCTCAAGCACCTCGCGCAAAAAACGCACGTTGAACGAAATCAAGAGCGGCGTGCCGTCTACGGACGCGTCCACGATGACCTCGGAGGAACCGGTTTGTTCAGAGATCGCGGAAATCTCAAGCTGTGGGGGTTTTTCGGTGCTGCCTTCGGGTTGAATATCCAGGCGGGCGATAAAGTTGCCTTCGCGCGCGATGATTTCGGTTTGCCGGCAGGCTTTCAACAGGTCGGCAGTGGTTAGCACGGTGTGTGTCTTGAAAGAGGGCGGGATAATCGCGGTGTAATTGGGGAAGTTGCCTTCAATCAACTGCGAGATAAGCTCTGCATCTTTTAGGTGGAAGACGACCTGACCGCGACCGACCGGGAAGTTCATCTCCAGGGTTTCATCCCCATCCACCGCGATGCGGCTAAGCTCGCTGAGAGCGCGGGCTGGGATGAGCGCGTCCAGCTTTTGAGCGGGTTTTGGCGAAAGAATTGCGCTGGCGATGGAAATCCGGTAACCATCCGTGGCAGCCAACACCAGGTAATCCCCGTCGGTGGTCATATGCACGCCGGTCAGGTTCGGGCGGGAATCATCGGTAGAGGCGGCAAAGACCACTTTTTGAATCATATCCTTAAAGTTCGCGACGTTCAGCGGAAGGCTGGTGCCCGAATCCGCGGTAGACATAGGCGGGAATTCTTCCGCGTTGATTCCTTTGATATCAGTGTTCAGCGTGCCGCAGCGCACATTCAGCGACTGCGTGCGCAGGTCGGCGGTGAGGGTCACTTCGTCGCTGGGCAGGCTGCTTACCAGGTCTGCGAAAGTGCGGGAGGGGACGGTGAGGCCTCCTTCCTCCTGGATTTTCGCGCCAAGCCAGGCGCTGATTCCCAGCTCCAGGTTGGTAGCGGAGAGCTTCAGGCGTCCGTTATCCGTTTGAATGAGGATGTTGGCGAGCACAGGCAGAGGGCTGCGGGATGCGACGGCTCTGGCAACGATGCCGACGGCTTGAGCCAGCTGCTGTTGTTTTACGATTGCTTTCATAGTTCCTCCCGCGGATGCAAATGGTCTTTAATTCAATAAATTATACCGTGAAGCTGGCTAGAGCGCCACATTTTCAGACGCATGAAAGAGTATATGCGTCGGGTATGCCGGGTTGGCGCGCCGCGGGTTGGGGAAGAAAAGCTGATTAGGGCGCGCCTGCGCTCTTCGGGCTGGCAGAGCTTCAACCTCATAAACAGTCTGAAACATAATACCCTGGGCGCCCCTCACCAGAAAACTGGCGCCTGCGGCGCTGAACTTCCATATATTCAATCGCGCGCTCACGACAAACGGACAAACGAAGCAGCCAGCCCGGAAAGACGAAGGCGGGCTGGGCGCTAGTGATACCAACCGGACGCAACCCCACCCCTGGCCTGCCTTGCCGGGCGCTGTGCCGGATAGAATGAACGGCGCGGGGGTATTTCCGGCTTAGCGCCCTTTCGGATGATATAATTTTGCGACAGTACCCCGGGCATTTTTGCGCAGTCAGCCAGATTTGGAGTTTTATGCCAGCCGAAAAGAAACAACTTAGCCGGAATACCCTGATTTTCAGCCTGTATTTCCTCATCTTCTTTATCTCCATGGGCTTCATGCAGCCTTTCCTCAGCCTCCATTTCCGCTCCATTGGCTTCAGCGGCGTGCAGGTGGGCGCGCTGGGGACTTTCAGTTCCCTGGGTCTCATCCTGACCGCGACTCAATACGGCTTGCTGTACGACCGCAGTTCACGCAAGCGGCTTTTTCTGGCTCTTTCCATGCTTTTGGCAGGAGCAGCGCTTTTCTTCCTCCCCTACTTGCGCGGCTTTGGCATGGTTATGGTGGCGTATGTGCTGCATCGGATTCTGATCAGTTCAAGCATCACCGCTGCTGAAAACCTTTCTTACCAGGTTTCTTCGCTTGATTCAGACAGCGGAAAGCCTTCCTTTGGCAAGCTGCGCTTGTGGGGTTCGGTAGGCTTTGGTCTCACCGCGGTTATAGGCGGCTGGCTGTTGGGCACAAGAGGAATTCTGATTAACGACCAGCTTTTCCTGGGTTTCATGCTTGTCTCAATTGGCATCATCCTTTTTGTTATGCCGGATTATTACTTTAGCGACGGAAAAGCTGAGCGCTCCAAAGACGGCTCTGCGGGCTTGAAAAAGATCGTGAGCCTTATCTTTCAGGACCGCTACCTGTTCCTTACGGTACTCGCGTTGGCGCTCACGGACCCGCTCAGCGATGGCATCCGTTCCTTTGAGCCAATTTTCATGAAAGACCTGGGGCTTACCGAAAGCATTATTGGCGCGGCGGTTTCGCTGAGCTGCTTCACGGAAGTGCCGGTGATGTTATTGGCTGACCGATGGATCCAGAAATTCGAAGTGCACCAACTGGTGTATTTCATCCTGATTTTTGACCTGAGCCGGCGCTTGTTGGTCTGGTTCTTTCCCTTTGGCTGGCTGGTTTTCGCCTTGAATGTTCTGACCGCGGTCAGTTTTACCCTGCGCCTCATAACCGCCATCCACCTGATTAATTTGCGCGTTCCCAAACAGTATACGACTACGGCAGTCACTTTTGTGAACATCACCCTGAACGGAATATTTCATATGTTAAGCAACGCCCTCAGCGGCGTCGTGTACGACAACTTTGGCGGCAGACAGATTTATTTGGTCAGCGCGTGTTTCTGCGTTATCGCTTTGGTTATCGCGCTGGCCGCCAAGCGCGCCAAAGCGCAGGAAAACGACGCGCCGGCGTTGATTTAAATGAGAACCCCGGGAATCGGGGCTGCCTGAAAGGAGAACCATGATTACTATTGCTGAGTACGTGCGTATGTTGGAATACGAGCAGGATATCATCCATATGCAAACCGAAGGCTTGAGCGATTCTGACCTGTTGGTGCAGCCTCCGCATGGGGGGAACTGCATGGAGTGGGTGCTCGGGCATATCGCGGATGGATTGGTAACCATCCTGCGGGTTCTGGACAGCCCGCCGCCCGCGAATTTGCCTGACCTGAGCCGCTACGGGTATGGCTCCGCGCCGATTTTGGGCGCGGAAGCCGGCTTGCTGGGGCGCGCCCGCCTCATGGATACCTTGGATATGCTGCAAGCTGCCGCCCAAACCCGTCTGGCGGAAATGGACAGCGCCGTGTTTGACGAGGAAATCATCATCTTTGGAGACCAGGCGCAGCGGCGCGGCTGGTGGGCGCTCTTCTTCCTGTTCCACCATAGTTACCATGTCGGGCAGTTGGAAGTCTTGCGCAATATTGCCGGCAGGACCGAAAAACTCATCTGACCTGAGCGCTTTCCCGCGGCGGAGACCCTCACCGAAAGATGAGGAACCCGCAGACCGCGTCCGCGCGGAACCTGCCTTTCCGCAAGAAGCTTTCCCGGCTGATGGACCCGCTGCCGGGTATTCAGCACGCGGATGCGCGAAAATGAAAAGACAACAGGAACCGAATGATTCAAAGCCGAATTAAAAACCTGGTTAATACCCGCCCGATTGCTCTGATTTTGCTGATTTTCCTGGCCTTCATCGCGCTGGGTATGCCGGACGGTTTGCTGGGGGTGGGTTGGCCTTCCATCCGGGCTGGCTTCGGGCAGCCGTTGGATGCGATTGGCATGCTGCTCTTCACAATCATGCTGGGATATCTGACCTCCAGCTTCTTGAGCGGCGCCCTGACCCAGCGCTGGGGCGTGGGGAAGCTGCTGATTATCAGCTGCCTGGTGACCGGCGCGGGATTGATCGGATACACGCTGGTGCCGCGCTGGTGGATGATGGTGGCGCTGGGGCTGCTCTCCGGATTGGGCGCGGGCGCGGTGGATTCAGGTCTGAACGCTTACGTCGCGGCCAATTTTGGCCCGGGCCTGATGCAGTGGCTGCATGCCAGCTACGGCGTGGGTATAACCACCGGCCCGCTTATCATGACCGCCATGCTCTCCGGATATAACAGCTGGCGCCCGGGTTATCTGGTGGTGGGCGGTTTTCAGTTGGCGCTGGCTTTATGTTTTGTATTAAGCATGCCGCTTTGGAATTGGAAAAAGACGGACAAAACCGGAGAGCCCGAACAACCCTCCGCGCCGGGCGCCAACCTTAAAGAAACCCTGCGGCAGCCGCGGGTGTGGGCGAGTATGGCGCTCTTCTTCTTTTATGTCGGGTCCGAGGTCACGCTTGGCACCTGGGTTTATTCCCTGCTGACCGAAGGGCGCGGCATCGACCCGACTCTGGCGGGCTACTTTGCCGGCAGCTATTGGTTCACATTCACGCTTGGGCGGGTGTTGGCTGGGGTCCTCACCCGAAAAATCAGGATTCAGAAGCTGGTGGTCATCTGCATCACAGCCGCGCTGGCGGGCACGGCGGTCTTGGGGCTGAACCTGGGCACCTGGGTGAATCTGGCGGCGGTGGCGCTGGTTGGTTTTGCCTTCGCGCCGGTGTTTCCGGGGTTAATGTCCGGGACGCCAGACCGCGTGGGGCAGAGGCACAGCAGCAATACCATCGGCATGCAAGCTTCGGCGGGCAGCCTGGGTGGCACAGGGCTGACCAGCCTGGTGGGCGTTTTGGCGCAGAGCTTCAGCCTGGAGGTGGTGCCGCTGGTTCTGCTGGTTTTTCTGGCTTGTTTGCTGGGGCTGTACCTGCTGTTCCGCCGCAAAGGGAATGCGGGGGCTGGCAGGCAGGGCTGATTCTTCGTTTTTGCTGAGGAATGCTGAGTTAATTTGTAGCAGGTTGTAGGCTGGCTGACGTTTTTCATGCGTCGCTATAGCCTCAAGCCATTCGGGCATAGGGGCGAAGCAGTCCATCCGAACCGCGAATGATAACCGATACAAAGATATGGACTGCTTCGCCCCTACCTCTGATTACCACAGCGCGTACCACCCCCCTCCGCCCGCCCGACTTGACGCCGCGTGAATACCGTCTATAATTCAACAACTGAAATATATGGAAGCAGAATTGTCCGCCGAAGAGAACAGCCGCGCGCTGGACCTCCTCACCCAAATCGAAGCTAACCCCGATATCTCGCAAGCCAGCCTGGCAGGCGAGTTGGGCGTCGCTGTGGGTACCATCAACTGGTACCTTAAACGCCTGATATCCAAGGGTTACGTCAAGGTCAAGCGAGCCCAACGCAAAAAACTGCGCTATATCATCACGCCCGAGGGCATTGCCCTGCGCGCCAGCCTCACCGTGGATTACATCCGCACCTCCTTTGACCTATACCGCCGCGTGCGCGAACGCTCCATCAAATGCATCGAGGAACTGACCCAGAGCGGGCACACAACCGTGCGCATCCTTGGCGACGGCGAGGTGGCTGAAGTCATTCGCCTGACCTGTATTGAGCGGGGCGTTGGGCTGACAGACCTCGAAGGCGCACCCGAAATTCACATCCAGGGCATTAAACTTGCACTCATTTTCCCTGACGCGGGCGCCAATCACCCACCCGCGCAACCAACTGCATACCGAGGTAATTATGGACCAGGAAATTGATTTTTCCGCAAAACGCGTCTGCGTCACCGGCGGCGCGGGCTTCTTAGGCACGCATTTGCTTGCCAATCTGCGCGCGAAAGGCGCGGGAGACGTTTTTGTTCCAAAATATGAAGATTATGACCTGGTGCAGCCGGATGATATCGCGCGCATGCTGGAAGACTCCGCTCCGGATATCATCATCCACCTGGCGGCGCACGTGGGCGGGATTGGCGCCAATATGGCCAAGCCTGCCGAATTCTTCTACGACAACCTGATGATGGGCGTGCAGCTCATGCACCAGGCATACCAGCGCGGCGTGGAAAAGTTCGTCGCCATCGGCACAATTTGCGCCTATCCCAAGTTCACGCCCATTCCTTTTAAGGAGGAGCATCTGTGGGATGGTTACCCGGAAGAGACCAACGCCCCTTACGGGCTGGCAAAGAAAATGCTGCTGGTCCAGGCGCAAGCTTACCGCCAACAGTACGGCTTTAATGCGATTTTTCTGCTGCCGGTGAACCTGTACGGACCAGGCGATAACTTCAACCCCGCCAGCTCGCATGTCATCCCCGCGCTCATCCGCAAGTGCCTGGAAGCAAAGGAACAGGGCGCCAAAGAAATCGTCGCCTGGGGCGACGGCTCGCCCACGCGCGAGTTCATTTACGTGGAAGACGCCGCGGAAGGAATCGCCCTGGCAACCCAGCGGTATAACGGCGCGGAACCCGTCAATATTGGCTCCAGCTTCGAAATCAGCATCAAAGACCTGACGGAACTTATCGCGCGCCTGACCGGCTTCGAGGGAGCCATCCGCTGGGATACCAGCAAGCCCAACGGCCAACCGCGCCGCAAGCTGGATACCGCCCGCGCGAGGGAGCACTTCGGCTTCACCGCGAAAACGGACTTCGAAGAGGGTCTGCGCCGCACCATCACCTGGTACCAGGAACACAGGAGCTGACGCGCGTGAGCGACATCCCAAATTCCGCGCAAATGGTTGTGCTCCGCCCGGCGAAAGGCTGGCTGGGCATAGACCTGAAAGAGCTCTGGTTTTACCGAGAGCTGATTTACTTTTTAACCTGGCGGGACATCAAAGTGCGCTACAAGCAGGCTGTTTTGGGGGTCGCCTGGGCGGTGCTGCAGCCGGTGCTCACCACCGCGGTCACGTCCGTGGTCTTTGGCGTCTTGCTGAAGGTGAAGTCTGACGGACTGCCGTATCCGGTGTTTGTGCTCGCGGCGCTTTTGCCCTGGCACCTGTTTCAGAATTCCCTGCAGAAATCCAGCGTCAGCCTGGTGGGCAACGCCAACCTGATTACCAAAGTGTATTTTCCGCGGGTGATTATCCCGCTCGCTTCTGTTTTGGCGGTGCTGGTGGATTTTGTCATATCGCTGGCGCTGCTCTTCATCGCGATGGCGATTTACCGGCAGCCTGTCACCCTGAAGGCGCTCTGGCTGATACCATTAACGCTGCTGGCGGTTTTGGCGGCGATGGCGGTGGGTTTGTGGCTTTCCGCGCTGAACGTGCAGTATCGCGACGTGCAGCAAATTGTGCCCTTTCTGGTGCAAATCTGGATGTACGCCTCCCCGATTGTGTACCCAATCAGCACCATCCCGGAGGGCACCCTGCGCAGCTTATACAGCCTGAACCCGATGGTTGGGGTGGTGCAGGGCTTCCGGTGGGCTTTGTTCGGCGGCACCCCGCCTGATTTTACGCTTATCATCTCCAGCGCGGCGGTGCTGCTGCTGCTGGTTTCCGGTTTGTTCTTCTTCCGGCGCATGGAAAAAACTTTCGCGGACGTGGTCTGATGAACGCTTCTGATTACTCCATCCAGGTTAAAGGCATTTCCAAGCGCTATAAAATCGGCACGGCTCAACAGCGCGCCGATACCCTGCGCGACCTTATCACCAATCAAATCCAACGCATGGGGCAGAGCCTCTCGCGCGGGGGGCGCGTCCGAAAGACCGCGGATACTATCTGGGCGCTCAGGGACGTCAGCTTTGACGTCCGGCAGGGGCAGGCGCTCGGCATCATCGGTCGCAACGGCGCCGGCAAGAGCACCTTGCTCAAAATCCTTTCGCGCGTCACCGACCCGACCGAGGGTTATGGCGAACTGCGCGGGCGCGTG
>Ga0208694_1005481_pt1 | contig 10738 bp, 15 predicted proteins | sample AD_UKC078_MetaG_FD_184442 | JGI IMG/M metagenome (GOLD analysis project Ga0208694, IMG submission 184442) | Active sludge microbial communities of municipal wastewater-treating anaerobic digesters from USA - AD_UKC078_MetaG (SPAdes) (version 2) | ecosystem: Engineered > Bioreactor > Anaerobic >...
CCCAAATTTAATGCCACATTGGACATCCTCGCAAAGGATGAAAAGAACATGCCTCTGAACTAAGTAAGGGAAGTTTTGTAACCCTCTACAATATCTCCAAAGTTAACGGAAGTCAACCACTTTTTGGCTGTATTACCAAGTTTGGAATACTATTGTTTTATTTGAATTAAATGTTTAGAATGATCTACAACCTAGTCGTTAATGAACCCTATTTGTTTAGTTAATTTCTAAAGACCAACCTTCCAACGTAATGTTCCAGCAGATATATCATCTATCTAATCAGAACCTTCACGTATCTTCTCAACTAGATCGTCAGCAATTTTTGTTGCATTTTCGAACTATTCTGTAACTTCTTTGGTTCTCTATTTAACCTATATTAATTGCTATGCTAATTCTTCAACTCTTAACTCTAGATCTAAGTCTTTATCCTTTGCCATTCATATTCAATTCCTTAAGGGATTCGCTAATTAAAATGTATTGTTATGAGATCTGATCTTTTTGAGCCTTTCCCCTGCATCAGCGATCACTTCCATAGATCTTTTCAAGTTTTGAATTTCTTTCTTAACGAGGGGATCATTAACAACTTGAGTTGCAACAGCTTTATCAACGCCTAATGCTTTGAATATTCCTGTTAATACTGTGGCTATCGCACTTTCTGTTAATAATTCTTTTTGATTCATTTATAAGAGTCTCCTTATTTTCCAAAGAATGGACATTTAAATTGACCAGACTTCATCATTTGTTGATACATTTTCATTACTTGTTTATGCCAATCTTGGATTATCTTTGAATACCTCTACCTTAATGGCACTGGTAAATCCATTAATTCATTGACTGTAATTGCTCCCTGTGCCATTAAAGCAAGATACATAACATTATCGGAAATTACTTTATAATACTGACTATTTGTTACTTGGCCAAAAGAAGTCCACCGTAATCGGTATCGTCACCTCCTGTTCCCTGTAACAGTTAGGGCATTCATGGGTTCTTCTAATGTTAATATCTGGTGAAAGCGTTTGAATATGTGATCTTAATGCAAAAGTATCCTTAGCTGATATATCTTGTAATTCATTAAGGATGTCTGCAAACTAAGTCTTCCCATCAATTTCTTTGATTAAACAAGCAGTTCTAATTAGAATCTATAGATCAGGATACTTGTTAGTCTTCATTCTCTTGTCCATTAAATTTTCTGTATGTCCATTATTTAAGCGGAACTTAACTTGCTTTTTGCTAATAGGCATTTCGAATTCGAATTCATCCTGTTCTCTTGGATAATTGAATAATTCTGGGGTTTCTTTAGGTGCTATTACTGCTAAATCAAATGTAGTATCTGATTCGTAATTACACTTAGGACATTCAACTTTGACTTCATATTTATTGCCATAAGTCATTCTTCTGGAAGCAAATATTAAATAGTTTTTATCACCTGTTAATAAGTCCTATAATTTGTAGTTTTCTAAGATAAGGGATTTTAGAAATTCATCTATCATAATACCCTTTCTTATCAAGTTCTGTGAACTCAATATTGCCTAATTTCTACCTGTAGGTATCTTGATTTTAACTCTTCCTGAAGCTAATACTGAATTCTCAGGATAAGTCCATCCTTTAGAAGGTAAATCAACGACTTCAAACATCTAATTAGAGGTTGCCTCCAATTTAGAAACTGCAATACCGCCATCAGTAAGTATTTCCTTCATGGAAATGCCCTTGTTGGTGGTTAATAAATCACCATAATTCTTTGTTCCTAAGTTTTCCCTGGAACCTGCGTCTTTAATGTTGTCTTGATCTGACATACTTTATTCTCCTTATAAATAATTAGGCTGGCGGAAGTTCTCTCACCAGCCTATAATTACTTCATTTCTTATTTTTAGTTGATAGGAATTTCTTTTGATTTTTTTGTCTATTCTTCTAAAGGTTCATTAATTTTCTTTGCAATATCAATTATTAATATTCCATTTTCAAATGAGGCATAAAATTCATCTTCAATCTAATCACTTGCGATATAAAATGTTCTTATAAATTCAGATTTTTTAAGCTATCTACGTAAGTAATTAACATTCTACTACTTATTTTCTAATCGTTTCTTCCCACTAATTGTTAATGTTTGATCTTGTTTGTTGTATTCGAGTTTAATATCCTCCTTTTTCATGCCAGATATTTCCATCTAAATCTGATATTTCTAAGGATATTCCTTTATATCACATTTTGGATAACTTCCTTGAAAAGTACTAAAGGAATCTGATTTTGATGGGACAAAAGTATTAAAAAACTCATTAAACATGTTGTCGATCATATCGTCGAATGGAGATTCGAGATTTTTTCTTAAGACAAATGGACTGTAAACCTTTGGGACTAAGTTTTTGTTTTTAGACATGCTAAATCCTCCTGTGAGCAATTTATTTTCGGGTTTCCTTTGACAACCCATTAATAATTATAACCAATTTAAAAAAATACCCAAATAATTTTTTTGGAATATGAAGCAAAAATTGTGCAAGGTTTTTTTAAAAATGAGTTACAATATTTTAAACAACCAAGGAGATCAAAAATGAACGAAACTAACTTTGTTAAATTCGACAGCTTTTAGAGTTCCGCAATTCAAACTTTGTGGTATTCTGAAGAAAAACAGGAACTTATTGTTTAGTACAAGGGTGGAGATCAATATCGATACAAGGAAGTAACCTTGTCTGAATGGAAAGCGTTATGCTCTGCCGAATCAAAAGGCAAATTTTTAAATGAAAACATTAAAAGTAAATCTTATCAAAAGATGGTTCTTCATGACTGATTATGAAAGCATATCTTCAAAATATAAGCTAAAGTTCTACAATTTCTTCCTAAATTCATATTTAAATAGATATGGAGGTTATAATTTAGATCATGATGAAATGATATACAAAATAGCAAATTTTGGTAGTAAAATTAATCAAAATTATTTAAGTTTCGCTTTTGGAGCAAAAGAAGATGACATGTATGGACTTATTGATATGCTTGAATAGTTTTAGATTTTTGATATAAAACAAATTTAGCCTGGAATAGTACAAATTTATTTTCCTTTTACAGAAGAAAAAATTAAATGGTTAAAATATAAAAGATCTAAAACTTAGCAACAGAAAAAATTAAAACAAATGATATTGGATTGTTATAGAAAACTTAAATCCATAAAAATAGAATAAAAAGAAACATGAATACTATATTTGAAAAATTAAGCTTAGATAGAAATTAGATAAAATGGGAAGATTACCTATTAATTCCTACTCCAATATAGAAAATAGGAAATATGTATTTCAAAAGAGAAGATTTTTTCGCTCCTCTAGGGTATGGTGGACCAAATGGTTCAAAAATGCGACAAGCAATTTATCTAATTAATGAGAGCAAAAAAAATAACCCTAAATTGGAAGGTATTATTGGAGGAACTAGTCTTAGGTCTCCTCAAATATCAATGTCTTCAATTATTGCAAAATATTATGGTCTTAAAGCTAAACAAGTTATAGGTGCAACAAAACCTGATACAGCTTTAAAACACTATAATATAGAAATTGCTAATTATTTTGATGCAGAATTTTATATTACAAAAGTAGCTTACAATCCTGCCTTGCAAAAAAAGGTTAAAGAACTTTTAAATACATATAAAAATTATTATTATTTAGAGTATGGAATTACTGTTGACCATAAAACTCATTCTGAAAAAGAAGTAGAAAATTTTCATAGAATTGGAGCAGAACAAGTAAAAAATATTCCTAATTTTATTGAAAATATTATTATACCTGCGGGAAGCTGCAATAGCTGCATTTCTGTTTTATATGGGTTAGCATTATATAAACCAAAATCTCTTAAAAATGTTTATTTAATAGGAGTTGGCCCAAATAAAATTAAATATATAGAATAGAGATTAAATATTATTTCAAAAGTTTCAGGAATAGAAACAAAAATATTTAATCGTTATTATTATGATCATTAGGATTTAAATAAACAATATAATTTAGAAACTAATATTAAAGATTATTCTTATAATTTGCATTTTTATGATCTTCATAAACAAAAATATACAACATATGATAAATATGTGTGGAAGGAATATTTTGATATAAAATTTCACCCAACTTATGAAGGCAAAGCATTTGAGTACATATAGAAAAATTTACCATATTTAATTAATGATAAAAGTTTATTTTGGATAGTTGGAAGTCTTCCTAGTTTGGATTCAATTTTAACATCGTTAAATTTACCTAAAAAAGAAAAAAGTTTAAATATTATAGGTAATGAAATTTCTAATGATTTTTCTAACAAAACAGAAAAAGTTAAAGTTTAGAAAACAAAAAATAAAAATTCTATGAAATAGATGGTAAAAAAAGAAAAAACTAAATATTCTAAAAAATAGACAAAAAATAAAGACAAAAAAACAAAATCTGAAGTTAAAATATTTGAAAATAATTAGCTTGACCAAAAAATTGGAAGATGGTCAGAATTAAATAATAAACCAGAAATATCTGATTTAGTAAAACATATGGATTTTAGAGATCCAAAATATAGAAGAGAAGTTTTTTTAAGATTCTATGAATTTCATTTAAAATATAATATTCATCCAGGCTGCGTTTATTTTGCTATGCCATGGCTGGCTAAATATTATAACATGGATTATTAGACTAAATTATGGATGGCATATATAAATGGTTGTTCTCAAAATATAGTTACTACATGGTTAATCATGAAAAAATTTCCTTTTTTAAATACTGTTAATTTAGATTAGCTTAATTCATGGTGGAATTAGAATTCTCATAAATTTAAAGTTGGTCTTGGTTGGGATTTAGATAGAAAGTATTTTAAAGTTGGTAGAATGGGATTTCCTAATTGTGTAAAAAATTATATGTTAATAGTTGATAAATATGGAAGTCAAGAAAAAATGTTTAATGAACTTACCAAATCCTAGGATCCTTATAAAAATTTCTAGAATGTCTGGGAATTTATTAAAAAAAATTTTATTTCCTTTGGAAGATTATCAGCTTTTTCTTACACTGAATATCTTAAAATTGTAGGAGTAAATATTGATTGTAATAACTTATTTTTATATGATTTAAAAGGTTCTCAATCTCATAGAAATGGATTAGCTAAAGTTTTAGGAAGAGATGATTTAGACTGGTGGGACGCAAAAGAATCACCAAATAAAAATTTCAAAGGATATAATTATAAAACTATATAGTGGTTAGAAAAAGAAGCTGAAATTCTTTTAAAATAGGCCAAATAGAGATTTAAAAATAACAAAAGTATTCCTCAAGAAAATATAAATTATTTTACTTTAGAAAGTACTTTATGTTGTTATAAATCTTGGCATAGACCAAATAGAAGATATCCTAATGTATATACGGATATGTTTTACTAGAGAATAAAATATGCCGAAAGTCAATGGGATGAAGATTTTTCTATATTTTGGAAAATGAGAGAAGAATGCCTTCCAGAATATTTGTTATTAGAAAAAAATCCTAAAGATCCTGGATTAACCAGTGTAAAACAAAATCATTATAGATTAACTGGTGAAGTTATTATGATGGATAAAGAATGGTCTTGTTTTGAAAATGAATTTAACAATAATATAAAAGAAAAATAACATGAAAACAAAATACTATATTACGTTCTTTGGTGCTAATGCCACAGGAAAGAGTTCTACAGCGGGATGGTTATCAGAATAGCTTCCTAAACGAGGAATATCCGTAGAAACTGTTGGAAAATACGGAATTAGAAAAGGAAGAATTTATCATACGGGAGGAGCTGATGCTTTACATTCTAAGGAAAGAAATAAAAGTATGACTGATGCAGAAAGAATGGAAGTAATTAAAGAAAAATGGATGTCTGATGCAGATGTTGTAATAGGTGAAGGAATGTTTTTAAGCGGTCATAAGATGTTGCAACACTACATTAATCTGAAAGAACTTAAAGATAGAGTAATTTTAGTTATTCACTTATATGCTGATATTGATGAATTGGGTGTAAGAATTACAGAAAGAAGTGGTGGAAAAGAATTAACCCCTGTAAGGATTAAAAGATTGGGAATTAGAACAAGATCGGCCGTTCAAGATATTTCTAAGTTTAGAGATAATCCCAATTTGTAGATTTATGAATATGATACTACTAAAAAGTAGGACTTTCCAACATTTAGACAAAAAATTCTAGAGTTAATAACTGAAAGATGATAACAAATATATGGAACATAAATACCCTAAAGAAACATTCGATTATGGAACAGAATTGGAATTAGCAGATGTAGATACTAAAATTACATTGCCAGAAGGAAATGAATGGAATTCCCAAGAAACGGATATAACAAATACAAACGGAATTGGAAATGATCCTTGGAAAATATTAAATAGATATGGTGGAGAAGTTAATGTTAAACCCACTCCTACAATCTAGGGGCAAGTTCAGGAATGCGATAAGATATTTAAGGTTTTAAGAGAACAGGGTAAATTATCAATCAATTATTCCTGTTTCCACCATGTTCATGTAGGAGTTCCAGGTCTGTATAAAGATATAGAATACATTAAAAAGGCATTAACTTATTTTTATAAATGGCAACGAGAAATTTGGGAAGTATGCTTTGCAACCTTTTAGAAACCAAGGAAAAAGGATTATTAGAATTAGGAAGATTTCAAATTAGCAATGTAGGCATATAAATTTTAGAATAGCTTTGTATTTAATTTCTCCTAGGACAAATACAATTATATGATGAAATCTAAAACTCCTTAGGAATTTTACTTATCTAGATTAGGCTACAATTAGAAAACAGGAAAAAGAGGAATAATGCATAGAAGAATGCATGTAAACTTTATGCAATTATTTGACCCCTCTCATACTATAGAATTTAGAATGTTTCAACCTACTTTAGATTTAAAATAGATTGAAAGTTGCTTATGGTATTCTCAAGAATTAGTAGATGCCATGTTGAACACGGGAATTAGTCCTCTTTAGATAGTGTCTAAACGAAAAGATTTAGTATTTCCTAAACCTCTTCCACTAAATCTAGATATGTTTAAAATATTTAAGCTGACAGGCAAGCACACTAGTGTATACGATAAGAAAAAGCGTAAAATTGCTTTAGAAAATATAAAGTAGTTGATAAGAATAGGTTATATAACAAAATAGGATGTAGGTTGGTGGAGTTAGGAACAACCATTATAGGATATGTCACTTGCCCATAAACCCCCCAGTAAAGGATAGTAAAATGAAGAAACATTTTATACACTTAATAGGAGCTAACGCTACTGGTAAAAGTTCTATAGCTGGATGGATTTTAGATACATTTAAAAGTTCGTAGGCTGTAGGAGAATATAAAAAGAAATAGGTATAGGGAGTCTACACTGGAGGTGCAGACCCCATGAAAGCCACAAATAATGAAAGAAGAGATGTATTAAAAAAGATTTGGATGGGTGATAAGGATATAGTTTTAATGTAGGGTATGATAGTTCTATCCCTTATAAATATTGACTATTTTTTAGAACTACAAAAGAAATTTCATAGAGATATTACTATAATACATTTATTCTGCTCATTAGACACCTTATAGGAGAGAGTCTTCCACAGAAGTAAGGGCAAGCCCAAGAATCTCAAAAGAACTCAGAATCTTATAACTAAATCCACTGGTTCAGCTAGAATTGCAAGATATGCAGAACAATTAGGATTGAATGTTATTAATGTCTGTTGCGACGATATTAAAGCCTATGATCAATTAAAATAGAAATTAAAGGAATTGATAAATGAGTGAAATCTATGAAAAGATTAAACCTATTATAGATTAGAATTTGAATGAGGAGAATCTTAAACTATTTCTCTATTGGATTATATAGAGATATAAGATTCACTTATTAAAGGATGTTGAGGGCAAACCTTATCCGTGGACGGAAGATGAAATTCTTAAATCCTATTTCTTTATAAATGTAAGACGAATTTAGGACACTGTTACGAAGTTCGTCCTTAATGAGATATGTTTAAACAAGGAATTGACTCTCAAATAGAAGGTAATTAACCTCATTATATTTAGAATCTTTAATGAACCATCAAAGTATAAGCTAATTAAACTTCCCATAAGGTAGTCATTTATTAAAAATGAAGACTTCAACGAATTCTTGAATTATCACATAGAAAATATAGCCACTGATGAAATTCTCTATAGACCCGCATACATGCATAGTGGAGCTGTCAAGGCTCATGATACCTTTGCCTAGAGCATCCCATCCAATCTAAGACCATTCTATATCGTTTGGAAATGCTATAAGTAGAATATTTAGACAATCGTATAGCACATATTAAATGATAATAGAACAAAAGTCTTTGATGAGATTTTATCCATCAAGGGAATTGGACCATTTTTGGCTTACCAGATCTATATAGATTTAACTTATTGCCCCTAGACAAAACTCACGGAAAATGACTTTGTATATCTCGGTTAGGGAGCTTTAAGAGGAGTAGACATTGTTTGCCCAAAAATTCCTAACACCAAAAGATATCTGTTCATACATTTCGTTGCAGAAAATTTAAACACTTGGTTAACGAAGTATTACGACACAGATTTGCAAAAATTAATGTGGGATTTACCAGAACATGAGAGATTTTTGTCACTTTCTAACATTCAAAATTGCTTTTGCGAATTTAGTAAGTATTACAGATTTAAATACTCCACGAAGCCCCTTAAACGTAGATATTATCATGTAAAAAAGTGATCACCACTTTTTTACAAAATGAGCTATATTATAATTTATAAGAAAATAATGTAAAGGGATACAAATGCAGGTTTTATATAAAATCAAATCAGGTTCATACCTTTACGGATTGAATATTCCTACATCAGATTTGGATTTTGTAGGAATTTATGTTGAAAACGATTTTTCTGAATTTATCAATCCTTTTAATTCCATTGATGAAAGGGATATGTCAATAAAATCAAAACTAGAGAATGGAAAGAATGACGAAAATGCAGTAGATGAAAAGTATTTTCATCTTAAAAAGTTCATTAAGCTTTGTGCGTAAAAAATAAATCATTGAAAAGCTGTTTGCTCCAATAATTGGAATAAAGGAGAAACAGAAAATGAAACATTAGAAATATGACTTATCATTAATTCCAATCAATACTCAGTATACTATATGCGAAATAATGCCATTATTAAAATTGCATGGATTTCTTACAAAGACTGGGAAAATAAATCCTAATATCGGGTATACACACTTTTTGCAAAAAGATCCAGATATTGAGATAATATTAGGTAGTATAAAGTACCACACTTTATTTTTATAGTCTAACGCCGAATTAAAGGAAAGATTATGTTGTGTAATTAACGAAGTAAGATAGTACCCAACATGTAAATATTGTGGAAAGACTGTAAAGAAATTTAAAAATCGAAGAATATTTGACAAAGTCGTGTATTCACCATATTGTGGATATTCTTGTTCACGCAAGGATAACGATCCCTTTAAGAACAAGACTGCAGAAGAAATGAAGCAAATACGTAAATTGTCTGGACTTAAACATAGGGGTAAGAAGTGGAGCGAAAGCAGTAAGGAGAATTTTCGGAAAGTTCAAAATACGAAATAGACAAAGGAAAAAAGATAGTTAACAAACTTAATTAAATATGGAGCGAGAAACGTCTTTGCAAGTTAGAGTATAAAGGAACGAATTACTATAACAAATCTTTAGAAATATGGCACAACTCATGCCATGCAGAACTCTGAAATTAATCAAAAACAATTTGATTCAGCTTGTTCCTTTAAAGAAGTTGTAACCCCAAAGGGTACTATTATTAAAGTACAGGGATATTAGGGGATAACTTATTTTAAATTGTTGGATTTGGGATATTAGTAGTAGGATATATTAAATAGAAGAAAGGATATGCCTAAAATATTTTATTGGTATAAAGGTAAACAACACAGATATTTTCCAGATTTTTATATTCCAAAATAGAATTTAGTTATTTAGACAAAATCATAGTATACACTAAACAAAGAAAGGTAGTTGAATGAAATTAAATTTTCTGCAGCAAAACAGGCTGGCTATAATTTTAAATTATTTATACATTAAAGGAAAATGTTTATGAAGGTATTGTACGAGATTAAGAGTGGATCTCAATTATATGGATTACAAACAAAAGATTCTGATACAGATTATGTTGGGATATATATAGAAGATACTTTTGAAGAATTCATAAATCCGTTTAAAACTAAAGACGAAATTGATATGTCAATTAAAGACAAAATTGATAACAAAAATACAAGTAATGCGATTGATAGAAAGTTTCTTCACTTAAAGAAATTTATAATGTTATCCAGTGAATGTAATCCTGCAGTCCTTGAAATGTTATTCGCCCCTGAAGATTGCATTGAATATGTGGACCCTCTCTTTAAAGAACTTATTCTTGACCATCCGGAAATGTTCGTTAATGCAAAATTAATTGACAGATTTATTGGTTACGCTAAAAGTCAGGAACAGAAGAGCTACACCAAATCTAGTAACTATCTCTATCTTGAAAAGTTTAGAAGAGAATTAAATTATTTCAAAGAATTAAGTACTAACAGAGGTACAGTTGGTGAAATGATTATGAGAGATCCAGCTAGATTCCGTGATGAATTTAAAGATCAGTACACCATAATTGTTGACCAAACTGGAGATAAAGTATTGGAATTAGGTGGAATGAAATTTCCATTTGGTATTACAATTAAAGAAGCAATTGCCCGCATAGATGATAGATTTTCAAGAGCCTCA
>Ga0208694_1005483_pt1 | contig 10737 bp, 7 predicted proteins | sample AD_UKC078_MetaG_FD_184442 | JGI IMG/M metagenome (GOLD analysis project Ga0208694, IMG submission 184442) | Active sludge microbial communities of municipal wastewater-treating anaerobic digesters from USA - AD_UKC078_MetaG (SPAdes) (version 2) | ecosystem: Engineered > Bioreactor > Anaerobic >...
AAAAAGGGATTTTAAAAAAAACCATTTAAAGACTGGAAGGTGGCTTATGGACGCTCAAGCTATCCGGGATCTTGTCGAGAAACAAAGAGATTTCTTTCACACGGGACAAACACGCGATATAGATTATCGCGTTGACGCTCTGCGCAAGCTGCGCGCTGCTCTGAAAGCCCATGAAAAAGATATCTTTGAGGCAGTGTACGCGGATCTGCGCAAAGCGCAGATCGACACCTACGCCACGGAGTTGTCCGGTGTCTATAATGAAATCAAGGTGGCCATCGCCAATGTCCGTGACTGGGCGGCTCGTGAAAAAGTGCCCACGCCTGTTTTTATGATGCCCGCCAAAAGCTATATATACAAAGAGCCCTACGGTGTAACACTGATTATCGCGCCCTGGAACTATCCGGTGCAACTGGTGATGCTCCCGCTGGTGGGCGCCATCGCCGCGGGGAATACGGCCATTGTAAAGCCCTCTGAACTTGCCCCCCATACTGCGGGTGTCATCGATAAAATCCTCAGTGCGACATTTCCCCGGGAATATATATGCGTGCTTCAGGGGGGCATTGAGGAAACACAGTCGCTTCTGAACGAACCGGTTGACTACATATTTTTCACCGGCTCTGTGCCGGTGGGGAAAGTGGTCATGGCGGCGGCGGCAAAGAACCTGACCCCTCTGACGCTGGAGCTGGGCGGTAAAAGCCCGGCCATCGTCCATGAAAGCGCGGACCTGCCCACGGCCGCCTCCCGCATCGCCTGGGGCAAGTTCATGAACGCCGGCCAGACCTGTATCGCACCGGACTACATCGTCGTTCATGAGTCGGTGGCCGATGCCTTGGTGAGCGAACTCATTTCAGCCATCCGGAAATTCTACGGTGATGACGCATCATTGCACTCCCGCTACTGCCGCATTATCAACGACCGGCATTTCGCGCGGCTCAAGGCTCTGATCGACCCGGACAAAACAGTCTGCGGCGGTAAAACAGACGCGGCCGACAAGTACATCGAGCCCACCTTGCTGTATCCGGTGGACTGGAACCATCCGGTTATGGAGGATGAAATATTCGGCCCCATTTTGCCGATTATCACCTATTCCAGCCTCAATGACATTATTGCTAAAATCAACAAACGCCCCAAGCCTCTTTCTTTGTACATGTTTGTCAACAACAAAGCCGTGCGCAAAAAAATAATCCGTGAAATATCTTTCGGGGGCGGTGCGGTGAATAACACGATCATGCATATCGTCTCGCATTACCTGCCCTTCGGAGGAGTAGGACAAAGCGGCATGGGCCGCTACCACGGCAAATACAGTTTTGACACTTTTTCCCATACCAAGAGTATTTTGCGAAGCTATAACCTGGCCGACCCGGCCGATGCGGCCACGCCGGACAAGGAAAAACTTTTCAAATACCTTATTAAGCTGATGAAATGAGAGGCTTTGCCTCAGGCGGCAAGGAAGCTTGGGGCGCTGAGCCGCTCACTACACAAAAGAAAGGCACATAATATGAAAAAATTACTGGTCACGGCAGCCTTGGGCACAATAGTGTTTCTTTCCGCAGGCTGCAGCCCCATATTCCATCTTCTGGGCCCGTCACCTGCACCCCTTAGAGAATACACGCTGGAGGGGGACGGAAAAGATAAAATTCTGCTCATCGAGGTCAGCGGCATGATTTCGGATGTTCCCAAAGAGGGGCTTTTCGACTCAAAGCCCAGCCTGGTCGAACAAGTGGTGATGCAGCTCAACAAAGCGGCGCACGATGAAAAAATCAAAGCGGTTCTCCTGAAAATAAATTCATCAGGCGGCACGGTCACGGCAAGCGACCTGCTCTATCATGAAATATCGGCCTACAAGGAAAAAACGGGAAACAAGATCACCGTGATCATGATGGACCTGGCCGCGTCTGGCGCCTATTACCTGTCGCTTCCCGCCGATATGGTCATGGCGCACCCGACCACCCTTACCGGCTCCGTCGGCGTGATCTTCCTGCGCCCCAAAACTCACGGACTGATGGACAAAATCGGCCTGGGCGTGGAGGTAAGCAAATCCGGTGAAAAAAAAGATATAGGCTCGCCTTTTCGTGAATCGAGCGACGAGGAAAAAATGCTGATGCAGAAAACCGTGGACGCCTTCGGGAAGCGCTTTCTGGGGCTGGTGCAGAAACACCGCAGGCTCGACGATGCTTCATATACCGAGGTTGCCACCGCCCGCGTTTTCACCGCCGACGAGGCGCTCGGGCTGAAACTGATCGACAAAATCGGCTACATCAGCGACGCGGTCAAAGATACCCGCCTGGCCGCCGGCCTTCCGGATGACGCGCGCGTGGTGGTTTACCGGCGCAGGGACATGCCCGAAGAAAACTACTACCGTGCCTCCCTGCCCGGGGGAACAAATCTCGCCGTGGTAAACATCGATCTTCCCGAGCTGCTCAAGGCGAAAGCCGGCCTGTACTATCTGTGGCCGGGCGCGATCGGTTTTGAATAAGGTAAATTTCCGGTTTTCAGCCTATGGCCATCATCGAAACCCGCCGTCTTACAAAAACCTTCGGCAAAATCGAAGCCGTTCGTGGCATTGACCTCGACATTGAAAAAGGGGAAATCTTTGGCCTGCTGGGCCCCAACGGAGCGGGTAAAACCACGACCATCGGCATGCTGTGCACAATCGTGCGCCCCACGTCCGGCCGTGGTTCCATTGCCAGCTTCGACATCGCCCGTCAGCCTACACAGGTCAGGCGCAACGTCGGCATCGTCTTTCAGGACCCAACGCTGGACACGATTCTGACCGGGCGGGAAAATCTCGAACTCCACGCGCGCCTGTACGGCATCCCGACATCCGTACGCAAAGCATGGATCGAAGAAATGCTGGAGCTGGTGGACCTCAAAGGGCGCGCCGGCGACTTGACCAAGACCTATTCCGGGGGTATGAGGCGGCGTCTCGAGCTGGCGCGTGGTCTGCTGCATCGCCCGGCCGTTTTGTTTCTGGACGAGCCCACGCTGGGACTCGACCCACAAACGCGCGCCCGCACCTGGGAATACATCCGTAAAATGGCCGCCAAAGAGCATACGACGGTGATGCTCACCACGCATTATATGGAAGAGGCCCAGGCGGTATGCGACCGCATCGGCATCATTGACGCGGGCCGCATCATCGCACTGGACACACCCGCCAATATGATCGACTCACTGGGCGGCGATATTGTGGCGGTTGCCGCCCCCCGGCCCCCGCTTGAGGCCATCCGTTCACTGCCTTATGTTTCCGCGGTCAAAATGAATGAAGAAACGGTGGAAATCAGCATGAAATCGGCGCATCTGCATCTGGCCGAAATTTTGTCTCTGATTCCGGATGTCATAAGCGTAGAGATGAGAAAACCAACGCTCAACGATGTCTTCATCAAACTTACCGGCCGCGACATACGTGAGGACACAGTGGAAAACGGCGGCGGGTGGGTGGAGGCGGCCGCAAGATACAACCAAAGAGGGAGGTAGCCGCGTTGCGTCAGCTTCTGTTAAAAGAATTTATGGGCATTTCCGCCGTCTGGTGGCGTGAGTTCAAAGTATTCCGGCGCGAAAAGAGCAGAATCCTGGCCAGCTTTGTTCAGCCCATGATGTGGCTTTTTCTTTTCGGCAGCGGTGTAGGCGCAAGCCTGTCGGTAGGCTCCATCAACTATCGCGACTATATTTATCCGGGCATCCTCACCATGTCGGTCATCTTCGGCTCCGTGTTTTTCGGCCTGTACATCATCTGGGACCGCAAACTCGATGTGCTCAAGGCAGTACTGGTCGCGCCGGTAACCCGCATCAGCATTTTCTTCGGCAAGGTGCTCGGCGGCTGCACCGACGTAATCATGCAGGTGGCGATTCTTTTCATGTTTTCCTTCCTCTTTCCGGCCGTCAACCCATGGGGCATTCCCCAGGCAGTGCTGATCCTCATGGTGACATCGATCGCGCTGGTTGCCGTCGGCCTGTCGCTGGGGTCGCTTATGGAAAGTCTCGAAGGCTTTCAGGTAATTTCCGCGTTTGTGGTTTTTCCTCTTTTCTTCTTATCGGGCGCCCTCTTCCCCGTCGATGACAGACTTCCTTCGTGGCTCGGGTCTCTGGTGAAAATCAATCCGTTGAGCTATACGGTCGATGGCGTGCGCGGCGCGCTTCTGGGCGTCAGCATCGCCCCTTTTTACGTCAATCTGGGAGTCGTGACGCTTTTTGCCGCGGTGATGCTGGTTGCCGGCAGCATTCTTTTCAGCAGAATGAAATGATCCACAGGCAAAATTAAAAAAGGATTCATTATGAAACACCGCACTGCGGCACTCGCCGTTTTGATATTGCTGATCGCCTTCGCGCATCAGGCCGGAGCCTGGCACGATAAAACACACCTGGCCGTATGCAGGGCGGCCGGCCACGACCTGTGGTTTAACTGCGCCGCTCCCGACATTGCCAAACTCAAAGCACACAGCAGGGAGGCTTACAACCACTGGTTCAACAACATCGCAGAGGTGGAAGTCACGCCCCGTATGGTGCTCGAGCAGGTAGAGCGCTATAACAAGGCCAACAGACGTATCGACAGTGAAGGGCATCTGCCGGGCGCGATTATCGGCGCGCTGCGCGCCTATAAAAAAGACCTGCAAAGGGGTAAATACGCCCTGTATCATCTGGTTTATTGCGGCCATTACATCGGCGATCTCACCATGCCGCTGCACATGATCGCCTATGATGGTTTCAACAAAAAACATCATCTGGCCAATGACGGCATTGTTGAAGAGACAATCCTCGACGAGCCGGAAAAAATCACTCAGTATATGTATGAAATAAGACTGGGCGACGACAGCTTCGAGGATGATCTGGCACGTGAAATAGCACGCATCGCCAACCTGACCAGAAAATTGGGCTATAAACTGCGGGAGGAAAACCGCGTCATGACCCAACAGGAAGCCTGCGTCCAGCTCGGGCACAGCGCATCGCTTTTTCAAGCCGTTTTGCGCCATTATAAAAAACCGGCCCCGCCACCGGATATTCAAGCCGAAAAATAACCGTGTCGGTATTGAAGCTCTCCCGCGGCCGCTTCATGCGAACGGACAGAGGCCTTTTTCCTGACTGCCGACCGTTTGCTTTTTGTGTTATCTTTGTATTGTTTATGGTATGAATTCGTCCTCATAAAAAAGCAAAAGACGGAAAGTGAAAAAGATTCAGCAATAAAAAATTGCACCGCTGCGGAGCCGGCGTGTTAACGAGAAAGAAACGGGCTTGTGACTTATTTTGTTCTCATCGCTTTTTGCGTCATAATTCTGCTGGCATATATTTTCGACATTACGGCCCGGCATACGAAAATACCGGGCGTGATTCTTCTTATACTGACGGGCATGGCGATCAGCTATCTGGCTTCTTTCTGGGGACTCGACCTGCCGGATATGTCCGCCATGCTTCCCGTTATGGGCACGCTCGGACTTATTCTGATCGTGCTGGAAGGCAGCCTGGATCTGAGCATCCGTCGTGACAAAACCAGGCTGATCATCAGCTCTGTGGCCTCATCCGTTATATTGTTTGCCCTGTTTATCGCCGCATTTGCCTATCTGGGATCAATCTTTCTTGAATGTGATCTGAAAACCGGCATTATCAATATCATTCCGCTGGCCGTTATCAGCAGTGCGGTGGCCATTCCTTCCGCGACCGGCCTGAGCAGACCGGATCGTGAATTTGTCACTTATGAAAGCTCTATCTCCGATATCGTCGGCATTCTGGCGTTTGATTTTCTGCTTTTCAACAACGGCCCGATGGGTTCCGGCATAGTGCGTTTCGTATTCGAGCTTTTCATCATGCTGCTGGCCTCCGTTTTGTTCAGTGCGGGGCTGGCCTTTTTACTGCATAAAATCACACACCATGTGAAATATGTGATTATCATGACGACTATCGTCCTGGTTTACGCACTGGCCAAACTTGCTCATCTGCCCTCTTTGCTGGTCGTTTTGATTTTCGGTCTCGTCATGAACAACAATGCCCTGTTTAAAAATAAACACTCCGAGCGGATCATCGATTTCGAGGGGTTCAACCTGGAGCTGTGTGCATTCAAAAACATCGTTACGGAACTCACCTTCATCATCCGCTGCTTCTTTTTCATTCTTTTCGGCTTTTATACACGCATTTCGGACCTGCTGAGTCTTGACAACCTGATCATCTCCGCGCTTATCGCGGCGACCATTTTTATCCTGCGAGCCGCGTTTTTCAAGGCAGTGCTACGCTTACCCCTTTCACCCCTTTTATTTTTCGCTCCTCGCGGGCTTATTACGATTTTGCTTTATTTGAGCATTCCCACCGCCATGCTGCTGCCGTGCATAAATGTCGGCGTGGTCACCCAAGTTATTTTTATCACCATACTGATGATGACCTTCGGCAACATGATTTTTGACAAAACAAAGGCGGGGGCTGCTACCGGTAAAACGGACTCAGACACACAAACAGAAACGCCAACGCAAAATAACTTTCAGGAGTGAATACCAGGCTTATGTTGAATGTAATTGGCATCGATATCGGTTCGGTCGCACTGTCCTTGGCGGTTGTCAACGCCGGAGGCGCTGTTGTTCATTCATCCTATAAATTTCACCGGGGGGCGATTGCCGAAACTCTGCGGGAAATGCTGGATGAAGTGGATATAAAAACCACGGGCGGCATCGCCATGACTGCGTCCGGCCCTGATATTCTTCAAGACGTTTACCGCTGCGACGCGCAAATCGCCATGATTGCCGCCGTAAAAAAATATCATGAACAGGCGGGCAGCATTCTTTTTGTCGGAGGTGAAAATTTTGGACTGATCACCTTCAATGAAAAAGGCGAATATGAACGCTTCCGCTCCAACACCTCGTGCGCCGCCGGTACGGGGAGTTTTCTGGATCAGCAGGCCAGACGCCTCAACCTCAAAAGCATTGAAACACTCAGCACCATCGCTTTTTGCAATCAGGACAGCACGCCGAAAATCGCCACCCGTTGCGCTGTTTTCGCCAAAACCGACCTGATCCACGCGCAGCAGGAGGGGTATTCCATCGGACAAATCAGCGACGGACTGTGCGAGGGGCTGGCCAGAAACGTCATCGACACGCTCATTACGGAAACCGGCGTGCGTGAACCGCTTATTCTGGCGGGCGGCGTTTCCATGAACACCGCCGTGGTCAAGCATTTAACCGGCCTGCTCAAGGCCGAGCCGGTGATCGACGAATACGCCCATCTTTACGGAGCGATCGGGGCGGCGCTGCTTTTTATGGAGGTGGCAACCCCCCTGCCCCTTTCGCTGAAAACCTGGGATGAGCTTTTTGTCCGGCAAGAGCGCGAAAAATCATACGGCTATCCGCCTTTGCAGTTGGAGCTTTCATCCTATCCTGATTTTTCTTCTTATTTGAGCTATCACCACAGGCCGTCAAACAGCCGGGCGGCCATCGAGGTGGACATTTACCGGCCGCTGGAAAAACAACTCGATGTGTACCTGGGTCTGGATATCGGCTCGACAAGCACCAAGGCGGTCCTGATCGATAGCGCCAACAATGTCCTGGCCGGTTTTTATACACAAACCGCGGGCGCTCCGCTCAAGGCGGTGCAGGCGATTTTCGAGGCGGTTGACGATATTTCACAAAAGCACGGATGCTCCTTCACCTTCAACGGCGTCGGCACAACCGGTTCCGGGCGCAAGTTCATCGGCCGGATCATCAACGCGGATCTGATTATCGACGAAATCACCGCGCACGCACGCGCGGCGTACGAACTAAACAATGAAGCGGACACGATCATCGAAATAGGTGGCCAGGACGCCAAGTTCACCACCATGAAAAACGGCATGGTGACTTTTTCCGTCATGAACAACGTGTGCGCGGCGGGCACGGGAAGCTTCATCGAGGAGCAGGCCCTCAAGCTGGACGTAAGCCTTACCGAATATGCCGGGCGCGCCATGAACAGCCCCTCTCCCGTTTCCAGCGACCGCTGCACCGTCTTTATGGAGCGCGACATCAACAACTACCTGACGGAAGGCTATACGGTGGACGAGGTCCTGGCCAGCGTCTTACACTCCGTGTGCGAAAACTATCTGGCGAAAGTCGCTGTGGAGGCGGCAATCGGGCAGAATATATGTTTCCAGGGGGCAACCGCCCGCAACCGGGCGCTGGTGGCGGCCTTCGAACACCGCCTGAAAAAATCCATCTTCGTTTCCCCCTTTTGCCATCTCACCGGCGCGCTGGGCAGCGCCCTGATTCTTTCGGAAAACGCGGTGGCGCATTCCTCTTTCCGCGGCCTTGCTCTGCACCGGGAAAACATCCCGGTGGAAAACGAAGTGTGCGAACTTTGCCACAACAACTGCAAGATCAACAAGGTGACCGTGCAGGGTGAGACAGTGGCGTTCGGCTTTCTGTGCGGGCGCGACTACGACACCAGGCGCTATATCGGCAAATCCAAAATCCACTATGACCTGATGAGAGAACACAAACGGGCCTTCCCGCCTCCTGAAAAACCCGCCGCCTACAAAAAGCCCATCCGCATCGGTCTTCCCCACGCCTTGCACCTGGCGGAAGAAATGCCGTTGTGGAAGCATTTTTTCGCCACGCTCGGCGTCGAAACAGTAAGCTCTGAAAATCTCAAGACCGCTATTAAAACAGGCAAGAAGCTGGCCGAGGCCGAATTTTGCGCGCCGTTGAGCGCCTATTTCGGGCATGTCAATTACCTTGCTGATAAATGCGACTATATCTTCTTGCCTTTTTACCTGGAGGCGCAAAAACAAAAAGACGAAGATTACCGCTACTACTGCTACTACACTCAGTTCGCGCCTTCGATCGCCGCGGGGATGAAGAGCATTCGTCAAAAGCATAAAGTGATCATGCCGGTCATCGACCACCAGTCGTTTCAGTCGCGCATTGAACTTTTTTCCATACTGAAAGCGATTCTCAACACAGGCTACTGGGAAATATACAACGCCTATGAGGCGGCGCTTTCCTGTTATCAGGAAGGCAGGAAAAATCTGCTCAACATCTATGAGCGGGAAAAAACGGCGGATGATAAAATCAGCGTTGCTCTTCTGGGCAGGCCCTACGCGGTGATGCAAAACTCGATGAACAAGGGGATTCCCGATATCTTCGGCGCCATGGACATCAAGGCCTTCTATCAGGATATGCTGCCCGTGGATAAAGAAGACCTGACGGAAATCGCCCCGCTTCTGAAGCGGGTCCATTGGAACCACGCAGCAAGGATTCTGAAAGCCTCTCTTTACATCGCACGCACGCCCGGTCTTTACCCGGTTTATGTCACCTCTTTCAAGTGCAGTCCCGATGCCTTCATACTGGAGTATTTCAAGCGTATTATGGACAAATACTCAAAACCCTATCTGGTTTTGGAACTGGACGAACATGATTCCAACGTCGGCTACGAAACCCGCATCGAAGCGGCGGTGCGCTCCTTTAACAACCACCACAAAAACAAAAACCTGCGTCTGCTGCCTTCGCGCCTGCTGCCTCTAAATTCCCCAAGCACGTCGAAGATCAAGGACAAAACGCTGCTGTTCCCCAGCTTCGACCCGATCAACTCCCGGCTCATGGAGGCCGTGTTTATCCGCGAGGGCATCGACGCGCGCACGGTGCCCCTGACCGAAAAAACCATCCAGCGGGGGCTGCGCACCAACACAGGCCAGTGCCTGCCGGTCAACCTGATCGCCCAAAGCTATATGGATTATATAGAAGAAAATCTGCTGGACCCGGCCCAGACCGTCGGCTGGATTTTCGACAGCCATGTGGCCTGCAACATCCGCGTGTTTCCCCAGCAGATCAAGGGCATCATGGAAGCAACGGGAAACGGCATGGAAAAAGTCGGTGTCTATGTAGGCAATATGTCGCTTTCCGAACTGTCCATGCAGGCCTCGATTGAAACTTATTTCGCACATATGTTCGGCGGGATACTCAGGCGCATCGGGTGCAAAATCCGGCCCTACGAAAAAGAAAAGGGCCTGACCGACCGTGTTCTGGCGCAGTCTGTGACTCTGCTTTACAATACCCTTCTGGGCGGTCGCAGCAAAGACGACGACCTGGCCAGAGTCATCGGCATGTTCAAAAAAATCGAGACCGCCCCAGGGACGCGCCCGAAGGTGGCCATCTTCGGGGATCTTTACGCACGTGACAATGATGTTTTCAATCAGGGGCTGATCCACTGCATCGAAGAATACGGAGGGGAAGTCATCACCACGCCGTTTAACGAATTTGCCAAGCTTATCGCCAGCCCCTACATGCGGCGCTGGTTTCTGGAAGGCGCGTTCAAGGATGTCATCTTCACCAAGACGCTCATCACCCTCGTCAATCAACTGGAGAAAAGCTACTACAGGATATTCAATGAGATTTTAGATGAGCCGGCGCTGTCCGGAGATATCGACTATAGAAAAATATACGAGCATTTCGATGTGACCGTGCAGCATTACGGAGAGTCGGCCGACAACCTACTGAAAGTGGCGTCTCTGATGAGGCACCACCCTGACCTGGCCCTTTTCGTACAGACCAACCCGGCTTTCTGCTGCGCCGGCCTCGTGACGGAGGCAATGGCCTCACGCATCGAACAATACACGGGCGTTCCCGTCGTCACGCTCAATTACGACGGGACGGGGAAAAACATCAACTCCCGCGTCAGCCCCTACATCAGATTCCCGCGGAAAAATGCCGCCGCGCACCCTGGCGAATAGGCCGGCTCGCGCGACGGCGGTCTGTTCATCTTTTGTCCCCTTGGGAGGGGGCCGAGGGGGAG
>Ga0208694_1005499_pt1 | contig 10710 bp, 10 predicted proteins | sample AD_UKC078_MetaG_FD_184442 | JGI IMG/M metagenome (GOLD analysis project Ga0208694, IMG submission 184442) | Active sludge microbial communities of municipal wastewater-treating anaerobic digesters from USA - AD_UKC078_MetaG (SPAdes) (version 2) | ecosystem: Engineered > Bioreactor > Anaerobic >...
TCTTGTGAAACCCTCCTAAACGGTCACGATAAGCTACCAATTTTTGAGCGCGGGCACTTCCAAAAAGAGGAATACCCTTAATCTCGTTAGTATCGCAGAGGTTGAGATTGAGCTTCACGATTTCATATTCCAGCTGCTTTGGCTTTCCTCCCCCCTTTTTTATTGTATCATTAAAAGAAGAAAGATCATCAATAGAATCACGCTTTGCTTTTTTACAGTCGCTGATTAATTCTAAAAAGTAATCGGGAATACTCTCCTTAGGAAGCGGATGGGTAGCGAATAATCGATAGAGAATGAGGAGTAAGATCAGGATCATCAATGTGATCGCCGCGGTGGTCTCACCGGAGTTGAGGTTGAAAAAAGATTTCATAGTATTGGAGTTTTGTGAGTTGGATGAGTGATGTGAGATAATATGAGTTCATTTTATTTCTTTTTTAACAGTTTGGCAATGAAATAGATAGTCAGTATGGTAACCAGACTCCAAACAGTAAGCATGATAATTAAGGCTGATGTATTCATTTTCTGGTTTTTAAGTTTTTACTCTTTTCTTTTCTACGGGAAGCGATATAGATGGCGAGAATGCTCAAGGTGAGCAGTCCCAATAGGAAGTAACGCGCTAAGGTAGTGTATATTCCTGTTTCGCGACTACCTTTGCCTAACATTCTACCCAAAACACTCGATCCATCCAGTTCCCAACCTCCCTTCCAGATCACACTCCAATCTCCACCCGCAGGCTGTATGAAAGCAGCAATAAAGATGGTAATCAACATGACCGGAGTGATATATTTGATGATATACTTAAAGATGTTGGGTAATTTGATTTCCGCAGCGCGATTGAATTCTTTCCACCCCCTGTCTGCACCATAAACCCATGAGAAAAGAATGGTCTGGAGAGTGGCAAAGAAAAAGATGCCTACAGTTCCTGCCCAATAATCGTATTCGTCAAATACCCCCTCTTTGAAGAAAAGTACGGTGGGTAATCCAAATATCAGGATGGCTGCACCTACTATGAGGGAGGCATTTCTTTTTTTGAACTGAAATTCATCTTGTAAAAAGCTAACCAGCGGACTGCCCATTGCCAATGAAGAGGTGATTCCGGCAATAAAAAGGAGTCCAAAGAAGGCTACACTGGTGAATGTTCCGGCTACAGTTCCAAATTTTTGGAAAAGGAATGGCATGGTTTGGAACGCGATTCCAAAACCACCTTCGTTGGCAACCAAATCTCTGACTGCATCAATGCCAAAAAAACCAACAGCGATGGAAATGAGGATAGTTCCTCCCAACACAATTTCCACAGACTCATTTACAAAACTGGTAGAAACCGCTTTTAGAGCGATATCTTCGTTACTTCTAACGTAGGAAGCGTAACATTGAACCGTTCCTAATCCTACCGACAGCGTAAAGAAGATCTGTCCTGCCGCCGCAAGCCACACCTTAGGATTCAGCAGTGAGTCATACTGTGGGGTCCACAGAAAATTGAGTCCCTCATAACCGTAAGCTACGGCACCCACCTCACCGGGTTGGATCATCACTCCGCGGATCGCTAAAAAGATTCCTAATATGATCAATAATGGAATACCATACTTGGCAACCACCTCAATTCCTCCCTTTAATCCTCTAGTTAAAATCCACACATTCAATGCCAAACAAAAAAGAAAAGCAATCACATTTTCATAAGGAATTCCTGAATGAGTGCTACTCATATCGTGGTAATGATTGAAAAAGAGGGTGATCTCACTTTGAGACATACCACGGAAAGTACCAATGATGGAGTGGTAGAGGTAGGTAATCGTCCAACTTTCCAAATAACAGTAGTAACTTGCAATTCCTATGGTAGTAAAGAAACTAAATCCTCCTAGATATCGCCAGATTTTCTTCTTTCCCATCTTCTCCATAGCGAATGGGGTAGAGTGGTGTCCGCGCTGACCACCCCAGCGTCCCATTGTCCACTCAACGAAGACCAAGGGTAATCCCAAAAGCACAAAGCACACTAAGTATGGAATAATGAAAGCACCGCCTCCATTTTGGATAGCTTGAATAGGAAAACGTAGAAAATTACCAAAGCCAACGGCATTTCCTGCCATGGCTAAAACTAACCCTATCTTACTTCCCCAACCTTCAGAATGATCAGTCATATTGAATGAATTTTGGAGAAGCAAATATAGAGTAAATAATTTAAAAAATCAAATTAAATTTAATTTCTTTTCAAAACAAGAGAACCGCTGGGATTGATTCCAACACCAACTTTAAACTTTTTGTAACCTGTTGAAGAGAAACAGTAGAGGTCACCAGTCGTTTTAAAGTCAATAGCATCAGTAATATAAACATCGCCATTTGTTGGATCAACCTTAACGCCATAAGGAGCCTTAATTGTAGTGCCGTCAGCAATAAAGTTTTCATTGGTAATGCTTTCAGTATGGGTGTTAAACACCTTAATCCACATTGCTCCGGTATAGAAGTCATAATGATATAAGTATGCTGTTTGGTTGTGAATGGTGAAATTGATGACAGGAAGATTGAGGTTAGTCACCTCTTCACTACCTGATGCAATACGATAAAAAGCAGGTCCATGATCACCATAATCTCCAGTACAAACTACATAAAGGTCCCCTTGATCATCTCCTAAAATGAAACGAGGTCCAATTCCTACCTCAATCTTTTTGATTTCGGTAAAGCTAATCGGGTCAATAACTGAAACAGATTTTGAGGTTACAGGATAATCATATCCTCCTGAATTGGCAACATAAAGTTGGTTATTAACCAAGGTGATTCCATCAGGATTATTCCCTGCATTGAGAGTTCCATCAATCGTTAATGTTGTGGTATCAATTCGAAGAACTGTGCCATCATAACAGGTTAGAAACGCTTTATTTTGATGGAATGCGAGCATTCTAGGCTGTTTACCTGTCAATGGGAGACTCTTGATACTCTTCATCGTGTTAGGATTGATTACCTCCAATACTTCTGAGTTATTAACTACGCAGTAAAGTTTACCACCATACATCTTAAGGTCATTGCCGACATCTCCCAAGCCTCGTTGATTGGCATCCAGAAATACATCGTCAGTCACTTGTTTGGTTTTGAAATCGTAGAAGGAGATAGAGGCGTTGTTGTCTCCAAACCCTCCTTCATTAAGAATAAAGATTCCTTCTTCACCTATCAGGGGTTTTTCGATAGGATCGACCGGTTTTTCGCAAGAGGCTGCTAATAAAGTTAATACTAACGTCCAACCCAACAGGGTTCTCACGGTTTTTGAGATTTGAGAAAATTGTTTTTTCATCTTTTTGAAGTTTTTAATGAATAATTATTTTAATTTCAAAAAGAAAGGGGGTGATAGAGAAATTGCTTTGCTTTAAGTTCTCAGCCTTCATCCCGAAGCTTTTTGACTCGTTTTACAATTAGGTTTTCTGACTTGTCTCTCTTTTAGGCCTTCCCATTATCGCAATAACAGTGGCGTGGATCTAAAAGAACTTATGAGGCTTACAGCAGCGGGTACTGTTCAGGATTTACACCTGATTCCCTCCATTGTAAAAACAGGGCAAAAATACATAAAATATCTGTAAAAAGGGAATAAATAAATAAAATTCACCAAAGTAGCCTCTGTTTTTAAAATAATTGTATCTTTGCAGGTTGAATTGAGGGCTATTATGAAGAAAATCTTTTGTCTATTCCTTTTTGCAGTATTATTGCTTCCCCTTAAAGCTCAGAAGTTTATAGGAGGTGTGGTAGCCGGTATGAATCTCTCACAAGTAGAGGGAGATGAAGTACATGGTTTTAAAAAAGTGGGATTTAATGGTGGTGGCTTGGTCATGTTGCCTCTTAATAAAAAACAAAGTTTCTTTGTTACTGTTGAGTTAATCTATAACCAAAAGGGTGCCTATCAACGCAATACTTCGTCCGGTGCAGATGCATTCCCTTATGGTGATACTGTATTGTATGATCCTACCTTCCCTTATAAAAACAATAAGATTTATTACAATTTACGGACCGATTATGTGGAGGTGCCACTTCTTTTCCACTATGAAGACCCTTTTACCGGTTATGCCTTGGGAATTGGAGTCTCCTGGGGAAGGTTGGTGTATTTGAAAGAGACTTTGTTTGGACGTCGTCTCATCTCAGACATTCGCTCCGGACGGTTTTACCGCGATAACTGGAATTTTTTGGTGGATGTTAGAGTACCTATATACAAAGGACTGAAGTTTACTTTTAGATATCAATACTCCATCGTTCCGATTGGTGCTGAACGTACCTACTATACGCTGGTTAATGCTGATCCATTCACTCGGAAAATGTACCATCAGGTGCTTTCGTTTAGGATCATGTACACCTTTAATGACAGATATTATCTCAACCAAAAATGGAACTCGGATGGCACGCGTCGTGGACCCAAATGGGTAAGAGAGGTAAATCTGCAATCCTATTAAAAAAATAATACAATCATGATAAAGAAAATCTGGATTCCAATTTTATTATCACTTTTTATTTATTCCTGTGAACAGGACTTTTCACTCAATGCGCCTCATCGCGATGTAACTTTTGTATATGGGATATTGGATGCTCAGGATTCAGTTCATTACTTAAAAATTTATAAGGGACTACAAACTGAAGGAAATCCTTCAGAAGTTGTACAGGATTGGACTAAATTATACTATTTTGATACTATTTCAGTAACTTTAACAGAATCTAAAGGGGGTGAAAGTACGGGTAGGGTAATCACCCTGGATACAACAACATCAGTACCCAGATCGGAAGGGGTTTTTGGTTACCCAACCCAGCTGTTGTACTATACTACCGAACGTCTGGATCCGACAGCTATCTATAAGTTGAAAATTGTACACCGTGAGACCGGTCGTGAGATTGTAGCTGTGACACCTATTTTAGCTCCTATTGTGATCAATGCACCCCATATTCCGGAAAATGTAGGATTGAATCTGATAGGTAGAAAGGGAAATATTATATTTACTCACGTTCCTAATGCAAAAGCATATGAAATTTTTCAATATTTTTACTATTTTGAAGTTTCAAAGGTTACCGGTTTGGTTGTTAAGGAAGGTTATGTAAAAAGAGATATTACCAATGGAGTTTTCTTGACAGAGAATAATGTAAACCACAATCAGATTAATCAAGAGTATAATCCGAGCTCCATTTATGATGCAATCGCTTCGGAATTAAAAGTAGATCCGATGGTAGATCGCTATATTCGAAAAAATGCACCGATTACTTTTGAAGTTTGGGGTGGATCGCAAAGTTTATACAATTATCTCCTTGTCAATAAACCTACCTCGGGCATTGTTCAGGATCGACTCCAATATACTAACATGGTGGCTCCCGCCGATTCAGTATATGCAACAGCCTGGGGAATTTTTGCATCCAGAAGTAAAGCTGTAAGGGGATACAAAATTAGCAATGCCAGCGAAGATTCTTTGGTGGTGGGTTCTAAAACATCACACTTAGGATTTAAATACCTCAGAGATTATAATCCTATGTAGTCTCAAATAGTTTTCTGAACTTACCGGTCATGGTACTCCATTGAAAGCGTACTTTTTCCTTCTCGATACCTTCATCGAAATAGTTGATCTTGTTGTTCTCACAGAAGTCGATCATCGCTTCTGCAATTGCTTCCACATTGGACTGCACAACATATCCGGCAACGCCATGAGGAACAATCTCAGGTAATCCACCTACATGCGTCACGAGCATCGGTTTGGAAAAATGGTATGCAATTTGGGTAACACCACTTTGAGTGGCATCTTTATAAGGTAATACAATCAAGTCAGCAGCACAAAAATAGTGCGCTACCTGATCATTGGGAATAAACTGTGTCCTGAGTACAATCTGTTCCCCTAATTGATGTTTCTCAATCTGATCCATGTAGGGTTTGGGATCATCATAAAATTCTCCCGCAATGATCAACTTAAAGGGGTATTTTCTTAATTCAGGATGTGCAAAAGCATCTATCAGATTATCCAACCCTTTGTACCCGCGAATGAGTCCAAAATAGAGAAAATAACGGTATTGAGGATCCAATTCCAAACGCTCCAACCCTTCTTCCCTTGAAACCGGATCTCCGAAGTTGTCAAACATAGGGTGGGGGGTAAGCATCGTTTTGGCATTGGGTTTCATGGAGAGTACATCGTTTAAAACCGACTGACTCATCGTCATATAAGCATCAATGCCACGCATAAAATAGCGGGTGAGAGAGTTGTCGAAAAAGTGTTTCTCATGAGGTACTAAGTTGTCAACCAAACAGACTACTTTCGTTTTTCCCTTCTTCTGTACTCCCTTGGCAATCGTTCCTAAACAAGGAGCTAAAAAGGGTGTCCAGTAGCGGATAATCAACATGTCAGGTTGACTTTTATTGATTCTGCGAATTGTTTTATACCAATTGAACGGATTGATACTGTTGACAATCGCATTGATCTCTATGTTCTCGGGTTTGGGAGCGGTGGAGTATTGTGTTTTGCCGGGAAAGAAAAGAGAGGGATATTGTAAGCTAAAAGTGATCACATCAACTTCATTTCCTTCATTCTGGAATTGGAGTGCCAAACGTTCATTAAAAGAAGCTATCCCTCCACGAAGTGGATGTGCAGGTCCTAAAATAGTAATTTTCATAATCAAATCTCCTTCTCAATTAAATAGTTATTACGATCGGGTGCATTTCGGGTAATCAGATCTCCCAAAAAGCCGGCTAAGAATAGTTGAGTTCCTAAAATCATTGCTAATATCGCCAGATAAAAAAGAGGTTGATCTGTTACTTGACGGTATGCTGTTCCATGTGACAAACGAACAAACTTCTCAATGATGAGATAAATTGTAATTCCAAATCCGAAAATAAAGGAGACAGTACCCCATAACCCAAAGAAGTGCATCGGTTTCTTGCCGAATTTGGAAGTGAAAGTGATCGATAAAAGGTCCAAGAAGCCATTAATAAAGCGGCTCCAGCCAAATTTGGTAACCCCATATTTCCGTTTTTGGTGTTGTACCACCTTTTCTCCAATCTTCTGAAACCCTGCCCATTTAGCAATAACGGGAATATATCGGTGCATTTCACCGTAAACCTCTATCGATTTTACCACTTCTTTGCGGTATGCTTTAAGTCCACAATTGAAGTCATGCAGTTTAATTCCGCTGATTTTAGTAGTGGTCCAATTGTAAAACTTAGAGGGTATATTTTTAGCCCACTTGGAGTCATAACGTACTTTTTTCCAGCCTGATACAAGGTCGTATTGCTCTTCAACAATCATACGATACAATTCTGGAATCTCATCTGGTGAATCTTGTAAGTCCGCATCCATGGTAATCACTACATCGCCGGCTGCTTTCTGAAAACCTGCATTAAGTGCTGCTGATTTACCATAATTACGCCTGAATTTGATCCCTTTGATCGCTTCATTTTTTTCTTGTAACTCTTCAATGAGCTTCCAGGAACCATCGCTACTACCATCATCTACAAAGATGACCTCATAGCTGAACTGATTCTCATTCATCACTTTTTCGATCCATTGGGTCAATTCGGGTAACGATTCCTCCTCATTTAATAACGGTATAACAACAGATATATCCATAGTAGAATTATTTTAAAACCCAATAACTGGAGTTAATTTTTTTCGCAAATTGGAACGCTTCTTCTTCCGTGTTGAAAATGCCAATACAAACACGATAACGTGAATCAGCATGCACAATGGAAGGATTATAACGATCCAGATTTTTATCTTTGATATGTTTAATCGCATCCTGCTCACTAAGCAAACTACCCGCAATAGCATAAAACTTGCCGCTTTCTTTTCGAATCACAGGATAACTACCGGGAGTTTTCGCGACACTTGTTTCAGGTTGAACAGCCGTCTCCGTTCCACTATCTGTCTCCTTTTCAGTCAGCTCATCCAATTCAGTTGAGTCTTCTTCAACATCTTGATAATCAGTATAAAAGTCTTGATCTTCCTTGGGTTCAGTAGTCGGTATCTGCACCTCTTTCGCAGCCTGTCTGGGCTCGATAATATAACGTTGAATCTCATCCTTGAAAAGGAATAACAACAGTGCCAGAGTTCCTAAAATGATGAAAATAAAGAGTAAATTCCAGAACACTCTCCTTTTCCTTCTCTTTTTCGGAGGCTGCTCAAATGCTTCATCCTCAATAAGTTCCTCTTCGTCATCCACGATTTTATCCTCTTCAAACTCTTCCTCGATCTCCTCCTCAACCTTCTCCACAATCTCTTCCGCTTCCTCGACAGGAGCCTCTACAACTACTTCCACCACTTCTTCTACCTTTTCCTCTACCAGCTCAATAATCGGCTTTTCAACCTCCTCAACGATCGGTTCCGTAGCGGTTTCTTCAGGGATTTCCGCTTCAATTTCTTCTTTTTCTTCTTCTTTGGAAATTAAAATATCAGGGGGCAGCACACTCTCAGGCTCTTCGGACACAACTACCCCCTCTCTCTCAACCACTGCCTGCTCTTCCAATTTGAGGGGCTCCATGCCATAGAAATGCTCATTAAGCTCCTTAATCACTGCCGACTCAAATCGAATCACCTTGGATTCATCCAGTCTGAAAGTGCCAAAGTTCTCATACTCGATCTCTTTGTTCTCCTGAAGCGCTTTTTTTAACTCACTAACCCAATTGTTGACCGCTTCATCAGCGTCCAACAGGCGGATAAATTCCCATTTGGAGATATGATCTACAATAGGAAAGCCGGTTTGCTCTTCATTCATCTCAAACTCGACAATCACCTTCGGTGGCAATATTTGTCCCTCCTGAATAGTGGAAGGGATCTCTTTCTTTTGGAATTTGCCCAATCGGGTGACTAACAGTTCATCTTCTTGTTGAAGATAACGAATAATGTTCCTAATTACCATCATGATTCCATTGCATTAAGTGATTAATTTTTTCTAAGTCTGCCGGTGTGTCAACAGCCAAACTTTCATGCGTTGTGATCGCTGCAAAGATTTGAAAATCAGCCTCTAACCAGCGTAATTGCTCCAACTGTTCTGTCTGCTCCAGCTTCGATTGAGGGAGCGCTATCAGCTTTTGTAAAGTCTGATAGCGGTAAGCATAGATTCCGATATGTTTGTAGAATGGGGTGACAACCTTTTTCTCTTTGTTCCGAATGTAGGGTACCGCTGCTCTGCTAAAATAAAGTACGCGTTTCCGGTCCGAAAGCAACGCCTTGACTACATTGGGGTTCTCGATCTTTTCTCGTTCCTCTATTTGATAGACTAAAGTACCTATCTCAACTTCCGGATTATCGAATAATCTGATCAATTGGTTGATTTGCTCAGGCTGAATAAAGGGCTCATCTCCCTGAATATTAACGACTAAGTCATCGGGCTGCAACACGATTTTGCGAGCAGCCTCACCACAGCGATCTGTGCCTGATGGATGATCAGGGGAGGTAAGGATGACCTTCCCCCCAATTTTTTTTATTTCATTATCAATACGATAATCATCCGTCGCAACGTAACAAAGATCCACATCGGACTCCATAACCCGCTCATAAACTCGCTGAATCATCGGTTTTCCGCCAATCAATACCAACGGCTTGCCGGGAAAACGGGTAGATGCATAACGGGCAGGGATGAGAGCTACTTTTTTCATCGCATTTTATTTAAACAAACCAAATAGTTCAGCATTAATCATGTTGATGATGACTCCAAAATCTTCAGGAACCTCCTCAAATTTTAAACTGTTTACGTCAACAATGATCATTTTGCCGGCATTGTACGTCTCAATCCACTTTTCATAACGCTCATTCAAGTGCTGTAAATAATCTAAGCGGATTGAACTTTCGTACTCTCTCCCTCTCTTTTGAATTTGTCCTACCAGAGTAGTAACATCTGCTCTGAGATAGATCAAAAGATCGGGTGCTTGTATAAATTCAGACATCAACTCAAAGAGGGATTGGTAGTTCTCAAAATCACGGGAAGCCATCAATCCCATTTGATGAAGATTGGGCGCAAAGATGTGAGCATCTTCGTAAATGGTCCGATCCTGAATAATATCCTTGTTTGCTTTGCGGATTTCATGAATTTGTCTGAATCTGCAATTGAGAAAATAGATCTGAAGATTAAAGGACCATCGCTGCATATCTTCGTAAAAGCTGGCAAGGTAAGGATTGTCATCCACACTTTCATAATGAGGTTCCCAATTGAAGTGCTTGGCTAACAACCCTGTCAGTGTTGTTTTTCCGGATCCTATATTTCCGGCAATAGCTATATGCATAGTATCAATTAATTTAAAAGATTATTCAACAACTTCCTTCTTTTTACCATGTAAGGTGTGTAAGATAAGATAAGTGATAATTCCAATATACGCTACAATCGACAATAGAGAGAAAGCAGAGGACTCTTGATATGCTGTAGAGGTTGCCATGTGAACTCCCGCATAACGTAAAATTGCACTCACAACTCCCATAATCGCACCACCCGCTAATAATCCGGATGCAATCAAAGTTCCTTTATCTTTTCTTAATTTGTTCACTGCGTCATCTTTGCTTCTTGAGCTTACATACCATGCGATGATACCACCCACCAACAGAGGCGTATTCAATTGTAGAGGAATAAACATTCCTAAAGCGAATGCTAATGAAGGAATACCAATTCTATCCAAAAGAATCGCTAAGATAGCCCCAATAATATAGAGAATCCATGGGGTTTCACCTCCAAACATCAAAGGTTTGATAATGGAAGCCATCGCATTAGCCTGGGGCGCAACCA
>Ga0208694_1005513_pt1 | contig 10686 bp, 6 predicted proteins | sample AD_UKC078_MetaG_FD_184442 | JGI IMG/M metagenome (GOLD analysis project Ga0208694, IMG submission 184442) | Active sludge microbial communities of municipal wastewater-treating anaerobic digesters from USA - AD_UKC078_MetaG (SPAdes) (version 2) | ecosystem: Engineered > Bioreactor > Anaerobic >...
CACTGTTGTGTTTGATTCAATAGCGGTTTTTAAATCCGCAGAACGACGTAAGAAGGCCTTGACTCTCGCGAGTAATTCAAGAATAGAAAATGGTTTGGTGACATAGTCATCGGCACCCATTTCTAGCCCAGCGACTTTACTTGTTTCTTCTGTTTTGGCTGTAAGCATAATAATAAAACATTTAGGATGCTTCTTACGAATCACTCGACATACCTCAAAACCACTTTTTTTCGGGATCATTAAATCTAAAATGACAAGATCTGGTTTAAAGGAATCCGCTTTAGCAATAGCTTCTTCTCCGTCAGAAGCGGTTTCTACGATGTAATTTTCAAGTTCAAAATTATCTTGAAGCCCTAAGCGGATGATTTCTTCATCTTCTACTATTAGTATTTTATTTTCCATATTACTCTGCCTTTTTAAACCTCACTGTAAATGTAGAACCTTTTCCTAAGCGACTTTGTAATGATATAGACGCTTTATGAGTATCTGCGACTCGTTTAACAATCGCAAGCCCTAGTCCAGAGCCTTTTGTACTTCTTGTCATTTCATCACCAACTCGATAGAAATCATTAAAAATATTTTTTTGCTCAGAAGGAGGAATTCCTATACCTGTGTCTACCACTGAAAATAAAATTTTTTCATTTTCTTCGTAGGCTTGAACAAAAATAGAACCAGGAGAATTCGTGTATTTAATTGCATTTTCAATTAAATTTTGAATTAAGCTATAAAGAGCGGTGTAATCTCCCATTATAAAAAGATTTTTTTCTATTCTAGATGATATTTCTAATCCTTTTTGTTCTGTAATGTCTAGAAGTGCATTATATACTGTTTCTGCACAAATCCCTAAATCAAATCGTTCCCATTTAAATGCAGATGTACCGTTTTCCATGCGAGTGTAACTTAAAATAGCTCCAATTAAGTTTTCTAAACGAGTGGATTCTTTTCCAATTAAAGAGGAATACTCTTGAATTTTTTCTGGCTTTTGAACTCGTCCTCTGGCCATCATTTCAGCAAACATTTTAATGGATGTTAGAGGCGTTTTTAGCTCATGAGAAACGCTTGACAAAAAGTTTGATTTCATGAATAAAAGCTTTCGTTCTTGAATCAAAAAACGGAACATGAAAAAGGAACCAAATAATACGGTAATTAGAGAAAAGCTAACTAAACCGTATAAGAGAAACATTTTATGACGTGTTTCTTTATGAATTTCTTTTGGGTCTTTTTGAAATAAAGTTAAAGTCCAGTTTAGATCTTGGCCTAAAATAAGTTGTTCTAAAATGGTTCCATTTTCTGGAATAGAACCTATGAGAATAGAGTCTTTTATGTTAGTGACCGTATACGGAATATTTTTCCATTCTCTAGCGATGGTTTGAATTTGATAACGAATGCGGGCTTCATAATTTTCAACATCTACTTTTCCTATAACGATTTGATCTCCTGAAAGCCAAGGATATGACATTCTAAAAAACATGTCATTTCCATCGAAATGATAGAGAATACCTTCTTTAGGGGATAAATGATCGGAAAGTAGTCTTTTGAAAAAGGGAAGATGTTCGTATAAAATTTCTGTATGGGTTAATTGGCGATTAAAGTTTTCACGGAGATTCCAGAATGCTTCTCTAGTTTCTTGTGTTAACTTTTCAAAGGAAAGGATCTGATTAAATGTGGTTTCAAAAAAATAACGAGTGGCACTAATATCATTAATATGGGGCTGTTGTAAAAAGCGATTTAATTCTAATAAGCACAAGTTTTGAGCTTCTTCGTGCTTATTTTGTTCAACAAGAATTTCAAAGTGTAACAGTTGTAGAGATTCTCTTAGTTGATAATGCAGATAGCTTTGAAGATTAGGACGTTGTTGCAAAAGAGAGATGATGTGGAGGGCTTCATCATATTTTTTATTTTGGTATGCATTACGAAGAAGGCCAAGAAGGTTTTGTACTTGCTCGCTTCTGCTTTGAAAAGGATTTTGCATTAAACGAAGAGAACGTGCTAATTTTACTTTTTCTTCATTTGTTTTATTGATTTCTTCAAAAAAAAGTTGTTGCTCTATAGAGGAATAATTCGTCTGAGGCCATTTAGAACTTTCATAATAAAAATGAGACGCTATATTAGGATAAACGATTGTCTCTTTATTGAAAAGGAAAATAGCGCTTAGCCCTTTTACATTTTTAAAGGAGGAGGCGTTTCCAAATTCTAATAAATTCTGTGGCTGTTCGTAAAGAAATTGAGATGCCGCCTTGGTCTCTTGTAATATTTTCCCTTGTTCTTTTTGAACCACATTTTCTAGTTCTTTTTTAAAAGACTTAAGGTTTTCTTCGAAATTTTTTTTAGCTAAGTAGGTCTCATTTTGAATATTACGAAAACTTAAAACAGAAAGAATCGCGGTAGGAAGGATGATTCCCCCAAAAAAGAAAGCGACGAGAATCGGATTGCTTTTAGAAAACCGCATACGCTCTCTTAAAGATTATCTGAGCGATTCATCTTTATCATTGAACTAATTGGGCTTTATGAGTTAATGAAATGCGATGGCCTAATTTAATACGTCGATTATTGGAGTAGATCTCACGAATTAAAACAGTGGCTTGTTCTTGTTTTGCTCGTGTAACTATTCCTCTACCTAGAAGACGTGGGGGAAGTCCTGGATCTGATAAATCTTCTTCCCATATAGCGACTCCATCACCTGCGTTGTAACCAGACTTAGTTCCTTTATCAATAATGATATAAGAATAAGCTCCGATGACTAATGCAGGATCGATAGAATAGAGAACATAACCCATTTCATCTACTTTCACTTCATTTATAGTACTGTAGCCTTTGACATTAATTGCGGAATATGGCTCTTTCAGTTTTGCCTTGCTCTTTTCAATGTTGATTTCTTTAAAGCTTTGAACTAAAATGGCTCTAGAAAGGGTATCGCCAATGGCTGTGATTTTTGCGTATCCACCAATCTGAAGTAGAGCGGTTTTTTCTGTATTTTTTGAAACTGGATTTAGGTATTCAATTGTTTGCCATACTTCAACTAAATCCCCTTTTTTTATATTCGAGTTTGTTTTGTATCCAACTCCAACGACTATTTCGTTTTCAGGCATGTGAAGTAGAGGTGTGGAACGTTCTCCAGACTGAACTGAAAACCAACGAGAATCATTTTTAAGTTCATCCAGTTTTAAAACATCTGGTGACAAAACTTGGTAATAGCCATTAAATATTTTTGATTCTGGACGTTGTTGATAGAAATACTCGTCAGTTACTTTTTTCTTTTTTTCAATTTTAGATTTGCTTCTTAAATTTCCGAGCAAGTTTTCAAATTGATCTCCTCTGGAATCGTTTTCATCACAGCCAACAGGGGTTACTGTTTTAGGTAATGCGGAATCAGGAATACTTGAGTTACAAAGGTTTTGGTCTTTTGGTTGAGCTGGAGGCATAGTATCAGAAACACTATCATTTTCACCAAAATAGATGGAGTCACCAGGATAAATCCAATGAGGATCCTCAATATGGCGATTGTTCTCCCATAGATCAGGCCAAGCAAAGGGGTCATTTAAGAACGTTTCGCTCAAATCCCATAAAGTATCGCCTTTTTTTACAAAATAGGCTCCTGTGACTAACGCTGTCAATCCAAGAAGTAGGGTTAAGAGTTTCATTTGATTCATTGTGAGTTTACCTTTTGTAACTCTTTGTATACTAAGAGGTTACGTTGAATTTATCTTTTAATTTAATCTTTTCTAGAGAAAGTAGGTTTTTTCCTTTGTACAAAATGAGGAATTTCTCCTATTTTTACCTCTTTTTTAGGTTTAGAATTCGTTTTTTGCTCTTTTTTTGTTGAAAAAGTTTTCTTATCACCTAAAATTCCTGCACGGTCAGGGACAAATAGAAACAGTACTTCAAATGATTTAGTACCAGGTTCTAGATCCATCGGCAAGGCTTTTCTTAACATATAACCTTCTCTTCGAAATCTTTTAATTTCTTTAGCAGCTTCTTCTAAATTCGAAGAAATAAAAAGAATTCTTTCTGGACAAGCTTTAGCAGTAGCCATGATGACTCCTGTAGGGAGAGGTTTCCCTGCAGGTGGGTTAAATAAAATAGTCCATTTCCCTTCGTTTTCAGGGATGTTGAAAAAAGAAAGAATCCATTTTTCGCTTAAGCGTTCACGATGCACTTTCATGTTTGCTTTTGGCAATTGATGTGCATTTTTTATAGCCATTTGTTTTGCCGAGTCATACATATCCACGCTATCTACGGATTTAAAATAAGGCGATAGACTTGCTCCTAGGTAGCCACTACTTGCGTGAAATTCGAGTAAACGATCTTCTGCGGTTGGATGTATAAAATTCTTTATTCTTTCTGGAAGTTGTATCCAAGCGGCTTTACATTTTGGTGCCCAGTCCACAATATGATAAGAAAATGGGGTGTTTCCTATAGGCAAAAAAGAATTTCCAAAATCATTCTTGAGATCGATTCTTATTGGAGAATCGTTTTGAGCTGGATCGAAAAGGGTGAATGGGTATGTTTGAATGTGGTGACAACTAACGATTTCTGGAAAGGTCCGTTCTAGGAAAGAAACAAAGCTTTTATAGGCTTTGGTTGTTGCTGCACTTCTTAAATTGGCTTGAACTAGAACTCCAAATTGACCGTGACCAGAAGCTCGAATCCAGATTTGAATAATGGCCTTCTTAAGAATATGTAAGTGCTCTTTGCGAAGTTGATCGTAGATAGCTTGAACCATTTCAGGAGTGGCCATACCAGGAACTGGAGGCTCAATGGAAAGCATTTCTTTTGAACCACGCCTGATTTGAATGATCCGAAAATCACAGTGAGTGCTTTCGGATTCCAAAGAATACCAAGCTTGTATTTTTCCAGGGATTTTTTCTTTTCGGACCCAATCCAATAGGAGGTCTTTTTTTTGAGATAATTCTGTAATAGTTTTCATTTTAGATTATAAATCTAGGAAAAATCCAAGAACATTCTTTGGCAAGGAATGGCGCAAACTCCCTAAAAGTACCATGAATTTGAAATACATTAGGACAACCTTCCATTGGATTCAATGAAATGACGCTATCGGCATGTGTTTCTAAGTAGGGAAATTCATCCGTATTGCTTGCTGTAATAACGGCACTTCCTGTTAAGGCGATGATCGTATCTACCATTTGCATGAGAATTTGATGAGATGGCCCAGTGGTTCTCATGGCTTTCGGATTATGTAAAACAGAAGCAATTGGATCAATAATCACCACTTTATAATCATGATTTTCAAGTTTTTTTGCTCCTTCGATTCTTTTAGCGATTAACTGAGCAATTTCTAAAGGAGATAAAGTCATGCCTCGAAGATTTAAGAAACCGAGCTTGGATGTTGTTGCGGGAATATTTCTTTTGCTTGCGATTAAATGGAGACGATTTAAGAACGTCGCTTTTGTGAATTCAAAATTAATGAATAAAACATCGTTTGTTGTTGTTGTTGAACCGAGCCATTCTTCTCCATAACAAATCGATAGTGCTAAATCAAGTAATGCAAATGATTTGCCTGTTTTTTGAGGTGCTGTTAAGAGCATAAATTCGCCAGCCCGAAGAGCATTTTGAATAATCTGGTCATCTTTTTTAGGTGGTTTTTCACTATCACTAGCAAGTTCAATAAGCGGCTTACCGTCAAGACAGTATTCTACCCATTCTTTCCACTCAAGAAAGTCTTTTGCCCCTTGTTCTAAACCAATTAAGTATTGCTGCTTTCCGTTTCTAAGGACTCCTGGCATACGCACCATTTGGTTTGCGTTTTTATTCGCGGCATTTACAGGAAAACCTTGTTCTTCTAAAGTGGAAAATAAAAAGTCGACGCGTTCGTGGTATTCTTCTAAGTCGGCGGCGTTAATTTTAACCCATGCTTGTACGGAATTTGCTCCTGTATTCACAAGCGCGATGCAAGGTAAATTTAGAGCTTTATAATAAGCTAGCTGTTTTGCTAAGCTCATCTTAGGGTTATCGACTACTACATAACGATAGCGATAACTCTCGTTCGTGGCGTCTGGGCCGCCGTGAGTTGCATTAATGCTAATTAAAGCTCCTTCGGGACCATCGAGACTCTTCATTATTTTTTTGATCGCATCAGATTGATTAACGATATTACTTATTTTCTCTGATGTTGATTCTGGTGTATTAGACATCTTGAAGTCAATTGTTTCATCTGGATGGAAAGCAATTTCTACTAACTTCGCTAAATCTTTACGCCAGTCTGTGGCAGGCCATGGAATGGAAAGAGCTTCTGGATCAATACGATGGTTTTGAAGTAATTCTATGGATTGAGTATCTAATCCCATCGCTAGGACTTGATCTAATGGGATCATGCCAGCGGCGAACGTAGGCGAAGCATGGGCTACAGAAGGCGATGCTTGTGTGGACATGATTACTGGAGCTTCTGATGAGTCAGGGGCCCTTTCTTTTGTTCTCTTTTCAGAGGCAAAAGCCCTTCTAATAATTGATTCAGATTCTTCTTCGGAAAGCCCTTCTTCTTGAGCCTTACTACCTAGTTGAAAAGCCGCTTCCATATAAGTCCAGCCTTCTGATAAAGCTGCTTCTGCAGCCTTAAAGAGAGAATCTTTGACTTCATTTGGGGAGTGTTTTGTTTTTAAGAACTGATTTATTAGTTTTTTTGGGTCTTCCATAGCTAGCCTCTTTTGTCTTTTAATATAAAAGATTTATTTCGAATGAACCACGAATAAAAAGAAATTCCTTCCTATAAAGGTGTTTTTTATAAAAACATTATAGGTAACCTTTATTATCTTTAAGTTTAATAAGTCTCTTTTTTTTATAGGATTTTATCATGGCTGAAAAAACACCAGAGAAGTTTATTTTTTATATGCACCGCATGACTAAATTGTATCCTCCAAACAAGGAAGTTTTAAAGGATATCTCTTTAAGTTTTTTCTATGGAGCTAAAATTGGTATCATAGGCCCCAATGGTTCTGGAAAATCCACTTTACTGCGCATTATGGCGGGGATTGATAAAGAATTTCAGGGAGAAGCTTGGATTGAACCAGGTCGTACTGCTGGGTATCTTCCTCAAGAGCCTCAATTAGACCCAAATTTAACGGTGAAAGAAAATGTGATGCTTGCTGTGAAGAAAAAACAGGCCATCCTTGATTCTTATAACGAAATTTCAATGCGATTTGCCGAAGAATTATCTGATGATGAAATGAATCGTTTAATGGAAGAGCAGGGAAAACTTCAAGATATCATTGACGCTCAAGATCTTTGGAGTCTTGAACGCAATATTGAAATTGCGATGGACGCTTTACCTCCAGGAGATGCTGTTGTTACTCATCTTTCGGGAGGAGAAAAAAGGCGCGTGGCTCTTTGTCGATTACTTTTAGAAGAACCAGACTTACTTCTTTTAGATGAACCTACAAACCATTTAGATGCTGAATCTGTGGCTTGGTTGGAACGTCACTTAAGAGACTATAAGGGCTCTGTTATATTAGTCACACATGATCGCTATTTCTTAGATAATGTGACTAATTGGATTTTAGAAATCGATCGCGGTCGAGGAATTCCTTGGCAGGGTAATTACGCCGAATGGATTGATCAAAAATTGGATCGTTTGAAAAATGAAGAAAAAGGGGAGTCGGATCGCCAGAAACGGCTTGCTCGAGAACAAGAATGGGTGAAACAAAGTCCAAAAGCTCGTCAAGCAAAGAGCAAGGCTCGTCTTAAAGCATACGAGGAATTACTTGCTGCAGATCAGCGTGAACAGATTAAGGTCGCTCAAATTGCTATCCCAAATGGGAAACGTCTTGGCGATAAGGTAATTGAAGCAAGTGGCTTGCGTAAAGCATTTGGCGATAAACTTTTATTTGATGATTTATCCTTTACACTTCCTAGATCTGGAATTGTCGGCGTGATTGGCCCCAATGGAGCTGGTAAAACGACTTTGTTTAAGCTTGTCATGGGAACGGAAACTCCTGATGCAGGCGAATTAAAAATTGGTGAAACCGTTGAAATTATTTCGATGGAACAAGGTCGTGATAGTTTGGATGATTCTAAAACAGTTTGGGAAACCATTACTGATGGACGAGATGAAATAGTTCTTGGTGAAAGGAAAATGAATAGTCGTGCCTATTGTGGCTTATTTAATTTTACTGGAGCTGATCAACAGAAAAAACTCTCGGTCTTATCTGGTGGTGAACGAAATCGCGTGTTAATGGCAAAAAATCTTCAAAAACCAGGGAATTTGTTGTTCTTGGATGAACCGACGAATGACTTGGATGTGGAAACGCTTCAGGCTTTGGAACAAGCGGTTCTACGTTTTGCTGGTTGTGCTGTGATTATCTCGCATGACCGTTGGTTCTTAGACCGAATAGCCACTCATATATTAGCTTTTGAAGGAGATTCAAAAGTAGTTTGGTTTGAAGGCAACTGGAGTGAATATGAGGCAGATCGTCGTAAACGTTTAGGTGAAGATGCTGATAATCCAAAGCCTATTCGTTATAAAACGCTTTCTCGTTAAGGTTGTTTTTAAGGCTATTTAAACCATTTAAAAAGCTCTCGTTTTCTACGAGGGCTTTTTTAGTCTAGTCTCAGAAACTAGAATGCTTGAGATAGATCAAACGTAAAACGGTTAAATGCAAATCCTTCTGGAGATGCGCTTCCAAAATCTTTTTTGAAAGCGTAATCCAGTCGAAGGGTTAAGAATTGCCAGTGATAGCGAATACCAAGACCTACGCTTGCAGACATTTTCTCCTTAAATAAGTCGCTGTCTTTATCCATGACTTTTGTCCAATCCCAGAATTGGACAATTTGCCAGTTTTTCCATGAAACACTTGGAATATTGAAACGTAATTCTTGATTTAGTCTCAAGTATCTGGGAGTTAAACTGGTATTAATTAAGGTGTCTCCATCTTCTACAGATTCATAGCCTGCAAAGATACTTCTAAAGCGATAACTACGCACCGATCTTGCGCCACCTTGATAAAAAATACGGGCATCATCTTCAAGAGCTTCATTAAAGAATATGCCGCCACTACCACTAATGGCTCCAAGAAGTGTTCCTATAATAGGGAAGTAGAGGTTTGTGGTTAATTCACCATAGGTATAGGGATTCCCGATCATTTCAGTGCCTTGTAAGTTGATACCTGCACCTAATGTGGGTATGAATCGAATCCCTTTTTTCGGGTTGAAAAAATCATCCGTAAAATCAAAAGTAAGGGCGTTTTCGTATTTAAACTTAAAGATTTGGTCATTATTTTTATTCACAAAACGAGAGTCTAGGGTGCCACGAAATCGAATTTTTGAAGATAATCCAAAGGTGATATCACCACGATTAATGACTTCCATTCGTTCTTCAACGCTATCAGGATAAGCTGGAGGTGTGATCTTTTCATGATTAAATGAAAGACGATCTTCAAATCGAATGGCAGTAGGTATGAATGTTAATGCTGTTCCAAATAAAAGTGGGTTAGCATACCCTAATGCGATTTCTTGCTTATTTTGAGCGACAAACAGGTGTGTCGAAAATTCATGAAAAGAGCCAAAAAAGTTTTTATGGCGAAGGCTTGCGCTACCACCAAATCCATAGTATTCTTCAAAGAAAATGGAGTACTTTGCTTCTCCTGGAACACGTTCAATTACTTGAAGGTGAACGTCGGAAAATCCGTCTGCTCGTAATGAATCTTCAAGCTTGATTTGAGTAAATAATTGGGTCGAAAACAGCTTGTTTTTGAAAGAACTAAATTGTTCTCCATCAATTAAACTTTCTGAAGGAATTCTCCAAAGAGAATTTAACCAAGAGGTATCTGAAAGTCCTTCTTCTTGAGGAGCTTCTGTATTTGATTTACTAAGGGGTTTGAATGATTTACTCTTTATTTTTCCCATTAAAACTTGTGTTTTGGGATCAATACGAACTTGTAACATCACGACATGTTGAAGTGTATCTAAAAGCTCATTGTAATCAATGGTGGTATGTAAATACCCTTCTTTTCGATAAATGCTTTTAATGTATTCTAAATCTTCAATAATAGCTTCGGAATTGTACGCACTTTTTTTATTGGATTTTAATCGATGCTTGTTGATTTCAAGCTCTCTGTTCCCTTCTTTTACTGTGATATGAATCGAATCTAACGTATATTGAGGGCCTTCTGTGATATAAAAAAGATAACCTCGTTGAGCGCTATCTAACGAATAATATTCTCGTTGAATTTCTAAGTTGATATCAGCACTAAAATAACCTTGAGCATAATAAAGCCCAGTGAGCCCTTCTTTTGCAAGCTTCATTAGGAAATCTTGCTTTGTCGTATCCATTTGACCGAATTCTTTTGGTACATCTAAATTGTCGGTCAATTGAAAAGTAGAGAATAGGCTATTCCCTGAAAACTCGACATACCATGGATTTTTTATTTTATCGTTTGCGAAGAGGGATACGAAACAAAACAAGAAAAAGATTAAAATAAAGCGTTTCATTTTTCATCCTCCTCATCAAAAGGGCCTCGTTTATCTTTACATTGCCCAAAACCAAGAATACAAGGAGTCCAAAAACGATAAGAATAGTTGAAACCTATATTTTTTTCTACGCGGCTTTCAGAGTTGCTGGTACCTGTATTTGAAATATATTGTTTGGAAATAAGTACGCCATTGAGTGTTAATTTGGGGTCTAAGTGTTCTAGCTGATTTTGATCCTTTTCATTAAAAACAGGGAGCGTGTAATTA
>Ga0208694_1005520_pt1 | contig 10677 bp, 10 predicted proteins | sample AD_UKC078_MetaG_FD_184442 | JGI IMG/M metagenome (GOLD analysis project Ga0208694, IMG submission 184442) | Active sludge microbial communities of municipal wastewater-treating anaerobic digesters from USA - AD_UKC078_MetaG (SPAdes) (version 2) | ecosystem: Engineered > Bioreactor > Anaerobic >...
AAATCGGGATCGGGATCGGACACGTTCACAACATGGCGACGTTTACGCCGCCCGGACGAGCGACGCTCGCCCCGCCCGGCGCTCCGCACGCAACAAAACCTGAAACCCCTCAAACCTGAAACCAAGCTCCGCGCACAGCGCGGAGCTTATCACGCCGACGGGCCGAGGACGCAGCGGAACTCCGCTTCGGCTGCCAGCTCGTCACCGACAAAGGCCATGCCGCGTTGGATCGCCATGCGCGAGCTGACGCGAATGTTCTCGATCTCCAGACGCACGGTGTCGTTCGGGCGAACCTGCCTGCGGAACTTGGCGTTGTTCACGCCAACGAGCAGAAAAACCACACCTTCAGGAATCTGCCCAGAGGCCACCAGTCCAGCACCACCGCACTGCGCCATGGTTTCCGTGAGGATCACGCCGGGCACGACCGGATAGTTAGGGAAGTGCCCCTCGAAGAACCACATGTCCTCGCCGAAGGTCTTTTCGCCGATGGTGAAGGTCTTGTCCACATGTAGCACGCGATCGACAAACAGGAAGGGGTCGCGGTGCGGAAGCAGTTCTTCCACCGATCCTTCATAGGCCTGATAATCGGCAACGTCGGGCTTGGTTTTTTCGTTCTCTAGGCTCATCTTTTGTTCACTCTCCTACTGGGTCCGCACCTATCGTCAGTTGTACGCCTTGATGGCAATCACGCCGTTATGGCCGCCGAATCCGAGCGATGTTGAAATCGCCGCGCGGATCGGCCCCTGCACCCCCTTGTTGGGCACGACATCCAAATCGCACTCGGGATCGGGGTTTTCGTTGTTGATTGTCGGCGGGTAAAATCCATCACGGATCGCGAGCGTGCAGATCACCGCCTCAAGCGCGCCTGCGGCGCCCAGCAGGTGACCGGTCATGCTCTTGGTGGACGAGACCTTGAGGCGGTACGCCTGCTCGCCGAAGACCGCCTTGATCGCTTTGGTCTCCATCGGATCGTTGAGCGGCGTGGAGGTGCCGTGGGCGTTGACATAATCGACATCCTCAATGCCTAGGCCCGCGTCCTTGAGCGCGATCTTGATGGCGCGGATGGCACCGGCGGCTTCGGGGTCAGGCGCGGTCAGATGATAGGCATCCCCAGATGCACCGTAACCGGCGAGTTCGGCATAGACGCGGGCATTGCGCGCTTTGGCGTGCGCCTCCGATTCGAGAATCAACATCGCCGCGCCTTCGCCCATGACAAAGCCGTCACGGCCGGCGTCAAACGGACGGCAAGCCTTTTCGGGCGTGTCGTTGTACTTGGTGCTTAGCGCTTTCATGGAGCAGAAGCCGCCCACGCAGTACTCGGTGATGGTGGCTTCGGTGCCGCCCGTGATGACCACGTCGGCGCGACCCGCACGGATCATGTCCAGCGCCACGCCCAGCGCGTCGGTACTCGAAGCACACGCCGTGACGATGGTATGCGCGGCGCCTTGGGCCTTGAGCGCGATCGAGATGTTGCCAGCAGCCTCGTTGGCGATCAGCTTAGGAATCAGCATGGGCGAGAGGCGCCCCGGACCGCGGTCGAAGAGTATACGGTAGGCCTCCTCATCAACCTCTTTGCCGCCGATGCCGTTGCCGACCATCACCGCAACGCGCTCGGGATCGGCGCCGCCGTCGGCGAGGCCGGAATCCTGCCATGCCTGCTTGGCGGCAGCCACGGCATACTGGGTGAAGAGCCCCATGCGGCGCGCCTCTTTCTGGTCGACATACTGGGACACATCGAAATCCTTCACCTCGCCGGAAACTTTCGAGTCGACGCGTGAGGGATCAAACTTGGTGGTGCGGCACAGGCCGCTGACGCCGTTACGGATGTTGCTCCACATCTCGTCAACGGTATTGCCGACGGGCGAGATGACGCCCAGTCCGGTGATCAAAACCTTGGTGTTGCCACTCATACGCTCTTTGGTTACTCCTTATTCAGTGTTCGCGTTCGTTTCCGCCGAAAGATCACGGGATGGATGGACTGCAGGTGCCGATTTCTCCGTTCGGCCATGCCAGTTCATCAAGATGCCGCCGTAGGTCAGTCCCGCGCCGAACCCGACCATGGCGATGAGGTCGCCCTCTTTGATTTTCTTGGCGGCGACCGCCGCGTCCAGCGCCACCGGAATTGAGGCGGCGGAACTGTTGCCAGTCGTCTCCATGTTCAAGTAAAACTTTTCCAGCGGCACCCCCATACGGCGCGCCACCGCTTCGACAATGCGGGCGTTAGCCTGATGGGGAACGACACAGGCAAGGTCGTCGAAAGTATAGCCGGAACGTTCCAGCAGCCTGCACAGCACGTCATCAAACACCTTCACCGCAAAATTGAAGACCGCGCGCCCCTTCATCTGCAACGTGTGCTGAATCAAGGGCATGCCCCCGGGCAACCCGCGTGCGCCACCTTCACGAAAGATCAGTTGCGAGCCTGCGCCATCGGCCTTGAGGATCGAGTGCCAGATACCGCCCGTCTCGTCCTGACTGACCTCAAGAACCGCCGCCCCCGCTGCGTCGCCGAAAAGGATACAGGTGTTGCGGTCGCTCCAATCCACGATGCGCGACATCATTTCCGCTCCGACGACCAGAGTCGGCCGCGGCGTGTGGTGTAAAAAACCACGCGCCGTTTCAAGCGCGTAGATGAAACCGGTGCAGGCGGCCTGCATGTCGAAACAGGCCGCGTTGACCGCCCCCAGCGCATGCTGCACCAGACAGGCGGTAGACGGGAACAGTTGGTAGTCAGGGGTCGATGTGGCCACGATGATCAGGCCCAAATCCTCCGGCGCTACGCCAGACGAAGCCAAGGCGGCGCGCGCCGCCTTGACTGCCATCGAAGAGGTGCTTTCGTCATCCGCACCGATATGACGGCTGCGGATGCCAGTATGTGAGTAGATCCATTCGTCGGAGGTGTCGAGCGTGGCAGCCAACTCATCGTTGGTCACCACGCGCTCCGGCAGATAGGAACCGGTCCCGGTAATCTGGACAAACATTCAAAATCCTTCCCAGTCGAAAAGAGTAGCATCTATCATGGCACTTTTACGGATTTTGTTCAATCTGAATCGCCGTAAAGCATGAGCGCTAGGTTAAGTGCCGTTTCCGGCGGGCGTCGCGGATGATTCGCCGCGCCAACTGTTCACCGACCGGCGCCACGCCGGACACCCTCTGCCGCGTATGCAACAGACAGCCGTGACGATAATGCCGCACCGTCAGCGGCAAGCCCGGCTCCCCCACCTTGGCCAAACTGAGCGTCCAGCGCCTGCCCGGCCACGCTTGCGACGGCAACGCGGCAAGCGCCCGCTCCACCGCGTCCGGATCAAAGTGCGGACAGCGTACGGCCGCCACAGCGGCCTGAGCCAGTAACGCGCGGATCGCTTCGCGATCAAACACAAAACAACCGGTGGGACGGAAGGTTCCGGCTTTCAGCCAAGACGCACCGGCACACCACGGCTGACACAACAGACGGCACCCCCAGACATTCAGCGTCTCGCCTTCCCCGTAACAGTACGCCGCCCGATCCTGCGCCGCATCCCGGCACCGCAGACAGGCGCTCACAGCCGCAGGCAACGCAACGGGAGGCGATGGCACTGGTCTTGCGGCGGGAGGTGTTTCCGCCACCACAGGCACCTCGGCAGGTTCGGCGGAAGTCGCCGCCTGCGGCACCGGCGGCGGCGCAGACGCAACATTGGCAACAGGCGGCGGCGATACCGGCGTTGCCCTGTCGGCAGCACGCGCGGTTTTGAAGAGAAGGTTCAACCGAGATTGCGCGCGACGCGCGATCATGTCCATATCGGCCTGGGCGAAGCGCAACGTCTTGGCGAATTTCTCGATCGGAGCGGCCGCTTGGGGCTGCAAATTACCGTCGGCCAGCGCCACCATAACCATGTCTTCGATATTGTCACGGCGCACCCGGAAGTCAGAAAGCAATGCCAACTCATAGTGCCCGCTGGCCACCAGATTGCGCGCCGCCGTGATCTCCTTCTGCGAAACATTCAAACGCCCGGCGACATCTTTAATGACAGCGACCTCCCGCGGCGAAACACATCCGTCGGCACCACAGATGGCGAAAATATTCGCCAGATACGAAATCTTGTCAGCCTCGCAGAGTTGCACCATGGCGGCTTACCTCACGGTTCTGTCAGCCGGCACCGGGCGCGGGGGACGCTTCCGCAGTCGGCGCGTCTGTCGTATTCGGCGTTGACGCCGGTGAGCACCCCGCTGTCTTGCCGAGATAGTCGGGCAATTCGAGGCCGATCTGACGCGCCAACTCGTGCATCGGCGGCAATGTGCCCATCAAGCGCCGCCCCAGACCGGCCAGCCCGCCCTGCTCGCTACCTCCGTCCCACACCACCACCTTCTCGATCGGCAGATCCTGAATGGCCTGTGCCTGAATCTCGGCAATCTCCTGAAGCTTCTCGATAAGCAGCAACGACGCGGCCTGCTGGGCGGTGGCGCACGCCTCGACCAATGCCTGATAGCCGGCAGCCTTGCCATCCAGAATCGCCTTCACACCCTGCCCCTCGGCCTTCATTTTGGCGAGCGTCGCCTCGGCCTCACCTTGCGCGATCCGTACCGCCTGCTCGCGCGCGGCGTCCGCCGCGATGAGCACACGCTCGCGTTCAGCGTTGGCCGGCACCACCACCTCAGCCTCAAGGCGCGCCTTCTCACGCTCGGCGCGTGCCTCTTCCGCCTTTTTCTGCGCCATTTCCTGCGCCACGCGAATCGCGCCGTCGGCATCGCGTGCCGCAGACTCCGAGCGGTTGCGCGCCTGCTCTTCGGCCACGCGCTGGTTGGCGAGATACTCGGCCTTTTGGGCGTTGGCGGCAGACTCCGCCTCGACCGCCTCGGTGTTCAACTGCGCCGCACGCGCACGGCGGTTGCGGTCGGCTTCCGCCTCACCGATCTCAGCCTCGGCACTGGCGGCCGCCACAGCCACGCGTTGGTCGCGTTGGCGGGTCGCCACACCGATCTGCCCCTTCTTCTCCTGCTCCGCCACATCGACGTTGGCCTGGTTGATCGCCTCGGCTGCCGCGCGACGGCCGAGCGCGACGATGTAGCCCGAGTCATCCTCGATGTCGCGGATGTTGACGTTGACCAGATGCAGGCCGATCTTTTCAAGCTCGCCGGAGACCGACTCATTGACCTTGGAAAGGAACGCCTGTCGGTCTTGATTGATCTCCTCGATCCGCATGGTCGCGATCACGGCACGCATCTGGCCGAGGATGATGTCCTGCGCCTGATCCCGGATCTGCTGGTCGTTGAGCCCCAGCAGACGGATCGCGGCGTTCTCCATGACGCCGCGCTCGGTCGAGATGGCGGCGGTCACGGTAGTGGGCACGGTTACGCGGATATTCTCGAATGAGAGGGCGCTCTTCAGATCGATCGGCACGACAAACGGCTCGAGACTCAAAAACTCATACGCCTGGATCAGCGGCCAGACAAAGGCCGCACCGCCATGGATACAACGCGCCACGCCACTACCGGTCTTGCCGTAGATCACCAATATTTTGTTGGAAGGGCAGCGTTTGTAACGGCGCGCGAAACCCATCAGCAACCCCAGCGCAATTACGACCAGAATCAGTGTCAGCGCAAGGCCTGACCAGTTCCCCCCCCCGCTTCCCGCACGCGCAACCTGCGCCAGTACCGCATTAAACATCATGCCTGACATCATTGTCCGCCTCCCTTGCCGGGCTAGCCGCGCGTCCCTTCAACGGCGCGCACCTCGACCCGATTTCCAAACACCACCCGCTCGACCACAACCGCAGTACCAGCCTTGATGGCCTGCCCGTCCGACGCACGCGCCTTGACATGGCTCATCACGCCGCCAACCTCGGTACGGATTTCACCTTCACCCCCTTCGGGGATATCGATATAGACGCTTCCGGCCGCGCCGACTGCGGTCGCAATATCCAGCGTGCCGGTATGCGCGAGTTTCGGCAACACGTACAACAGCAGCGCCACCACCACCATGCCGGCAGCGCCCCACAGGGCGCCCAGCCCGATCGCCGCCCGCACGCTGCGCCCATCAGCCAGATACAGCGCACCACCCCAGCTAAAGAGTGTGAAAAAGGCAATGACAGAGCGGATGCTGAGCAACTTGAACGCGCCCATCGTCTCCGCCGCGTCACCGCCGGTCACATCATCAACGGTCACGTCGCCGTCCGTCACATCGTCACTGTCCAACCCCATCAGAGTGGCCAGCAACTGCCAGACGGACAAGACGCCGAAAAAGACAGCCGCGCAGAAGAAGCCGCGGTTCAACGCGGAAAGCCCGCCCCACCATGCATGCATGTGCGCCTCCAATCCGCGCGCCGTCAACCCCACATCAGAAGTGGTAGTTCAAGATCGGCACGCACGGGAACTCATTGTTCCTAATGATATTGATAAGACCGATCTGGAGGCCGCTGCTCACATCGCGCGCATAGTTGAACACGCCGACCTGTCCGCCATGCTCCATATCGCTGCAATGGTTCCAGAAACCGATCTGCCAAGAATTCTTCATCTGGACCGACACCACATTCACCAAGCCGACTTGCAACCCCTTGAAGGACCCGCCCACCACGTTCGCGGCACCGCCAACCTGCAGGGCATGGACATCGTCGTTCACCACGTTGGCCAAGCCGCCGATCTGGAAGCCGGTGTATGAACCGCCAACCACGTTCCCCAGTATGCCCACCGACAGCGTCATGCGCACTTCTTCGTCAACTATGTTCAGTCCCGCAACCTGCACGCCGTGCGAATTGACCGCATGCGCCACGAAACCCACATCAAGTCCGGTGAACTCTTGGCAACGTCCATAAGGCAGACACAGCCGCAGCCCTTCGACATCCCAAGCGGGCCGCCACCAGGGCACTTCCAACCCCGACGGCGAGCAAACACTGATCATCAGAGGGGTCACGCTCGCCCGCGGCCCTTCCGGACTTGCCGCATCCCACGTACTACGCGCACCCTCCTGTGCCTGAGCCGCAAAAACCGACAGCGCCACCACACACGCCGCCACAAACATGCCACTCTTCATGCTACCGCCTCCATCCTGTTACCGATGTTTTTTCGTTAAGGGGTCACGCAACCACCGGCAAAAAGCATACCCCAACAAAAGCATACTGAAAAGAGTGCCATATTCCGCACGCCCGGACAAGAACAATGTGTAATCGGTTAGCGACAGGGGGCATGCGAGTCAAGCGCGTGTTTTGTGCTGTGCCAAGTTCGGGAGCGCGGGCGTCCCCGCCCGCAGAACGTTGAGCGTTGAAAGTTGAGCGCTTTGCAAGTGTTCTATCCGTTGCATCAGGGCATGACGGACGGCTCTCCCATCCGCGTAAAGACCGGCGCCAAGCCAGTGTCTTTGTATTTCTCGGCCAGTGCAGTCGCGTCTCTCTGCGCAGCCTTTGTGCCGTTATTGTTCTTGTAATCCATCGGGCTCGTGGCAAAGTGTTTCACGACAAAACGATCCATCTCCTTGAGTCCGTCCGCATATAACTTCACCTTGGGTTGTTTGAGCAATTCCTGCTGCCGCGTCTGGCTCTGCAGGGAAGCGTCCAACAGGGAGAGGCAGAGAGCCCATTCGTAGGCCTGCTCGTGATCCGTTTCAGCATTTTTTTCGATCTGTTCCGCGATTTTCGCGCTGAGCGCCTTCTTCTCTTCCACGAGTGACGGGGTCGGTGATGCCGGGCGTGCCAGATAACAACTGTTCATACACGTCATGGCGTGAGTAATAAGATCTGCCTGAGCCCAAGCATGATCGCCGACGAAGAAACGCAGTCTGGAAGACTTGTTCTTCGATGCCTTGAAAGCGCAGGCCATATCCCACCGGTTGAAGCAGTTGGATCCGCACAAGCCGTAGACAACCACCTTCGACTGCAGCCCCCCCATCTCACCTCCGGCCCCGCAGGCCAGCACGCCGGCCAATCGCTTGTCCTCCTTGGCCAGCCAGAATGCCATTCTCGCGCCACCAGAGAATCCTGAGGCGTACAGCCGACTCTGGTCCACCGGCAATCGCTTGGTCACATCCCGGACCATGGCCAAAACCGCTTCCTTGGACTTGTCAAAACCATTCCGGCTTTGCACGGACAGCGCGAGTATCCAACCGTTGAACTCCGCGCCCTCAATGTACCGTTTCAGACCTTCGGCTTTGCCACCGCCCGGTGCCATGAGGAAAAGGACAGGCCACTTTCTGGTCGGCACGAATGCCTTGGGCAGATAGACGTAGTAGGTCCACTCATTTGCGGCCGAGATCTCATCGCTCACCACCCCCGGTTGGCACGCCAGACTATCCACCTCCTTGACGGCGGACGGCTTGAGGCTCTTGTTCGGCGCGGCAGTCGTTACCGAGCCTGGCCCAACAGCCAGAAAGGCCACGAGACATAGGAATCTCCATCCACTCCTGTACATCCGAATACAGTGCATAATCCTCATACCTTTCATGTTTCTGGCTAACGGCGTGCAATTGGGATTGCCCCGCGCAAACGGGCAACCCTCATCCACTGCCATCCCATAGGACCGGAAACACACCGGCTCCTACGATCGGCACCTATTATGCGGTGGGAGCGAAAACGGTCAATCCCTAAATTTTAGGTTGTTGGGGGCGTTAAGTTGTTGGGGTCGTAGTTTGACATTAGACATTTTAAGTTGTTGGGGTCGTAGTTTGACATTAGACATTTCGTGTTTTCAGCCACGCCGCCCATCCTTCCGGTGGTGCCTCATTCGCCTTGCCACGGCGGCACATTACCGCACCGCAAAAACGCTTCGCAACCCTTGACTGTCTCAGGTCAAAACACGACCCCGCTTCTCACTCGCGATTATTTGCCTCCGATGTCCGCCAATATTCCAAACGGTCAGTCCATCTGTCGTATAATATCCTTTCAATCTGATCGGCAATCGGGATGCGGCACGTAAAATCCCCGCGGTCTCCTCCCGCCCATTTGTGGTATTTTTCACTATATGCCTCGAACCACTTGTGTTCATCCGGCTTCAAATTGATATCGCCCTGTCTAATACCCACGTCAAGGAACGCATGCGCGGACGGACACATCACGCCACGTCGCATGATGTAGGTCGCCTCGAACTCTTGATTTGTCGATAACCTGCCAGCTATCCAGTTTATGTCTGCACCGTCAAGCGTTTGCTTTTTGGTGTGGGTGTCTCTCACAAGAAGCCCGACGATTAAATTTTGTGCTTCCATTAATTTCAATCGTGTGCCGACATACATTCGCACTGTCCAACCGAGCAGCAATAGTTGAAGTGCGAGGAAGATGACGACACCTACTTTTCTGGCTTTTGAACTCACCTCTTTTCGTTTCCTCTCTTAAGTCATTGGGGATCGTAGTTTGACATTAGGCATTTCGAGTTTTCAGCCACGCCGCCCATCCTTCCGGTGGTGCCTCATTCGCCTTGCCACGGCGACACTTTACCGCACCGCGAAAACGCTTCGCAACCCTTGACTGTCTCATGTCAAAACACGACCCCATTTCTCTCGACCCCACTTCTCTCCGAGTCGGATTCAGCGCCCACTCTTTCGAGCGCTCGGCGCAACTTTTCGTCAATCGGCACTTGGTCTTCCAAACGGGGTTGGCGTTTCCTCAAGCGTTCCTGCGGTGAGCCGACTTTGATGTTTGTCGCGTAATCGTGGGGTTTCCATGTTGTCCATCGCGGTCGGCTATCGGGCCAATAATAATATAGAACATCCATCATCTGAGCCATTAAGGGATGATTGTTGTCAAGCCATCCAGAACATTCCCAATCCCTGTAGTTCTTCGCATACGCAAAATAAAAACTACGTTGTTCATCGTTAAGAGGCAGCCTCCCTTCCCTAAAACAAAAATCCGTTGCCAGATCAATGTTGGCATCTTTTACATCACGTCTAATCGCGTATTGAATCCCCTTAAGTTGGTTCGTTATCGAAAGCGCCAACGCTTTGTCGACGTCTCCTTTTGCAAGGGCCTTGCTGATCACACATGTGTTAAACAGAACATCCGACAAAACGCCACGTGCCTCCATCAGTTCTAGCCGGACAGAGAGGTATGCCTTCACTGTTGTGGCAAGCACTACCGTCAGCCCCATCAAGAGCCCCAGATGAAACCACGTTCTGGTTTTTCCGGATTTTCGAAGACTCTGGCATGTCATTTTTTGCATCATTTTTTTTCACGCTCGGGGCATTTTCCACTGGCAGCCACCGCCATATCCGGCCGAAGCCCATGTGGGGTGACCCCAGATTCAACTTCCCATCCACCTTTGGTCACTACAATCACAACGGTTACTTTGTCACAGCAGCGAAGTTGTTGGGGTCGTTAAAGTTGTTGGGGTCGTAGTTTGACATTAGACATTTCGAGTTTTCAGCCACGCCGCCCATCCTTTCGGTGGCGCCTCATTCGCCTTGCCACGGCGACGCCTTACCACACCGCGAAAACGCTTCGCAACCCTTGACTGTCTCATATCAAAATACGACCCCGTTTCTCTTCACGGCGCTCGTCGATCACCAGAACTTGGAATCCAAGTACAATTGATTCACTTTTCATGGCAACACCGATGCCCTTTCTCCGTCACACAGAATACTCCTTAGTTGTCACACCTGTCATGCTGTTCTTGAATGACCTTGGCTCTTCTCGGGTCATATATGATCTTCCGCCTACTTTTCGCGAAGGAAACGGTAACCATGTCTGCATCGGCATCATGGTGAATGATGGGCTCGTCGTCCTC
>Ga0208694_1005529_pt1 | contig 10669 bp, 12 predicted proteins | sample AD_UKC078_MetaG_FD_184442 | JGI IMG/M metagenome (GOLD analysis project Ga0208694, IMG submission 184442) | Active sludge microbial communities of municipal wastewater-treating anaerobic digesters from USA - AD_UKC078_MetaG (SPAdes) (version 2) | ecosystem: Engineered > Bioreactor > Anaerobic >...
CAATATAATCCTTAAATGCTTCAATCTGATTTATTATAGTTTTATCCTGGTTATCTGGTGATACCCTACCGGATTTGATATCCTCATATCTACCACTATATAAGAATTGATTCATTCTAAAACTATTTCCGGTTCCAACATAATCTGTATACGCACCCGGCAGTTCATACCATCCAACATCTTCACCACCATAAAACGCTTTCATAGCTTCGATGACTTCCTCTTTAGTCAAGGGCTCATACTCATCAGGGTCAAATGCTTTTAGTATCTCATCTGCCACCAATGCCTCAGTGATGGAAGATGCCATATCCATTCCCTTAAACTTTGCCCTCTGAGCGGTTACTTTTTTCTTAAATGATTCCGACCCATATTTCTCTACCCAATCGAAGAACTTTAGATTTTCGCCAAGTTTGATACTCTTGCCGGTACCATCGTCATCTCTTGCTATCCTATCCTCAATCAACTCTCCTATATCATCATCATCGAAATGAGGAACTGTGGTTGACCTGCAATATGGATGTAATGGAGGTAGATTGACTCCTACCTTTGCTTCTTTAATCTCGAAGACCTCTCCATCAAGCTCTCTACAGATATCTGAAGTCCTGCTATCAAGAGTAGCAAGATATCTGTATTTCTCAACTATACCGGTATCCTTATATGCCTGTAGACTCCCTTTATTGCTGATGTAATTGATTTCGGTACGTATTAGTCTTTGAGCATTTGAATAACTCACATTGAGTCGGTCTGCAAAGTCTCTTGCTATATCATTAGGACCTCTGCCTCTGACAAACTCCTGAGATAGCATCTGTTCGATATTATCGGTAAGCTTTTTCTTATCTGCCCATATTCTATCACTATAATTCTGACCTAACCATTTTTCTCTGATTGCAGTTTCTAATTGCTTACCACCGGGAGTGGTAAATGATACCCCAACCCCTGCTCTCTTTTGAGCATCAAACATCGTTCTAAAATATCCATCTTCATAAGCATCTTTGAGGGTATTCCCAAGACCTATGTTATAACCGGTAGCTAAAGTCTCAATATTATGTCTGATATTAGTAACTAATTCATCCATCTGTGAGATATATGCTCTACCAGATAATTTCTTGAGATAACCACGGTATTCCGCCGTAAACGCCTTATCTCCGAGTCTTTCTATCTCATCAAGGTATTTTCTCGCTTGCTTTTGGAAATCCATCTGCTCATCTGGTTTGAGTCGTCTTCTTGCGGATGCGAGGGTAACCCCGGTCTCATCTGAGTGCCTTTGATAAAATGCCTGGACCTCTTTTCTGATTGACCGGATGGTTTCTTCATATGCTTTCTTTAGTTGTCTTTCATATTGAGATGCTGATTTCTCGTTCTGTATCAAATTGAGTTCAGACCTCTTCTCCCAATACTCTTTTGATGATATTGCAGGCATTATTCCTCACCGCCTTCGTCTGAAGCCTCCTCACCAAATCCTGGGACTGCTCCTTCCGCCATGACCTCTTGCATCTGTTTCATCTTTTCTTCACTCTCTTTGCTCATCCTATCGCCTTCCTCTTGAGCATCAGTAACCCAAGGATGATTTGCTCTGATGGTCTCATCACTAATAATACCAACACTGTTCCTGGCGTCCATGATAATCTCTGACTCGTTTACGATTCCATCAGTATTGAAGATGATATCAAATTTAGTTTCAAGGAAATCACCAAGTCCCTTATTTAGTAAATCAACCTTGATGAACCAAATCAGTTCTTCCAGGGATGCTGCAAACTCATTTGCCATATCATCTGTATCAGTATCAAGGTCTGCGTATCTAAATTTAAGTGCTACTCCTGAGGCGTTACCAAGACTGATTTCTTGAGTATCAACCCCACTACCTGCCTCGTATATATCTTTCCTCAATCTGTTGAGATGACTATCAAGAGCAGCAATATCAAGTGGGGTAGTCAATGCGGTTACATCACCATCACCGGATACGAATGCTGTCCTGAAGGTTGCAAGGTTTTGAGTAAATTCACCTTTATCTGTTCCATCATAATTCTTGACCACTTTAATTGAGTCTGGAATATCTTGTAGATTGTTTGATGTATCTGATGTATTGAGGTCATAATCATCAATAAGTGATTTGATTAATTTGAGTAAACTCATTTCATCGGCGTTATACTTAAATGCTATAAATGGTACCTTATCCCAAGTCATTTGAACATTGGTCATAATAGGATGGTTATCTTCATCGACCATCACATTACCATCTGCATCTACCATCTCCTGAGAGATGATAAAATGACCTTTAACTCCTTCTCCTTTATCTGGGTCTGGTTTTAATCCTCTATCGGTCTTTTCATAATACCATACGCCCTCAGTAGTATGATACTCTACCTTGATGAGTTCCTTCTTGACGCCATCTGGTAGATACTGTATAATAGTATAGACTCTCAATACTGCATCAAGGATAGTATGGTCTGCATCTGCCCAAAATGGAATAATCTCTTCCGTTGGAATCCTCTTAAACTTGAGGTTACCAAGTCGGTCATAGTAAACCTGTACCCATGCCAAACCATTGACCACTGCATCTCTACCAACATTCTTAATCATCTTTAGGAATTTCTTATCAAGATACATACCAAGCAATTCACTAAATTTATCATCATCACATTGAACACTGAACTCTTTACTCAATAGATAATTGACCTTTTGATTAGTCAATTTTCTCATAAAGGGGTGCTTCAGCTTACTATTGGCAAGATTTGTTACTTCCTGTCTGACCCCTTTTCTATCAATGTAATATCTTTTACGGTCTTTGATATCATTATCATTTCCGTAATAGTCTTGAGCGGTCAGCATGAACTTTCTGGTATCACTTTCCTGCCATTCATTCAGATTGCTAAATAAGAAATCCTCTTGTGGTTTCCCACTGTTTGTTAATCTGCTTATCTTGCTTTTGAGTCCAAGCATCGCATTTGTTTGGAAATCTGGAAAAATCATTGCGTTACCTCCTTTTAGTTATAATTTATTATATCCCATTGCTTTTGACTTATCTACCTGAAAAAACGACCTCGTATACTCGCGTCTACATCACTTTATTTTCCTTCTGGTATCATAGGTCAGGGTGTTTTTTGCCTACCAACTGAAATTACTTCTTCCGAGTTCAAATGTGGCATATCTCAAAGCATCCATTAAATGGTTATATTCATCCATCGGCTCATTGCTCGGTTTACCGGTATCTCTATCTGGTTGCCATATATAGTTACTCAATTCTACGATTGTATTGGTACATCGAGGGTGAACATACATTTTATAATCTTGTAACTTTTGGATACCTGAGTTGACTGAGCCTTTTGGTTTCTTTGCTCCATAGATACGATGTAACCCCATATCTTTTAGGGTATCAATATCTTTCGGCGCTGATGAGTCTGCCGCTATCCTCTGATTATCATACCCTTTATATTTTATAGCATCTCTGATATGCTCATTCTTCATATAGGTCTTGTATATCTCATCGAAGATGAATATTTCCTTATTCTTTTCATCTACCATCAATGCTATAAATGCAGTAGGGTCATTGGTATAACCAAAGTCCATTCCAAATAATTGCTTATACTTTGGTCGGTCATAAGTATCAAGTGACCTCTTCATTGCCTCAATATCAAATTCAAGTTCCTGCCAATTCTCAAATATCAGCCCCTCTGCAATACCCCAATTACCTTCACCCTCTATACTATATCGTCTGGGGTTATTCTTTTTCATCTGCTCGAATATCTTTAAGTCGTCCTCACCAAGAAATTCATTACAATCGAAATTCCTGGTTATTGCTAATATATCTTCTTCCTCATTAGTTCCGTCAGAACCTACCTTATCAAAGAATCGTCTCTTTAACCATATCTTATCAGACCAGGGATTGAATGTAAGGGTATGCTGCTTAAATAGGGGGTAGGGCATCTCACCTCTGATAGATAAGTCTACCATATTAAAATCATCTTCATTTGTACATTGGAATGCCTCCTCCCACCATGTCCAACATAGATAACCATCCTCTACCGTGATTGATGTGATTGATTGGGGGTCGTCAAGACCTCTGAACATTATCTTTTGACCTGATGGAATATAAGTCAATTCAAGTGGTGATTTAGTTGCTTTCCATAGATGAGCAACTCCAAGACGATTGATTGCCCATTTTAACTGAGCATAGGTTGAGTCCTTATGGGTATTATAATATCGTCTAATAACCAAGGTATGAGGTTTAAGTCCATATTTATGCCAATATTTCATCATATTATATGGAAACCACAAGGACGCCGTGGTTGATTTCTTGCTTCCACGCCCTCCCTTTAATACTCGATATCTATGTTTTGAGTTCCAAAATGTCTTATACCCTTTTCCAATGATTTCAGGTAGGCTCTTCTTGGTTACTAAATCTGGCATCATCGCCATACCCCCTTATTCGAATTATAATACATTTGCTTCCTCTTGAGTCTTTTTAGTTTATGAGTGAGGGTCTCTTTGTATTTAGGATTGGTAGTGATTCTTCTTGCTGCCTCGATTAAGTATGGACTTTTAGGAATAGTGTTTTTTCTAATGAGTCTTATCATTACATAGCAGGTTGATAATTTCTGGAAATGTCCATGATTTTCATATTTACCATCTACATTGCTGACTATATAATCTCTTGACCCTTTTTGTATTTTATATCCGTCTATGATATCAATGAATTCCGCCATCATCTTCCCCCACACTTTCAACATCTCCAACCTCTTCAACGTTGAAACTGTTGAAACTGTTGTATTAATCTTCCAATTCTTCCTCCCCGGTAAACATTACCATTCCATTGAGATTGATTGTTTCCTCATTAAATCCTTGCATCTTATTGAGTTCTGCCACTGCATCTGTTATCCCTTTATTATTGACTTGGGACGCTCTTCTTGCTTTCCTTTGTTTGAGTACCTCTTTTATATAACTGGCCGCTCTCTCGGGGTCTTCTATCATCATTCGATGTAACAACTCAAGTTCCTCTTCTGCTGCTGCCTCAATTCTTTCCAGGTCCTTCTTATTTACATCAATGACATATCTCAAAGTTTCAATGGATTGCTCTCTCGTCCATCTGGTCTTCTCGGTCTCAATCTTTCTCATCTCATTAAGTAATTCGTCATACCTATGTCTGACCTTGACTTGCTTAAACAAAACTGATGCATTTGAATCAAGACTTGATTCCTTCCAATGCTTCTTAGAAGGGTAAGCTTTTAAGTATGCTTGTCTTTGAGTATTTCCTTTTAATAGCTCTTGTACAAATATCTCTTGAGCTTTTGTTAGTCTATTATCAAGATGCTTACTTCTTGCCATCTCTTATCCCTCCTTTCTATATTTAATATACTCCTGATTTTAACTCAAGTAATTCTTATATTCTTTTATGAGCGTTTGACTATGATATCATCTTTAGTTGGCACTACCAAGAATATCACTTGGTGTTTATCCACCGCCGGTTTAATCCGGTCAAATAGCTCTACTGCTTCCTCTTGACTCTTAAAAAAAATTCATATTACTTTTCCTCCTTTGCATAATAATATCAAGAGCAGTCTTTCTCTCTTGATATTATTATATTACATATTTGGACTCTTTTCAATGTTAAAGTCTATTTTATCCTTATATTGAGTTCTTCCTCAACGGTTTGGATAACATCATCTAAACTTAAGTATCCTTGATTGATTGAGTCGAATAATTCTTCTATATTATTCATAAACCTTTGGGCTCTCACTGGACCAAATCCTAATTTATCTTTCAGGCATAACATCACAGCTGCACTATATTGCTTGACTGTAAATCCTATTGTATTATATGCTTCTTGCTCAGTGATTACCTTTAGGTCTTTATGCGTCAGCTTTTTCTTTACTGCCTTCCGTCTTTGTTCCCGGTTCACTTTTCCTCACCTCGAATAATGGTTTATAATTTGATTCTGCCATGAATTTCTTATAGCAAATATTACCAAATCCCAATTCAATTGATTCAGGATTCTTAAGCTTCCTTCCACACCGTCTGCAAATGTTACTTTTTCCTATAATTTCCGGTTTTAGTATACCTGTTATATCTTCCATCATCTCCACCCGCCTTTCTATAGCATGTATATGAGCATTGTATCTTCATGATTCCATGACTATTTTTAGTCTTATACATATGCAGTGGTGCCGGGATAAACTCTTTACCACATATGCTGCATTTTTTAAGTTCTATCATATCAACCCCCTAAAGTAAAGAGGCTAATATGTAATCCAATGCTATACTTTGGTCTATCGCCCCCGTTTTAATACCCTTTTCGGTTTCTCTGATACTCCTCAGTCCCTTGACTAATTCGCCTATGCTATAATGATTGCCTTTCTCTCTTGCTATCTTTATCTGCCAAGCAGTTAATCCGGTCCTATTTGATACGTCTCCGCCCCCTGCGCTCTGTACAAGGAGCATTGACCTGATATTGCTATATAATAGACTGATGACTCCCAATGGATTCTCATTGACTTCCTTCAGCTCATGCCATAGCTCATAAGATTTATGTGGTTGGCGTCTACATACCGCATCAATCAATTCAAATATCACATCCTTTGGGGATGAGTAAATCAATTTCTCTTGGATTGCTATTTCATATGCCTGCTCTATAGTTACATTTGCTGCCTTTGATAGATGAGTCAGTTTGTCGCACTCAAGTAATATTCTACTATAATCACAATCACATAGATTAGCAAATTCGATTGCTTTATTGATTCCCAATCCGATTTCTTTCTTGATATACTTTGCCAAAACCTCTGGAATCAATTTCTCAAATTCCGTCAGTATATCGGTATGAGATTTATAGAATTTACTTCTTTTATCAAGGTTTGTATATATCAAGATGATTACATTCTTACCTTGAGTTACCCCGCTGTTTAATCCCGCCCATATCTTTTCTTGACTTAAATAGTCTTTATCATCTCGTATTACATAGCAGTTTGGTTTATTCATAAGGGTATTGTTTTGTAATCTGCTATATATTGATGATATTGAGTCCATCCTCTTAGCTGGTACTCCCATTATCTCTGATATCTTTTTTATGTAGATATCCATTACCGCTACCTCTTCGCCAGTAAAGATATAAAGCGGTTGTACAATCTTTTTAACCAATTGTTCTTTGAGTTCATATAGTTGCATTTTTCAGCGACTCCTTTCTTCTCACATTCTCGGCAGATAATTCTGCCTTCCGGTATACATTCACCACAGAGGACGCGTCGGTATTTGCACCTCATGGCTTTCTATGCGTTCCTTTGCTATCTCAAAATATTTATCATTAAGCTCTATACCAATGAAGTTTCGGTTTAGGTTCTTGCATGCTACCCCAGTCGTTCCTGAACCCATGCAATTATCTAAAACTGTTTCTCCCTCGTTGGTATATGTCTTAATAAGATACTCAAACAAAGGGACTGGTTTTTGGGTTGGGTGAAGTCCGCGTTCAGTTTTAAATTTCAATAAAGTTTTAGGATACCATGTGTCGTACACTTTAACTATTTTTTTAGATATACCACCCATAATCTCGGTTCGGCTTGATTCATAAGATTTTGTTATTTTGTTTTTTGGCCTGTCAATCATAATCGGATAATAGTTGACTTTATTTTTACCGAAAACAACTATATCTTCTGTTTGCTGCATAGGTCTATACTTAGCAACTAAGTGACCTTTAGCTGTAATTTTATCCCAAGTCCAACAATACTTAAACATCTTCGGATTGCTCATAACCAAAGCACTTGTAAATGGTTGGGTAGCCGTCAAGACAATAGCGCCATTATCTTTAATTATTTTATTATAGTAATACCATAGACCTTTTTTATGTTCTCTTTCCCAAGATTCTAAGGTTTCTTTATAATTTACCCCTTCTTTATATTTTTGTAATAAATAATCTTCTTTATGTAATATTCTTTTACCATTGACAATATAATCAGTTAAAGGTATTAATTCATCCCACTTGCAATTAGTCGTCCCATAAGGCAAATCACATAAAATCATATCAACCGATTTGTCTGGTATGTCTTTCATCAGTTCAAGACAATCACCATGAAGTAGTTTCACTTTATCCCTCCTTTATCCATACCCCTCTGGTTTCCAATATCCACATATCAACGGTTGAGCTTTTATTGACTCCATTAATATTTAATTGAGATAAGTATTTACTGGTCACCCTGATGGTCTCTTTTAACTCTCTGCTCGGGGCCTCAATCATTAATTGCCTACAGGCATACATGATTGCCTTAAAGAATAGTGATATATCCCAACCACCATCTCCCTCTTTATAGTTAAATCTTGATGCTATCTTGAAGGCATTTGCTCCATTAACTACCCCTATGTTCTTGATTACGGTTTCTACAAATTTATAAAACTCAATTATATTATATCGCACAATCAAATCTATCTCACCAGGTACCGTACAAATATTGGTTACGATTTGCTCCTCTGCTTCATTGAGGTCATATCCCTTTTCATCTGCATATCTCAGTAATTCGCTTGGGGTATATGGGTCAAGATTGATTATAGTACCTCGACTCCTCAAAGTCTGAAGAGTGTTATTTATATCAGTGATGGTCATTATGAAATATGCCTTTTGAGGTGGTTCCTCGGTTATCTTGAGTAGAGCATTCTTTGCTGCTAAACTCATCTTGTCCGCATCTGCTAATAAATAAACGGTAGGTTCCGTCTGCTTATATGCAAGTTTTATGATATCTCTGATTGTGTCTACCTTTACATCAGTACTAATCAACTGAGCATTGAGGGTCTTTGCTATCTCTTTTGCTATGAGCTTTTTACCTCCATGCTTTTGACCGCATATAATGCTAAATCGTGGGAAGTTACCATTTGCTATTCTCTTGATATTTTCTAATACTTTAGTTTGACCAATCATTCCTCCGCCCCCTGACATAATAGAATCAAGGTTGCTTCGATGAGTGGTTTAGGATTTGGCTCCCATTTGATATCTGCATTAAGTCTAATTACCTCATCAAGTAACATCTTGATATCTTGATACTCCTCATCAGTATATCCATTAAGCGCCTCTTCATAGGTTGATGGAATCTGTAAATACTCAAAATCGCCTATCAAGAAATACTTATAAGCATCTAATAGAAAATTCATATAGAGTTTCATAAATTGCTTTAAGTCAACACCGCTTCTATGAGCCTCTTCAATAATCTTGACCACCTCATCTGCTTTAGCGTCAATGATATTATCAGTTAGGTCAAACATAATATTATAATCAATCGTACCCAGTGCTTCTACCACCGTCTTAACGCTCAAATTAAGGTCATAGCTTAAGCATTTATCAAGTAATGTAATTGCATCACGCATCCCACCATCTGCTAATTTCGCTATATAACCAAGTGCCTCCATATCGTAAATGATATCTTCTTGATTAGTCTCATTCTCCCAATCAAGGATTTGCTTTAATCTATCTACTATTGATTGATAGGTGATTCTCTGGAAATCGTATCGCTGTACCCTTGAAATGATTGTTGCTGGTATCTTCTGAGGGTCAGTGGTGCAGAAGATAAATACTGTTTGAGCAGGTGGTTCTTCAATCAACTTAAGCATTGCATTCCATGCCCCGGTTGATAACATATGACACTCATCTATGATATATACTTTATATGCTGCATCAAGTGCTTTGAACTTTGCGTTATCAATGATATCTCTCACATTCTCAACCCCATTATTAGATGCTGCATCAATCTCAATCGGGTTACCTTCATGGTCATTGATTTCATTTGCAAAGATGCGGGCACAGGTGGTTTTACCTGTCCCTGCCCCGCCAGTAAATAAATAGGTGTTTTTATGAGTTTTAGTCCTTAATTGCTCCTGCAGTATTTTCTTGACTGCTCCCTGCTCTACTACATCATCAAATGTCTTTGGTCTATATTTTATAGCAAGTGCCTTCATTGGTTTAACCCCCCAAACATCTTATCGAAAAACTCTTTCATCCCCTCAGGCATTTCCTCATGTCTATCACAATTATCGCAGTCACCATCACATCCCTTTGCCATCTCATTTGAGAAAGTTGCTGCCGCTCTCATCTCATCAATATAGTCTTCCATTGGTACTTCTTCAATATCCGCAATTCTCTCTACAATAGATAGTAGTCCCGCTTTGATTGCTGCTTTGTCTCCTTTTACCTCAATCGTTACTCTACCCTCTTTGGTCAATTCAAATAATACCTTTGCAGTCATGTTCATCATATTATTTTTCCTCCTCTAAATAAGTTTGTAATTGCTTAAAAAGTGATTCATCTATTATATAGAAATTTTCCTGATTTCCTAAACCTCCAAAATTAAATGCTACCGCCCAATATGGTTTTCCTATTGCAAATGCTTCTTCTTTCAGTTTGTCAATCCATTCAGCTTTTATGCTCATTGACTTTTTTTCGGTCATAGCAGTTTTACATTCTATACAAAAGTGTTCTGTTTTAACATCACCTTTAAAAAAGGGAGTTGCCCCGCTATTTGGTTGCCTTTTTCCTTTCAGATTTTTTGCTACTCTTGACTCCTGCGCTTTGCTGTGCTTTCTTGTGTTCAATGTTATCGATAACTCCTTTCTGACCTGCTATATTTAATAGTTGCTGAGCTTTTTCATGCTCATGTGCTTCTTTATATTTTAAGCGAGTAGCTTTACCTCCCCTAATATGTCT
>Ga0208694_1005533_pt1 | contig 10665 bp, 8 predicted proteins | sample AD_UKC078_MetaG_FD_184442 | JGI IMG/M metagenome (GOLD analysis project Ga0208694, IMG submission 184442) | Active sludge microbial communities of municipal wastewater-treating anaerobic digesters from USA - AD_UKC078_MetaG (SPAdes) (version 2) | ecosystem: Engineered > Bioreactor > Anaerobic >...
CCAATCCCAATATTCCTCCGTATAAAGGACTATTGTAGTCTGTATGTTTGTCATTGCGATTTCGGCATTGTTTTGCATATTCATATATGCTGTTTCGTCAGCGGGAAAATAAAAAATTATCGAAGCATCTGTAGGTTCAACCATTATGAATTCTTCAGAATCAAAATCAAATTCATAGATCCCATACTCTTCAAGCTCGTTAGAAGAGTTTGTTGAATTAGCGGCTTTTAAAGCATTTTTAATTTTTGTCAAATGAATATTCCCAGGTTGCTCTAATAAATTTTTGTATAAATCAAACTCTAAATCAATTCCCAGTAGTTCCAATAGGAAATTTGCCGTTTGAACAGATTCAGTCTGCATAATCTCGACTATTTGATTGTCAAACTGCTGCGAAGCATCATTGAGTTCAATTTTCGCATCTTCAGGAGTCAGCTCTTTTGGAGAGTCTTTTTTGTCTTTTTTGCAGGAAAACATTGTTATCGAAGCAAAAGCTATTAGCATAGCACTAAAAATAATTCTTGATTTCATGTCGTTTTGATTAATTGTGTAAAAAAAATTGTTAATAGTTAAATTAAATAGGTGCAAAAGTAGCATAAACGTTTTTGATTACAGGTTATTTTATCTTTTTTTAAGTAATTTTAATAATTATTAATTCTTTCGACTAATGTTTTCCAATTTGCAAATAATTATAAAGTTTTGTTTTCCAATAGTTGCCTTGCTTTTTATCTTGTGCGGGATCTTTTCGACTAAAGAAAATGATAATTCTTTTGTCTTAAATTACTATTGTGTAGATGGGATTGATGAACTTAGGCCGGGCGACATACTTGTCAGGCCAAATTTGAATTTTTTTGCCAGGTACGTCAATCGTTCCAAATGGGAATAATTTTGGCCATGCTGCTATAGTAACAAGTTACTATCGTCACTAAAATCCGGATAGCTTGCTTTCCAATGTTACTGTAGCCACAAAACTCATAATTTGCTCAAGGTCTTCTTTTGATCCATCAACGAAATGGGCATAAAGATTTATCCTGTTGCGGCCAGGAATTGTGGCTAAAGTAACATTTGCGACTTCTTGACCATGGAAATTTGTGATCTTCATTTTGGCCATCCTGGTAAAATCCTCCACAAACGACACTTCCGGCATACCTTCAAAAGGATAATCAGAGGTTAAATGAAAGATTATTGGAAAGATCTTAATTCTCAGATCTTTTTTGCCAAAAACCAATGATTGGTGTTCGGCAATACTTACTGCTGTGCTGAGTTCGACTTCCAAAAGCTGTTTCTCGGATTCCGTTATTGAGGCTGTTAACGATAGTTTTGATCTTTTTTTTTCAATAAGTATGAATCCTTCGGCAAGTGTTGGAATATTATCAATAAATGCCGTAGGCGCCTCTTCATATTTTGAAAGTGCGAATAAAGCCTAACGCCGCATCTGACGGTTAAAGACGAAATTGATAATAAGCGAGTCGGAGGTACGGATACGCATTATATTTCCAGAATCGTCCTCCTGATAGTAACCTGCTTGTTTTTCCAACTGAAATACCTACATTTCACAGGTAACAGGATTATAATAAAAGCGCCAGGGCATTGGCGCCGAGTCATTTTCATAGAGTTTTATCAATGCTTTTGTGGCTTTTAATTCAACGATACGTTTTAAAATAGTGTTTAACCCGTGATCGGCGGCTACTAAATGTTGACGTGATTTTTCTACTTTTGTCGAAAATAAATCAATTATGCTTTCGGATGATACCTATAAAACGGTAACAAAAAGGTCGCAAGGGCTCTATAAAGATAAGGGAAGTAGGTTTATCTCTTTTGCTATTCCAGTAAAAAGTGAGGAGGAGATCAGGACAGAGTTGGAGCTGTTGCGAAATCAGTATCACGATGCCCGTCATCAATGTTATGCATGGATTTTAGGATACAACAAGGAAACTTATCGTTATAACGACGATGGCGAGCCGTCAGGAACAGCCGGGAAGCCAATTTATGGTCAATTGCTATCCAATGATCTGACAAATACCGTGATAGTGGTAATACGTTATTTCGGCGGGATTAAGTTAGGCGTGCGCGGCCTTATCAATGCATATAAATTTGCTGCTCAGGATGCCCTTGCTAACAATGTCATCCAAACGCGTATCATCCATGATATATATCAGGTCAAATTTGCATACGAACACATGAATCATGTGATGCGTATCCTCAAAGAGGAAGAGTTAGATCAAATTGATCAGGACTTTCACCTTACCTGTTCTATTGATTTTAGTGTGAGAAGCAGTAGAGCCGATTATGTTGTAACACGATTCAACGACTTACGTATGGTGGAATTGACGTTTTTAAGAAGAGAATAGCGAAAACCCGATAAGGTTTATTATTTTAATGTGGATTTCACTTACTCATTTCTCAATTTACTTCTTCCCAAAAACAATTCATATTTTTGCAGCCATTTTTATTCGGAAAACTTATCCAACTATGATGATTCCATCTAAATATGATCCTACGCTGGTTGAAGACAAATGGTATCGCTACTGGCTTGATAAAGGCTATTTCAGGTCGGTGCCCGATGATCGTGAACCTTACTGTATCGTAATTCCTCCTCCCAACGTTACAGGCGTTTTGCATATGGGTCATATATTAAATAACACCCTGCAGGATGTGTTGGTGCGTCGTGCCAGGATGCTTGGGAAAAACGCCCTATGGTTACCAGGTACCGACCACGCCTCCATAGCCACTGAAGCAAAGGTTGTTGAAAAGCTGAAAAAAGAGGGCATTGACAAGAAAGACCTTACGCGCGAAGAGTTTTTGAGTCATGCCTGGGAGTGGAAAGAAAAACATGGAGGTATTATCCTTGAACAGTTAAAAAAATTAGGGGCTTCATGCGACTGGGAGAGGACAAAGTTTACAATGGATGAGGATCTTTATGAGTCGGTGATTGATGTGTTTATTGATCTCTATAATAAAGGGCTTATTTATCGTGGTGTACGAATGGTAAACTGGGACCCGCAGGCGCTTACCGCCCTTTCCGATGAAGAGGTGATTTATCGGGAAGAGGATTCAAAGCTTTATTACGTCAGATATGAAATTGACAACACTGACGATGAATGGGTTACAATTGCTACTACCCGCCCCGAGACAATACTTGGCGATACCGCTGTTTGCGTAAACCCAAAAGACAAACGTTTTAAAAATCTGAAGGGTAAAAAAGTATTTGTGCCATTGATAAACCGATTAGTACCAATTATCCAGGATGATTATGTAGATATGGAATTTGGTACCGGATGCCTTAAAATTACGCCTGCACACGACTTGGCCGACTACGAAATTGGATTAAGGCATAAGTTGGAAACAATTGATATCTTAAACGATAACGGCACATTAAGCCCTGCCGCCCAGCTCTACGTTGGAGAAGACCGGATGGTGGCAAGGAAAAAGATCGTTGACGATCTTAAAAATGCCGGGCATTTAGTTAAAATAGAGGATTATAAAAACAAAGTTGGCTATTCGGAACGCACTAACATAGCTATCGAACCAAAACTCTCGCTTCAGTGGTTTCTTAAAATGCCGGAGTTAGCTGAACCCGCTCTTAAAGTGGTAATGGATGATGTTATCGAATTTCATCCCAAGAAGTTTAAAAATATATATCGCCATTGGATGGAGAATGTACGCGACTGGTGTATCTCCAGACAATTATGGTGGGGGCAGCGAATACCTGTGTATTATTTGCCAAACAACGAAATGGTGGTTGCCAAATCGAAGGAAGAGGCTATCACAATTGCAAAATCACAGTTTCCGGAACTCGCTGATCTTACACAAGAGGAGTTGAAACAAGACGAAGATGTCCTCGACACTTGGTTCTCGTCATGGCTTTGGCCAATTTCCGTTTTCGATGGAATTCGTAACCCAGATAACCCCGATATAAAATATTATTATCCTACTAATGATCTGATCACAGCGCCGGAGATACTCTTTTTCTGGGTAGCACGAATGATAATGGCGGGATTGGAGTATCGGGGAGAGATCCCCTTTAAAAATGTATATCTCACCGGTATCGTTCGCGATAAGTTGGGGAGAAAAATGTCGAAATCACTTGGTAATTCACCCGATCCTATCAAGTTGATGAACCATTACGGCGCCGACGGCACACGAGTAGGTATGTTGTTAACATCACCAGCCGGCAATGACCTGCCTTTTGACGAAAACCTATGCGAGCAAGGCCGCAACTTTGCAAATAAAATCTGGAACGCTTTAAGGCTTTTAAAAGGATGGAAAGTAGATGACAACCTGCCTCAGCCCGACACTAACCAAGTGGCAATAGAGTGGTTCAACGCAACATTTAACAAAACACTAGGACTTATTGACGACCACTTTGCAAAATACCGAATATCAGATGCTCTGATGGTTACTTACAAATTGATATGGGACGATTTCTGTTCATGGTTTCTCGAAATGATAAAACCTGGCTCCGATAATCCTGTTGATCGAAAAACATACGACGATACCATAACACTGTTTGAGGGACTGATGAAAGTTTTGCATCCTTTTATGCCATTTCTTACCGAAGAGATATGGCACCTCTTGTGTGAACGAACACAAGACGATTGTATCATGATTTCCGAATGGCCAAAAAAAGGTAGAATAAATCATTTGATACTTAATCAGTTTGAGTTTGCAAAAGAGGTCATTATTGCTTTGAGGGCTGTAAGGGCTGAGAAAAACATAGCGATGAGACAAACACTTGACCTCTATATAAAAAAGAACCTCGATCAAAAACCCGACAGCACATTTGATGGAATTGTCGCTAAACTATGTAACCTTACGAAGATTGAATATGTAAATGAAAAGGTGGATAAAGCCATGTCGTTTGTTGTAAAAACCACTGAGTTTTACCTTCCTCTTGGCGATGTAGTGAATGTTGAACAAGAAATTCAAAAACTTGAAGACGAACTGAACTACACAAAAGGATTCCTTGCTGCGGTGTTGAAAAAGCTCGGCAACGATAGGTTCGTTAGCGGGGCGCCGCTTGCCGTAGTAGAGAAAGAGAGACAAAAACAGGCGGATGCGGAAAATAAAATAAAAATTCTTGAAGATCAAATAGCTGCTTTAAAGTTATAGTTTTAATCGGGTAGAGTTAAGCTGCAAATGCAACTTTTTGGTTAAACAGTAATTTTTTCGTTATTTCATTTAGAGTAAAAAAACAAACGCTTCCGTGGCCTGTTATTTAACATATTCTCTAATCCAATTGCCTTATTTGGGAAATTATTTATGAATAAATGATCTGCAAGCATATTTTTTTTGATTTTTTTTCAAACGATTCTTGTTAGCAATAAAAAAACATCTACTTTTGCAGCCCGTTTTAGAAACGAGATTTTCGATGAACAGATTTAACTGATTAATAAATGGATACCATAAGTTACAAAACTATCAGCGCTAATAAAGAGACGGTTACAAAGGACTGGGTTCTCATTGATGCTGAAAACGAAGTGTTGGGAAGGTTAGCCTCTAAAGCAGCTTTACTGCTCAGGGGTAAACTTAAGCCGAATTATACTCCACACGTTGATTGTGGAGATAATGTGGTGATTATCAATGCTGATAAAGTCAGACTTACCGGAAGCAAATGGGCGGATAAAGAGTATATTACCCATTCAGGATATCCGGGTGGCCAGAAAGTACTAACAGCCAAACAGATGAAATTGCGCAAACCGACATTTATTGTTGAGAATGCCATACGTGGGATGCTCCCCAAAAATAGGCTCGCAAGTCAGCTTTTCCGCAACCTGTATGTGTATGCCGGCCCCGAGCATAAACAGGAGGCACAAAAACCTAAGAAAATCAATTTAAACGAAATTAAATAATAATGGAAATAATAAATGCAGTAGGCAGGAGAAAGACCGCTGTTGCACGAGCTTTCGTTCAAACAGGAAATGGAAAGATCACTATCAATAAACGTGATTTCGAAAATTACTTCCCGGTAGAGTCCTTACAACAAATTGTACGTAAACCTTTAGAACTTACAGATAATGTTGATAAGTTCGACATACACGTTAACATTGACGGAGGTGGTATAACAGGACAAGCTGAGGCTTTGCGTCTTGCAATTTCAAGGGCTATTATAAAAATTGACCCCGAACACAGGGCAATCCTGAAATCCAATGGATTCCTTATGCGAGACCCAAGAATGGTTGAGAGAAAGAAACCAGGCCAGAAAAAAGCCCGTAAAAAATTCCAGTTCAGTAAACGATAATTTCCGGATATTAAGGTGTTTAGTATCCAAACCCGTGAGACTTCATCGCGCTTTGAACTACTTGCGGGTTGCTTAATCGGAATGTAAACATAAAATAAAAAATTAATGGCAAGAACAAATTTTGAAGAATTGCTCAATGCAGGGGTGCATTTTGGGCATCTTAAAAGAAAATGGAACCCTAATATGGCGCCCTATATATTTATGGAGCGCAATGGAATTCACATCATTGACCTTTACAAAACAGCAGCTAAGATCGAGGAGGCTGCATCGGCTTTAAAACAGATCGCAAAGTCGGGTAAGAAAATTCTTTTTGTGGCAACAAAGAAACAGGCAAAAGATATTGTAGCCGAAAAGGTGAAAAGTGTTGGAATGCCTTATGTTACCGAACGTTGGCCGGGTGGTATGCTTACCAACTTTGCTACAATACGCAAAGCGGTACGCAAAATGTCGTCTATTGATACCATGATGAAAGATCCCACGTTTACCAATATCTCAAAACGAGAACGTCTGCAGATTACCCGCGAGAGAGCAAAGCTCGAAAAACAGTTGGGGAGTATCGCTGACCTAAATAGGCTGCCCTCAGCATTGTTTATCGTGGACATCATGAAAGAGCATATTGCAGTTGCCGAATCCCGAAAGCTAAATATACCAACATTCGCTATGGTAGATACAAACAGCGACCCTAAATTGGTGGATTTTCCTATACCGGCAAATGATGATGCTTCAAAATCAATTGCCCTGATAGTGGAGATAATGGTTAGAGCTATCGAGGAGGGAATGATGGAGAGGAAAGTGGAAAAAGATAAACAGTTTAAAGAGGAAGATGAAGGTATAGAAAGCATCAAAACCAGAACCCGTCAGGAGCTTGAGGCAGAACTGGAAGAGGATAAAGACGAGGATGAGCGAACAATAAAAAAAGAGGAGATACGAAAGCTGAAGAAGACAGAAGAGGAAGAGACAGGGCAAAAAGAGAAAAGAGCTAGAAAGGGAACGGCAATAAGAAAGAAATAATTAATTAATAAATAAATAAAATAGAACGAGAATGTCAAATATTAAAGCAGCAGATGTCGCAAAGCTTCGTAAACAAACCGGAGCTGGAATGATGGATTGCAAACAGGCTTTGACCGAGAGCAATGGCGATTTTGAAAAAGCTATCGAGATATTACGCAAAAAAGGAGCAAAATTAGCCGCTAAAAGAGCTGATAAAGATGCTACCGAAGGGTATATTATGGCTCAGACGAACGAGGAAAACAGCTTTGGCGTGTTAGTTATGATAAACTGCGAAACCGACTTTGTAGGTAAGAGCGAAGAGTTCGTAAACTTTGTGAAAACAGTAGCTTCGTTAGCGCTCAAGAATAAAGCTACATCGCTCGAAGCAGTTCGTGGATTAAAAATTGAAGACCGTACCGTAGAACAGGCTCTTAGCGATTTAATTGGGAAGACCGGCGAAAAGATGGAGTTCGATAGCTATGAGTTTATAGAAGCTCCTTTTGTATCATCGTACAACCATTTAGGCAATAAAATAGGAACCTTAGTGGGGCTTAATCTGAAGACTGCCGACGTTGCCGTAAAAGGCCATGACATGGCAATGCAGGTGGCAGCAATGAATCCGGTAGCAATTGATAAAGGCGATGTAACAAAAGAGATGATTGATAAAGAAATTGAAATAGGAATGGAACTGGCACGCCAGGAAGGGAAACCGGAAAATATGCTCGAGAAAATTGCTCAAGGAAGACTGCAAAAGTTCTTCAAAGAGAGCACATTGCTCAATCAGGAATTTATTAAAGATAGCAAAAAAACCGTTGGCAACTACCTGAAAGAATCCGACAAAAACCTGACAGTAGTCAAGTTCTATCGCTTTGGCTTAGGAGCGTAAAAATTTTTTAAAATGATAAAAACAAAAAGGCTGCTTAGAAAAGTAGCCTTTTTTGTTTGTAAGAGATGCTATGTGGTAACGAATACCTGGATAAAAATTTGCATCCGTGCTTTAGTAAATAACTTAGATTAAACACCGATGATTAAGCCTTTTTATTTAAATCAAACTGTTGAAAAGAAAATGAATTACATTTGCATCATCATTAATAAAAAATAAATATTTATGAAAAGGTATCCGTTACTGTCGTTTGGCGCTTTACTACTTTTAGCTTTTGTTGCAACCCCTCTATTTCATAGTTGCAAATCGTCCAAAAAGGCTGTTAAAGTTGCCTCAGGCGAAGAAAAGATTATTGTTTACTGCTCTGGCCCTGAATATTTTACCGATAACAAATATTTTCGGGCAAACGATGTGGCCGAGAGTGCAAACCAATCAATGGCAAAGCGCAAGGCGATGAGTAATGCACGCCTGGCGCTCGCAAGCTCAATAGAAATTACCGTAAAGGCTGTGATTGATAATTATTTCAACAGCTATGCCGTTGACAAAACAATCGAAGACAAGGAGAGATACGAAGGTCTTTCGCGAGAGGTGGTGAATCAAAAGCTAAATGGTGTCAGGATTATTTGCGAAGAGTACACAAAAACTACCGATGGAAATTATAAATGTTATGTGGCTATCGAGCTGGCCGGAGATGAGATAGCTAATGGAGTGATAAAAAGGATTTCGGATGACGAAAAACTAAAACTCGATTTCCAGTACGAGAAGTTTAAAGAGACTTTTGAAAAAGAGATGGAGGAGTTTAAAAGTCAGCGCTATTGATTTTTTTACCTCAAAAAATTACCCTGACACTATCGAAAACCGCTGCTAGTCAGGGTTTTTTTTGTTCCCCAAAACGGTGTTGTCTAGAAAACAACATTACCTGATATTTTTTATCTGTTTGCGCCCTTTTGTTGCTTTAGGTAAACAGTTGTTGAGATCAAATCCATTCCTAAGCGATGCCTTACAGCTATCGGCGTAGGTATAGCGCCGTTTCGCAGTTTTGTAAGGCTGTTTCCCTGTTGATAAGGAAGCTATCACCTTTGCGGAAATGTGAAATTGATATATGAAGTGTTTGATTTTTTGCTTGGCAAAGGATTGAAGTCGGAAGGCTTAGATGCTTAGGTCTGTTTTTGATCCGATTACCTATAATTGTTTACATTATCTCTATTTGTCAAAATGTCAGCATCTTTTTGCATGGCATAGGCTTTGATTTCCGGGCGGTCATTATAAAATAATTAGATATGCAAAAAGGTAAAATCAAAGTTCAGACTGAAAACATTTTCCCTATTATTAAAAAATTTCTCTATTCCGACCATGAAATTTTTCTTCGCGAATTGATCTCCAACGCCGTAGATGCTACTCAAAAGCTCAAAACCCTTGCCAGTACGGGCCATTTTAAGGGAGAGCTTGGCGATTTGACCATTCACGTAAGCATAGATAAAAAAAGAGGAACACTGACTGTTAAAGACCGCGGTATCGGGATGACTGCCGAGGAGGTGGATAAGTATATAAACCAGATTGCCTTTTCCAGCGCTGAGGAGTTTGTGAAGAAGTTTAAAACCAAAACTGAAGCCGAACAAAATGCAATAATAGGCCATTTCGGGCTTGGCTTCTACTCCTCATTTATGGTATCCGACAAGGTTGAACTGAAATCCAAGACATATAAAAAGGGAGGCCCGACCAAAGCAGTAAAATGGACTTGCGATGGAAGCCCCGATTATACATTAGAGGAGGACGATAAAGCAGACCGTGGAACGGAAGTAACCCTTTTTATTTCAAAAGAGGAAAAAGAGTTTTTGGAAGATTACAAGATACGTGAGTTGCTAAAAAAATATTGCAGCTTTTTGCCGGTGCCGATACAGTTCGGAACTAAAAAAGAGCATGTAAAGGTAGAAGGCGAAAAAGATAAAGATGGCAACGACAAGTATGTGGAGGTAGAGAAGCCTAATATTATCAACAATACCGACCCATTGTGGAAAAAAGCCCCGGTTGACTTGAAAGATGAGGATTACAAAGATTTTTACCGTGAGCTTTACCCGATGAACTTCGAGGAGCCGCTTTTTCATATCCACCTCAATGTTGATTATCCTTTTAACCTCACCGGGATACTCTATTTTCCTAAGGTTAAGCGAAATTTTGAAGTGCAGCGTGATAAGATACAACTATATGTGAACCAGGTTTTTGTTACTGATTCGGTAGAGGGCATCGTCCCCGATTTCCTTACATTGCTACACGGCGTCCTCGACTCGCCCGACATACCGCTCAACGTGTCGAGAAGCTATCTGCAAAGCGACCGTAGAGTAAAGCAAATCTCAAACCATATAATGAAAAAAGTATCCGACAAATTAGAGGATATTTTTAAAAACCAACGTGAGGAATTTGAGAAGAAATGGGATGATATAAAGGTGTTTATTGAGTATGGGATGATTTCGGAGGAGAAGTTTTACGACCGTGCTAAAAAGTTCTGTTTACTAAAAAATATAGAGGATAAGTACTTCACCTTTGACGATTACAA
>Ga0208694_1005538_pt1 | contig 10655 bp, 7 predicted proteins | sample AD_UKC078_MetaG_FD_184442 | JGI IMG/M metagenome (GOLD analysis project Ga0208694, IMG submission 184442) | Active sludge microbial communities of municipal wastewater-treating anaerobic digesters from USA - AD_UKC078_MetaG (SPAdes) (version 2) | ecosystem: Engineered > Bioreactor > Anaerobic >...
AGCATGACCTGCATGATCATTGATTGCAGCGCGCGCGCCTTGACCACCCAGAAGGCCGCACAGGCCAGCATCAGGCGGATACACACTATAATGCAGCCGCCGCAGGCCACGAACACCGGCAGCATAAGATAGTCCAGAGGGCCCCAGGCGATGCCCGTGAAAGCTTTGCCCAGCACAATCAGCCCGATGCCCAGCAGGGTATCCGACAGGCCGACATATCTGATTTCACCGCCCACAAACTGCACAAACACATTGACAGGCCGCACCAGATATTTATCAAAGGTGCCGTGGATTATTTCACTTTCCAGCAGGGCGATGCGGCCGAAAAAGATAGAATACAGGCTGACGCTGACCATGTACAGCCCATACAGCATCATTAAATCGCCCGCCGTCCAGTTGCCGACGGTGCCAAATCTCCAGGATACGATGCTCATCTGCGCGATGTTGGCCCCGTTGAGCGCCAGCACGCCCGCCAGGCTGGTCCAAAAGTCCGCGCGGTATTGCATCATGCTGCGCAGCGACATTTTGATCAAATGCCCGTATATCCTTGCACTAAAAAATGACTTCTGCATGCTTACCCTCCCTGCACCGTCAGCCGCAGGTGCACCTTGCGCCAAAGCAAATGGCCCGCACTCATCAGCGCCAGCGCCCACATGCATTGAAAGCCGAGTTGCCTGAAAATTTCCGCTGCGTCAAATGCACCGGTATATATGTTGAGCGGGATGTCATATATGCACCGGAAGGGAAGCAGATTGGTACACTGCATCAGCATTGGCGGGAACAGCCACAGCGGCACCAGTTTGCCGGACAGCAGGTCCACCAACCCCCGATATGCCCAACTGATGTGCCGTATGTCCATGGTGATCATGCCCAGCAACCCCAGCAGAAAGCTGAGTGAAAACAGCACAAAGTACGCTAACCCCACGCTGACAAAAAATGCCGCCAGATGCACCAATGAGGATGGTAACTGCATGCCCATGAATAACACCGCCAACAGCCAGGCGGGCAGCACCAGCACCCACGACAGCACCATCATCCGGCTGGCGTTGCGGTACAGCATCTGCCGCTGGAATCCCATCGGGCGCAGCAGGTCGGTGTCAATGCTGCCGCTTTTTACCTGGGCGTTCATGCAGTCGTACACTGCATTGTCGCCCGAAGGGTAGAAAACCAAGTCCATCGCCATGGCCATCATGGCATAGGTGATCATGTCCGGCAGGCTGCGCCCCAACAGCGCGGGATTCTGAGCATGCAGGGCGTACCACAGGCATCGCACGCCATACATGGCGATGCAGCCGTACAGCACCTTCATGACAAACTCAAACCGGTACAGCGTGAGAGAATTCAACTGCTGCCGCACAAACGCACGGTAACATTTCATAGCGTCACATGCCCTTTGCGGTATACAGGTTGCGGATGATCTCTTCAATGTCCGCTTCCTGGATGGTGATGTCCCGGATAGTAAACGGCTGGTTCATGATCAGGCCCAAGGCCTTTTCGGCGGACATTTCCTGCTGGTTAAACGTATAACTGCGCCGGTAAGGGGCGGCGGCCACCTGCACCAATCCCGGCACGTCGATATGCGGCGAATGCTCCGCGAAGACGACATCCAGGCGCCGGTTTCGCCCGTATTGTTCGCGCAGGCGGTGGATGGTGCCGTCATAGGCGATGCGCCCCGCATCGATGACCAGAACGCGGTTGACCAGTTTTTCCATGTCCACCATGTCGTGCGTGGTCAGCAGCACCGTCACGCCACGGATTTGGTTGATGTCGCGGATAAACTGCCGCAGCCGCTCCTTGGCCACCGCGTCCACGCCGATGGTGGGCTCATCCAGAAACACTGTCTGCGGGTTGTGCAGCAGCGCCGCGGCCAGGTCGGCTTTGACGCGCTGGCCCAGGCTTAACTGCCGTACGGGCTGATTCAAAAATCCGCCCATTTCCAGCATGTCCATATAAACGCGCAGGTTTTCCTGATAAGTTTCGTCCGGGATTTCGTACATTTCCTTGAGCAGGCGGAAACTGTCCACCACTGGCACATCCCACCACAGCGATGTTTTCTGCCCGAACACCACTCCGATATTTTTTGCATGCTCCCGGCGCTGCTGATGGGGCGCCAGACCGTCCACCAGTATGTCCCCGGCGGTGGGCGTCAAAATACCGGACAGCATCTTGATGGTGGTGGATTTGCCCGCACCGTTGGGGCCGATATAGCCGACAATTTCGCCGCTGCCGATGTCAAAACTGATGTCATTGACGGCGATTTTTTCATCGTAAGCGCGCTGCCACAGGGAGCGCAGCGCAGCTGATTTTCCATCCAAGCGTTTGGGGATTTTATAGATTTTGGTTACCTTCTGTACGGTAATCATATCTCCTCGCTGACGGCTTTATTGCGACCGCACTACCTTATCACAGGCAGCCCGTCAGTGCAACGCCGGCGCCGCAAAGTCACGGCGCGTTCATTCAATTATATGATGTAGTTGATCTATCCTTAGCAATGTATACTGGCTTGCCGCTTTTGACGCTTTCTTCTATCGCGCGGAAATTGTTGCGCAAATCAGACACAGGGCGGATGTCGATCATGTGCTCGCCTCCTTGGAGCCTCCGCTCATCGATGGCGTTATTTTTTCATAACAACGCCATGTATGTAAGCGAAGATATACCTGACAGTTGGAGCTTTGCCGCCAGCGCAGGGATAGCATATACATGTTTCTTGGCACGATCAAAGATTTTTTCCATCAGACTGCATGGAAAGATCCTTTTCCCGTCTCATTGCTCCAGGCTGGCAGGATTCAACAAAAAATCAAAGATGCTCATGATCAGAACACCACTGTCGTTATAATGTGGGGCTGGTGCATCCTTTGTAATGATGATCTTCTTGAACCCATCGCCTGTCAGCATCAATGAGCGTTGTTCCTGCTCCATTTTCCCCTGGTTGGGTATGGCGTAAGCAGATTGAATATAGAAGCGTTTTGAACCCTTATTGCACACAAAATCTATTTCAAGCTGCTTGCGGATGCTGGCACCATCCTTGTCGGTACTATTCACTACCACAACACCTACATCTACATTAAACCCTCGTATTCTTAACTCATTGAAAATGATATTCTCCATGGTGCGGGTTTCCTCCAGTTGACGGAAGTTTAGCCGCGCATTGCGAAGTCCGATATCGGTGAAGTAGTATTTGACCGGGGTGTTGATATATTTCTTCCCCTTGATATCGTAGCGCACCGCACTGTCAATTAGAAACGCATCCCGCAGATAGTCGATGTATTTGGCAATGGTCGTCTTGCTGATGGTCTTTTGCTTGACACTTTTGAAGGTAGCAGACAGCTTGGTCGGGTTAGTGAGAGAGCCGATGGCGGAGGATAGAATATTCAGCAGATCCTCCAGTTCAGCACGGTTGCGAATTTTATGTCTTCCTACGATATCCGAAATATATGTTTCTTCAAAGAGCGATTTCAGAAAAGCGATTTTCTCCTCAGGCTTTTCAAAACGAAGGACAAGGGGCAGTCCGCCGTAAAGCATGTACTCATTCCAGCCGTCCTGTTTTGTACCGGAGTAAACCGACATAAATTCTGAGAAATTCAGCGGAAACATATGAATCTCGTCGCCACGCCCCCGGAACTCAGTAATGACATCCTTGGACAGAAATCTGGCGTTGCTGCCAGTCACATACACATCTACGTTTTTTTTACGGATGAGGCTGTTGAGCACGGCTTCAAACTCGCCTAAAAGCTGTACCTCGTCAAGGAGAACATAGTGCATCCCGTCATCAGCAATCTGTTCTTTCAGATATGGCATCAACACATAGGGGTCTTGAAACCGTTTGTTCTCAAATGCGTCAAACGCTATTTCGATGACGTGATTGCTGTCCACTCCTTCCGAGCGAAGATGCTCCTTGAAAAGATTGAACAGCAGAAAGGACTTTCCACAGCGACGGACGCCGGTAACGACCTTGATAAGGCCATTGTGTTTCTTGCTGATGAGTTTGCTCAAATATACATCTCTTTTCACTACCATGTTTCCGCCCTCCTAATGGACATATTTGCGGGTAAGCGCAATTTTGTTCATCATTATACTACCCGATACGGGGTTGCTTTGCAAGCTTAAATTGAACTTTTTTGCGCATATCCGCATTTTCGTCCAGTAGAGCGCGCGTGGCAATGCAGACCGAGGCTACAAGGCATATCAGGATATTTCAGGCATCAAGAACTCATGGCCCGGCAATACGGGTCAGGCGTCCAATGGGGAATGTCCTCACAAAAAATGTACTCTGAGTAATCAATGAAGTTCAATTATTATCTCCCCCCTTTCCGCGGGGGCTGTAGCAAAACTACGGCCCCTTTGACAAAGAAAAAGCAGAGCCTGGAAGCAGCGAAGACGGCGACACAGGCTCTGCTTTTTTGGTAGAATTGATGTATGAAAAACAACTACTACCGGACACATTATCGTACAGGCGCGCGAAATGTGCAAGAAAAAGAAACCATCGGAATTAACAAGAAACTGCTGAGAAGAAATATTTGAAAGTTATATTGTATGAATTGTCTTGCTGACAAAGTAGTCATCACCTTCAACCACAGGGAAGGCGGGAAAACTATCACCCCTGAGGATGTAACGAGTTCGGATATGGATTTGGCTGGTACACCATGGCATTCAAGGGGCTGTAGCTGTTTTTCTTTTTGCTACAGCCCCTTGTTGGCGAAACTTCATCAGCCTTCGATCGGATCAACGTGATACTTGGTCACGCGCTCATCCTGGATCACGCCGTCCCAATCCAGGCCAAAGGAGAAGTCGTAGGTGTTGCCTTCGCTGTCCACATGGCATTCCATGTCGCGCGGCACGTCTTCGTATTGCATTTCCACAGTGTCCATGCTGGCGGGCATCTGGATGGGCAGCAGGCCCGACGGCTCGGTTTTGCCGGCCACGATTTCCAGGATGACTTCGTCGCTGATGCTGCCGAAGTTCATGATGATGGCGTCCACCTTGTCTTCGAATTCGGAAAAGATCATGGGGCCGGAAGCTGACACAACCACCACGGTATGTTCCGCTTTGGCGGCGATGTTCAGCACCTTGTCCAGATCGCTTTCGTTGGAGGCGGTAACGGTTTTGCCGAAGTAGGAGCGGTTCTCCACGGTTTTGATGCTCTGCGCGCCGTAGGTATCCTGCACTTCCACGGTGATGATGTTGCCGCCGATGGAATTCTTGCGCACATAGAGACCGTTGGCGGTATAGGGGCGATACTGCAGAGACTTGGGGATGTAGGTGCTGGTGGCGGAATCAAAACCGGTACCGGTCGAAGGAGCGGAAATGAACACCAACGCGAAATCGCACTTGGCCAGCTCCTCATCCGAAGGCGGGATGATATCCGCCGCGATCATGGTGGGGTTGCCGTCCTCATCGGCGGGGCCGGAATAGGGCGTATTCACGGTATCGGTGATGATGTTGACGTACTTGCTCAGCGTCCTGATGTCGATGGGCAGGTTGGCGCTGGCGGGCACGGCGGCTGTGCCGGGGGATGAGTCGTTGGCTTCTGTGGCAGGCTTGCCCGCGTCATACTTCATGGGGATGTACACGGTGGGCTTGTCGCCGCGTTCGCAAATCAGGCTGTCCGCGTTCTTCAGCATGACCAGGCCCTTCTTCTGGGCGTCCAGCGAAGCGGCTATTGTCTCCTTGCTGCCGACGGTTTCCTTGGCGGAAGCGGCGGCGCAGTACGCATTTTCGAACAGGCCAAGCCTGAACATGTTGAGGGAGAGGCGTTGAATGCTTTCAGCCAGCCGCTCCTGCGTGGCTTCCGCGCCGTTCTTGTCTTCATACAGCTTTATGGCGGCCATCAGATTCTCATGGTCCGTGGTGGCGCCAACCTTGTCGTTGCCCGCCTCGATGATCAGCAGGAAGCGTTCCGTGAGGGTCAGGTCTTCCACGCCGTAAGGGCGGCCATCTGGGATCCCGTAATCGGTGACGGTCGCGCCCTTGAAGCCCATCTCTTCCCTGAGGAGCTCCGTGATCTTGTAGTAATTGAAGCCGGAACCCGTGCGTTCGTCGCCGAGCGCATCGCCTTTCTCATCCAGAGTAATTGAATAGCTGGACATCACGCCGGAAGCCTGTTCGGTTTTGCCCTCCAAGTTCAATGCAGCGGCAAAGGGCAGAAGCTGGGTATAGAAATTATCGCCGGTCATTACGTTGTAGGCGCCAAAATCGTTGTGGGATTCGCGGCCGCTCTCAGCGGCGCCGTCGCCGGGGAAGTGTTTGATGAAAGCGTTTACGCTCTCCGCGCCCCATCCAAGGTCGTTGCCCTCTTCGTCATAGGTGGATTGCAGGGCGTTCACATAGACCGCCGCCATATCGCTGCCCAATTGGGGATCCTCGCCAAAGGTGCTCCGAATGCGACTCCAGCGGGGCTCGGTGGACAGGTCAATCTGCGGGCCGTTGATGCTGGTTATGCCCAAAGCGCGGTATTCCCGGGCATTGGAATTGGCCATACCGGCAACCACCGAAGGATCGAAGGTGGCGGCCAGGGACAGGGAGCTGGGCCAGGACGTCACCAGTGTGCCGGGCTCCGCCTGGGATTCCATGGGGATACCGTATTTGCTGGATTCCGCGTAAGCCTGCACCCGGTTGATGTAGCCCACCGCATCGTTGATGCTGGCAAAGGACATCGCCGTAGCGAAAGTGCGCACGCCCTGGTCAATCAGCGCCTTGGCTGCATCGCTCAGTTCGCCGGTGCCGGCGGTGATGTCCATGGACAGCATCATCAAGCCGGCCGCCTGGCCATAGTCCGTTTTCATCTTCCCGGCCAGATCGGCGGCGCGGGTTTCAGCGTCCAGACGCCAATCCTCATAGCGATCCAGCGCGCCGTTTTTGTTCAAGTCCTTGAAAGCAAAACCGTCGTCAGTAATCAGCGTCACGCTGCTGTCCGCGCTGTAGCCAAGGGTTGCGCCGCCTTCGTTGATTACGCGGATCCAGCCGTCCTTTGTAGTTTCTTCCGAGTACTTCTCGCCCCGGGCCATCGCCGGGACGGAGAAGACAGAAAGAGCCAGCACGGAAGCCAGAACCAGCGCTGCCATTCTTCTCAACCTATTCATGGTGTTTCCTCCTTTATTTCCTTTTTAAGAGTTTATATACATTTTAGTGTTTGCGGTCGAATTAGGGGCACATATGACATCGATTGTCGGTTTTTGAGACCAATCTGCAAGAATAACACGAATTTCCATGCCGGCTTGCGTGAGGGGATTCGTTCAAAGAGGAAGTCATGACGGGGTCAGGAAAGCTGTCCCGGCAAGGCACAGAGGATCATTTTCGAAAAACATTGATTTCTTTTGACTTCGTTTTGCAAATTTAGGCAGTCAAAGAAGGAACCGCGGCAAATCCCAAGCAGTTTATGAGGAAAACAGCGCAAAGGAAGCCAAAGCCTGCAACGCCGGCTTTTTATTTGGTAGAATTCCTGCGTGAGACCAAACCTGCTATGATATAGAAAGTTACTGTGACTACCCAGCGCTTGAAAGCTTGAAGGACGCCTTCCAAACATGTTGTGCCGATGCAAGGCCAGACAAGCAATTGCGATAAGGTGAGCGTATGAGCGATTTAACGAAACTTTTATCAAACGAGTATCTATGGTGCAGTTTCTTTACTTGGTGCGTAGCGCAAAGCTTTAAGTTTGTGAAGAACTGGTTCAAGAACCGTCAATGGGATGTCCGCAGTTTGTTGGGTTCCAGCGGGATGCCGTCTTCGCATACGGCATCAGTGATGGCCCTCACCACAATGGTGGGTCTCAAAGACGGGTTTGATTCCGCTTTGTTTGCTGCGTGCATGGTGTTTTCCGTTGTCGTGATGTATGACGCAATGGGCGTGCGAAGAGAAACTGGAAAACAAGGATATGTCATTAATGTGCTTCAGAATTTTATCGCTACCGGAGACCCTTCCATTCGGACCACGGACATGAAAGAAAAAATAGGGCACTCGCCTTTTGAGGTTGTAATGGGAGCTGTTACGGGGATTCTGTGCGCGGTTTTATTTCAAGCTATTTAGTTTGGCGCTGCCCATTCAAACACAAAACAGCATCCTCGGGCGGCATATTCTGCTGCCCGGGAAAGCTGACGCAATCGATTGTTGTATTGTGTGCGCCTCCCGCTTCTCCCGGAGGCAAGCGGGAGCATCCATCGACCACAAGCGTTTGACCGGAGGGATAAGCATGAAAACGCTCGATTTCTGCGGCGGCTGGCAGGTGGGATACCTGGAGGGAGATCTGCGCGAGCCTGTTACACTGCCGCATGACGCCATGCTGAGGGAAAAACGCACACAAGGCAGCGCGGGCGATGTGCACATTGGATGGTTTGAAGGCCATGACTACGAGTATGTAAAATGTTTTGCCGCGAGTGACGAAATGCTGTCAGGCCATGCGCTCGTCGAGTTCGAGGGTGTGTATCATAACGCGCAAGTGTATATCAACGATGTTCTCGTTGCTGAGCGCCCGTATGGCTACAGTGGTTTTTACGCGGATATGACGGGGCATTTGAAGCGCTGTGAGAATGTCCTGCGTGTGTTGGTCAAGAACAAAGAACAGCCCAACAGCCGTTGGTACACGGGTTCTGGTATCTATCGCCCGGTCTGGCTGCACTTGATGCCGCCTACGCACATCCTCCCACACGGCGTGCGCGTGATGACGACCGACTATCTTTCGCGCAGCATCCGGGTCGATATCCAGACCAGCACGTCGGGCACGGTGAAGATTGAATTTCTGGATGGCGGGCGCGTGCTGCAAAGCGATGAAAAGCAGACGCAAGGAGCGCTTTCTCTTTCGTATACGCTGCCGGATATGGAACTTTGGTCGCCCGAAACGCCCAAGCGCTATCTTTGCCGTGTCCGTTTCGGGCAGGACGAGCAAAAGGTCTGTTTCGGCGTTCGCGCCGTACAGTGTGACGCCCGGAACGGATTGCGCATCAATGGGGAGCGCACCGTGTTGCGCGGCGCCTGCGTGCACCACGACAACGGCTTGCTGGGCGCGTGCGCGTACGCGCACGCCGAGCGGCGCAAAGTCCGTCTGCTGAAAGAAGCGGGGTTCAATGCCATCCGCTCGGCGCATAATCCGTGCTCCAGGGCGATGCTGGAGGCGTGCGATGAAATGGGGATGCTGGTCATGGACGAACTGGCGGATTGTTGGTATATCCATAAAACGCGATACGATTACGCGACACATTATGACACGTGGTGGCGGGAGGATTTGCGCGCGATGGTCGAGAAGGATTACAATCACCCTTCTGTCGTCATGTATTGCCTTGGAAACGAAGTGTCCGAAACCGCGCAGAAGCGGGGTATCGCCTTGACGGGACGGATGGCGGAGACACTGCGCGCATTCGATCGCAGCCGTCCTGTGGTCTGCAGCATCAATATCTTCTTTAATCTGCTCAGTTCTCTGGGCCTTGGCGTGTATTCCGACAAAAAAGCGGAAAAAGCATCGAAAAAAAAGAAACATCGAGCGGTCGGGAGCGAATTCATCAATCATGTTGCAGGCTTGTTCGGGGGCAAGGCCATGAAACTCGGCGCGACGCTGTATGGCTGTGACCGCAAATGCCGGGAAGCGTATGCGTTGGTTGACGTCGCGGGGTACAATTATGGCGATTTACGTTATTTGCGCGATATCAGGCGATATCCTGACCGCGTAATCGTCGGAAGTGAAACCTTTTGCAAGGATGCGTGCTCGAACATTCGCATGGCGCAGAAGTATCCGGCCATCATCGGTGATTTCGTCTGGACAGGCATTGATTATCTGGGTGAGGCAGGCTTGGGCGCAAAAGAATATGCGGATTACGCTAAAAATTTCGCGCGCGGCTTCGGGTGGATCTCCTCAGGCTGCGGCAGGCTTGATCTGACCGGCAAGCCGCTTTCCGAGATGGACTGGTTGCGCGTGGCATACGGGCTTGATACGATCAACATCGGCGTTGTGCCCGCAAACAGCTATGGCAAGCCTCACTCACAGTCTGCGTGGAACATGACGAACGCGCGGCGAAGCTGGGCATGGGAGGGCTGTGATGGCAGGAAAACGCGCGTGGAGGTCTACGCTGATGCGCACCGGATCAAGCTGTTCCTCAACGGTCGGCTGATTGGCGATCAACCGGGTGGGAAACACTGCAAAACATATTTCTATATCCGGTATGAGCCGGGCGAACTCAAAGCATGCGCCTACAAAAAGGATGGCGCCATGCTCGGCGAAGCCACGCTGCGGAGCGCGGGTGAACGGACAATGCTTTCAGCGGAGCCCGAAAGCGCCTGCGTTCGCGCTGACGAGCTTTGTTATGTCCGATACCGGTATGTCGATGAAAACAATGTGCTTAAGCCGCTGGCGCGCGGACGGATCACGCTGCGAGTAAGGGGCGGAAAGCTGCTGGCTTTCGGCCATGCCTGCCCGTACAATGAAGACGGGTATCTTCACGATTATACCGATACTTATTACGGCGAGGCGCTTGCCATCATCCAACCGCGGGAAGCGATGATCCGCCTCTCGGCAAGCTCGCCCTATGGCGACTGTGAAACAGCCGTCAGCGTGGATGCATGAGCATCCCAATTTTTTGTCAATATGGAGAAAAGCTTTGAAAAAAAACCGGGACGGCTCTTCTTCCGTCCCGGCAAGATACGCTCAGATTAATCTACCAAAGGCTCCACGG
>Ga0208694_1005541_pt1 | contig 10653 bp, 4 predicted proteins | sample AD_UKC078_MetaG_FD_184442 | JGI IMG/M metagenome (GOLD analysis project Ga0208694, IMG submission 184442) | Active sludge microbial communities of municipal wastewater-treating anaerobic digesters from USA - AD_UKC078_MetaG (SPAdes) (version 2) | ecosystem: Engineered > Bioreactor > Anaerobic >...
GATTGGTAAAGAGCAGGATCACACCATATCAAAACGTCATAGGAATAATCAGCCATTACATTTTCCTTAATCCTTTTGCTAGCCTTTTTCAACAGATCACCAAAAGCGTAAATCATATCTTCTGCTTCAGATTTGGTGAAGGAATCACTGATGTTCAAAATCACTTTATATTGGACTCCTTGCTGAATATCCTCTTTCCAATAAGCCATAATCCGGCTGATGACTTTATCTACGGCGTCGTTCATAGATTCTTCAATCAAAACGGCATCCGGCGCGGTTCTTTCCGGACTATAGCCAGTTTCGGTGCCGAGCAAGCGACCGGTCGTAGTTTCATAGGCACGACAACCAACCACACCCTTTTTTACTGTTGATGAACCTAATAGGCGAGATTCGACGGCGACATTATAGGTAATATAAATATCACTACCAATTGAGAGTGCCAGCAGGTAACTGTAATCCTCGCTGGCTCCTTGGAGGGTGTAATGTGCGGAAGTTAATTCCTGGAGCGCCTGCTGTTGTTCGGGTACAATTACCTCGAATTTGCGAGCCGTCAAGTAGGCTTCGATTACTTCCGCACCTTTTTTGAGGTTCGGATTGGTTCTCAAAAGTTCGATTGGTGCTTGTTTACCGTCTGTCTCCGGGATAACCATTATCGTCGGCAAGCCTAGCGCTTCAGTAATAGCGGCAGTCTTGGTAAGAATACCTCTTTCTACCAAATAATCGTGGATTAGGCTTTTGTTGACTTTGAAAGTTTTTTCGATCTTCAAGGTTTTACCGCCGTCAATTTTCAAGCGAGAATGGTAATAATCGGATTCCCAAACGATGAATTGTTTTATGTTGGAGGGCGCGAAAAATTCTTCCTGGATTTTAGCGAATTCAGCTTTTTCGGCATCGGTCTGCAGAAGTGGGTCGGTACCTCCTAATAAGATCAGCCAGACGGCGGCTTTACGAGCATCGGCTTCGGCTTCTTTATCCATTTCGGCGGCTTTGCCGCCCTCGGAACTGTAACCGGTGGCACGCACCATTACCTCAGAAGGTGAAGTGCTTTCTAAAATGACAGCCTCGTGCGAACGCGGAAGATTTGATTTCGTCTTTGATTTCTCAGATTTGGCGAATACCAAACCGGAAATACTAAAAATAGTTAATATTGTTACCGATAATTTTTTCATTTTACTCCTCGTTTAGTTTAGTTACCATTGGCTTGGAACGCTGATGCTGGGTTAAATGATAAAGTCGGCGGCGAATAATGGAAATAAATGCCGAAAGTTGGTGACAAACTGGAAATAGAGGGCTTGTCAGTATCAGCATAGTTAGCGACATCAATTTCTTCGTCTCCGTATTTAATCGTCCACCAGTCAAATGACGGAAAAGCCTGAAAACCGGCAAAAATGCCGATATTGCTATCAATATTAAGGGCATATTCGAGTGCCAGATTCAGGCGCCCCCCGAGACTATTATTTGAAATCGTAACGTCTTTTTCATTGTACTTATCGGTTAAAAGTAAATGTTGAATGCCAATTAAGGCTTCGCCGTGAATTGCCACCGGCCCAAAATAAAACCGTCGCATATAACCGGTGTAGCCGTAAACCAAGCTAGCCGAATTATTGGCGTCCGGGATTATCCAATCAATAAAAGTATCAGTGCTATATAATTCACTTTTAACTGGCACTACTCCGGCAGTGGCGCCTGCAACCAGAAATGATTGACGTTTGTTAGTTAATGGAGCAATATTGATCTGAAAATCCAGGTCGGCGCCGAAGGCGAAACCGTCATAATCATCAAAAAAGATTAAAAAATCCTCGCTTTCAAAAACACCTTCGTTGATATTCATAAAAAACCCGCGCGGCTTTAAAGCCACGTCAACACCTAACCGGGGATGTTCAACCATTGTCATTCCTTTTACCCAATCTCCCTTTTGAATAGCATAAGCCGCAGAAAGTTGTCGCGGATCTTGACGATTATCGCCAACTTTGCTGACGCGCACAAACCCTGATTCCTTAAAAGTGATTTTATCGCCGCTGTTCTGGATATATTCACCGACAAAGAAAGGGTCGTCTAGTTTAATGCCTTCCGCTGTGCCGAGCGGAAATTTCACGGTGCGCTTTTCGATAGCGGCTATCGGAGCGCTCAGCTTAAACATTTCAATATCGCGGGTCAAAACCTGCAGGTTAATGGCAAAAGTGCTGGCGGCAAGCCGAAAAGCTTCGGATTCAGCATCGCTTTTAGCTTTTTCCGCGGAACCGGAGGCTTCGGTGTGTAGAGTCACGATGCTCTCCAAATACGGATCATCGCCCGGAACAATATGATACCAGAACAGACCACCTTTGATTGTTACCGTCAGGTTTGGGTCATCTTTGGGTTTGCTGACTGTATAGCTCGTAAGAAACGGAAGGTAGATGTACGAAGCGTTCATTACTTGTTCGATTTGGTCCGCGGTAATACCCAATTCTTTGGCTTTGAGCGAAATAAACGAATTGCGCTGGGTCTCGTCCACCAAATTTTGGGCGCGGATTTCCTTCTCTATATCGAGTATTTTTACAATTTCCGGAACTATGGTAGCCTCGATTAGGTCAACAAGTTCCGATTCGGAGACGGCACCTCTGGCCCGCAATTGCTCTTTGAAAGTGTACCGCACAATATCCGGCAAAGGGTTATAATCAAAGCGGGCAATCCGGATCCTGTTATGAATCGCGGCCAACAAGTATTTTTCGTCCTCCGGATTGAGGCGAATTCTGGAATCAGTAACCATCAATGCATCCAGAAACGCCACCGATTTGCGGGTATAACGATCACTTTGGGCATTAAGATTAATTGACAATAATGTCCCGAACAGCCCAAGCATCAATAAGAAGCGCTCCGTTTTCTTTAAAAATGCGAATTTGCCAAAAATTAATTTTTTCACACTTCCCTCCATAAATTTTCTATTTGTTAAAAATCGAACACTCTTAATTTTCTTAAAAATAAATCTGAAAATCAACTTTTTTTACAAGCGAGGAAATACTTAATGAATTTATCATTGACTTTCTGTGATTTAAGACATAAAATAACGGCAAGAAGTTGGAGAGTTTTTGAATTTAGCAAAGGCAACAGCCGCGGTGCTTTTCATAATCGGCGTGTTTATCACCGGTTTGGATGGTCAAGCCCTTACAATTAACGAAGTGATGGCTGATCCAGTCGGGTCAGACTACTATGATGAATTTATTGAGTTGTACAATTATGGTGATCTGGCTGTTACCCTTAGCGGTTACTACCTGGAAATAAACGGCTATGTAGATACGTTGAGTTTTGTCGCCGATTATGGTGATGTTATTTTGCCGCATAGTTTCGCTCTCATTATGGATCGCGGCTATTTAGTTAGTAATAAATCGAGCTCTTACGAAGACCTGATTCCTGAAAACACCCTGCTGGTGACAATCCAGGATAGTTCCTTGGCACGCACCGGCCTGATAAATACGGGTGCCAGTCAAATATACCTTTTTAACGCTCAGGGAGATACAATATCAGCCGTACTAACGACTGCCAAACCCCTGTCCGGCTACAGCTGGGAAAAAATCATTCCAGAGGGTACTAATCAAATTTCTAACTGGGGCAATAGTCGCAACCAGCGCGGCACACCGGGTTTCTGGAACAGCATTGCGCCCCGCAATTATGATGTAGCCATTGAAGGATTGAAAGTAGTTTCTCCAGTTGATCAAATTTTTCCCCATCAGCCGATTGATGTGCAGTTCACTGTCAAAAATTTCGGCTTGAAAGCCGCTACCTCTGTTCAGATCATCTGTGGACTGGATCAAAATTCCGACCGGCAAATAGATGAAATATTTTACGATGAGATGATAGCGCTTGCAGCTGGAGATTCCGCAATGAAAAACGCGACGATACCGGGTTTGTCGTCGGGAATTTACACTATTTTGGCAGAAGCTATTTATGCGGCGGATGAGCGGTATGATAATAATCTTGACTCATTGGATATTAAAATTTTGTTTTCAGAAAATTGTCTGATAATCAATGAATTTATGTATTATCCGGCAACTGACGGCGGCGAGTGGGTGGAGCTTTTGAATATTTCCGCCGATACGATCAATCTGAAAAAATGGATGCTGAGCGACAATAGTACGACCATAATGCTAACTGGCCAAGATTTTTATCTGCCGCCACAAAAATACCTCGTGATTGTTAATGACTCAACCACTTTCATCAGTTATTGGGGACAAGTGCCATTTATCCTGGATTGTCCTAAGACTATGCCGGCGCTGAATAACACCAAAGATTCTATTATAATCCGAGACCACAGCGCTCATCTAATTGATGGATTAGAATATTCGAGTGCCTGGGGTTATCGTCAGGGCGTATCACTTGAGAGAAAAAATTCATTTGCGAGTAGCAATCAAGCTAGTAACTGGTCGCTCTCAACAGACCTGGATAAAGCTACTCCCGGTCGGAGAAATTCAATAGACTTGCGGGATTATGATCTCGCACTTGATTCGGTTAAAGTAAAACCTGGCAAATCGCCGTTTCAACACAATTCACCAGTCACCGCTCAAATTTACCTGCGCAATAACGGTAAAAAACCTGCCGACTCATTTAAGTTAAATATCGCCATAATTAATTCGTTCTTGGGGACAGTTTCCGATACAACTATCACGATTTTTTCTCCCTTGCAGTCGAATGAAAGCCAAACAGTCGCGGTTACTTTCAATGCTATTCCGGGAGGCTTGCACCAAATTTCAGCCGAAATTCTGTGGTCGGCAGATGAGACGTTGACTAATAATATTGCCAATTGCCCACTGGCGGTTGGCTATCCGACCGGCGTTTTAGTCATTAATGAAATTATGTTTGTCCCACTTGCTGGTCAATGCGAGTGGTTCGAAATCTATAACCGTTCAGAAATAACACTTGATCTGAATGGCTGGAGCTTTCGCGATGCAATGGGTAAACGCCTGGCTTTGGCTGATTCGAGCATAGCGATTAAAGCCGGCGAATACGCCGTCGTAGCGGCGCGGTCTGATTTTACCCTGGACTATCCGGAATTTCAGGAACTGCTGATAGTGCCGACCGCTTTTCCTACTCTGAATAACACGACGGATTCGCTATTTCTCTATGATGCTACCGATAATATTATTGATATTATTTGTTATCGGGACAGCTGGGGCGGCGGAACGGGCGTCTCTCTGGAACGACTTGATCCAGCGCAACCGGCTTTGAATACCGGTAATTGGGGCGGTTCGCTAATAATAGCCACGCCCGGCCAGACTAATTCCATTATCAAACTGGATAATGACTTAGCCATTGTGCCATCATCATTTAAATTTTCTAAAACTCTGGATGCGGTCGGTCAGAAGGTGAGTTTTTCATTGAAGATCAAGAATGTTGGGCGCAATCCAGCTGAAAATTTTTCGATCAAAATCTATTTAGATCAAAATCAGGATAGTTGCAGACAAGCAGATGAACTTTGTTGGCGACAGGATATAAACCAGAGCCTTAAGTCGGACTCGACCCTGATCGTTACGGGGAAGATAACTGCCGAGAGAGCCGGGCGAAGTCTTTATTTGGCAGAACTTGAATATAGCTTAGATGAGAATCTCGATGATAATTATGCTGGTACCGATTTAGTGGTAGCTTTTCCAGCCGGCTGTTTAACCCTCAACGAATTTTTAGCTTACCCGACCAGCAATCAGGTTGAGTTCATTGAGTGCATTAATGTCAGCGATGAAACGATTGACCTATCCGGCTGGATGCTGGGTAATCGCTATTTAAAAGCTGAAATTTCGGGTGGAAAAGTTCCGGCTGGTGGATATTTAATCTTAAGCGGCGACAGCGCCTGTTTCAATTATTTTAAGACGGACAATGCTGCGGTCATTATCCCGGGGAAATGGCCGGGTCTGAATAATTCCGCTGATCAAATTTGGTTGAAGGATCTGAGTGGAAAAATTATTGATTCGCTCTATTATGGAGCCGGCTGGCCAATAAAAGCCGGTTATTCGGCTGAAAAAATCCTGCCACACCTGGCAAGTGACACCTCCCAATCGTGGGCGCTTTCGGTCAGTCCCGAACATCAGACCGCCGGATATTTCAATAGCGTTACCCGACCGGAAAATGATTTAAGTCTCGATTCATTACAGCTGTCCGCGATTACCGGCGACACGAATACTGTTTTCGCCGGGTGCTATTTCATATCCAATAAAGGGCAGAACCAAGCCTGTGGTGCAAATTTAATAATATCTTTAGAGAATGATTTCACTTCTCAGATTCCACTGGACTGTATTGGTCCCGGGCAAGCTGACAGTGGAAATTTCGAAATTGGTCCGCTAACCTCCGGCAAACACACTGTCACAGCCCGCGTTAATTGGCCTGCAGACCAGATTAACGATAATAATATGCTATTGCGTTCGATTCAGATTTCCTGGTCAAGAGGAAGCGTACTTCTATCTGAATTTATGCCATATCCTTGGGATATTCGGATAGCGTCGAGTTCGATTGCTGAATATCTTGAATTCTACAATTCCAGCGACAGCGCAATTGATCTCGCCGGTTGGATGATTTCCGACCAGAATACTGCCGTGCGCCGGAGCATTCCGTCCGGTTATTTTCTGTCGCCGGGTGAATATTTTGTAATTGCTGGAGATTCATCGGTGCTGAACTTTCCGGATTTAGCACCAAGTCAGACCTGGATAACTGATAAATTTCTATCCTTGAGTAATAGTGAAGATGCCGTTTACTTATATGATCCGACCGGTCGGTCAATTGACAGTCTATTTTATAATTCAACCTGGCCAATTGTCCAAGGGATAGCAATGGAGCGTATTTCATTTGATAACTCTAATCGGGCGATGAATTGGCGCGCAAGTGTCGCCGCCGCCGGCGGTACACCTGGGCAACCTAACAGTGTGATTCTGCCTGAAAAGCTTGATAAACTTGGCATTAAACCTACGGCAGATGTATTTTCGCCAGACGGTGATGGGATTGATGATGAAATCGGAATCCAATATTTACTACCTTTTCCTTCAGCAAAAGTTACCATAGAGATATATGATCTGGTGGGACGCCTGATTTACCGATTGGCTACGAACCTCGAAACAGCGGCGAGCGGCGTAATTTACTGGGATGGGGCTAGTGATTATAGCCCAAAAGCGCGCGTTGGAATTTATATCGTTCGATGCTTAGCGAATGATATTGCCAGCGCCAAATCTGTGGAGTATATCACGACTTTAGTATTGGCTCGCTAAAATTCTACTTGATTTTTACTAAAAATGACCCTAACATTAAAGCAAAAATGAAATCATGGAGGAAAATATGAGAAGAACACTTAGCCGGATTGTTGTATTGACCCTTTTTGCGGTAGCCACGATTATGGCACAGGAATTCTCAATGGATCAGATTAAAGAACTGGCCGCTACTAACGGGAAGCTATATCTACAACCGTTAGCCACCGGGTTTGGGACAGCGATGAACTCCGGTCTATATAACACTGCTGGGACGCACGGCACTTTGGGATTTGATATTCAATTAAAGACTGGAGTGGGTTTAGCACCCGCCAGCAAAGCCAGTCAGACTACCTATCAATTTGATCTTTCGGCATTGGACGATATCGCGTTCAATATTGAGAATAATTCGCAGAGCTATTCAATTACTTTGAATCCTGAAGAGATTTTTTCTGACTGTACTACACCGAATATCCTTGGCGGGGAAGCGGAGCCTTTCAGGGTTAACCAACCTTACGTCCAGGGAGAAATCGAATCTCAGCTTGCAACTCAATTAAGAGCCCAATATCCTCTTTTGACCGACGCTCAGATAAACGCTATGATTGCACAGATGAATCCTGAAATAGAGGATGCCATAAATAATATTCAAGTGAAATCTATTCCTGGGATGAAATCAATCAAAGCTCTGGAAGACTTAAAGACTGTACCATTTCCATTCCCGATCTTGCAAGCTAGCGTTGGATTGCCGATGGGCATCGAACCGTCTATCCGAATAATCCCGAAATTTAAAATTCCTGGCGATATCGGTGAAGCTATTGGCGAAATCTCGGCTCTTGGCGGTGGTTTAAAATTGGATGTTGATCGCTGGATTCCGATACCGATGTTCCCATTAGATATTGCCGTTCAAGGTTATTATCAACAAATGGAAATCGGTGACCTATTGAGCGCCAATAGCACGGCTTTCAATTTAATGGTCAGTAAGACTATTCTTATGCTAACGCCGTATGTTGGGGTTGGCAAAGAGTCCAGTAAATTCACTGCCTCTTATAAAATGGAAGACGGCACGAAGATTAAATTCGATTTAAAAGGCAAGAATGATACGCGTTTTACCGCCGGCTTGAATATCAAAATAGCGGTTATATCTATCAATGCCGAATATAGTATGGGAGAATACAATGCCGCCGGTCTGGGTGTCGGTTTTGCTTTAAGATAGTATTTATACCAAATAGTTATGATCCCTCCACTCTTACATAGGTGGAGGGATTTTTATTTAATGTTGGATTTTATCCAAGGAATATTTATTATTTCTAAAGTTAAATATTTTAAATTGAGATCAAGAATATGGGAAAATTAGCTGGAACAATAATTGGTGGTGGAATCGGCTGGGCGCTTTTCGGACCACTGGGAGCCTTAATCGGGGCGTATATCGGTAATGTTGTTACCAACGAATCTGGAGTCCAGAAAAAACGAGGTAAAGCCGAGCCGGGTGCAACCTTTGCGACTTACGGCGATACTCGCGCCGGAGATTTTGCGGTGGCAATGCTCTCGTTATTTACCTATATCAGTAAATCCGACCGGAATGTCAAATCCTCTGAAATTCAATACGTAAAGAAATTTCTAGTTGATCAATTTGGAACTCGGAATGCTCAGGATTTACTCTACCTGTATCGGGAGATACTTGGTAAAGATTATAATATCCAAGACATTGCCCATCAGATTCGCGATAATATGGATTACTACTCCCGGATGGAACTGCTTCATGTCTTATTTGGAATTGCCGTCGCCGATGGCGATTTCCAAGCAGTGGAATCGCAAGCGATTCGGGAAATTTCGGATGCTTTAGGAATTTCCGCCCGTGACTATGAAACTATTCGGGCGATTTTCAGTGGTAGCGCCAACCGATCTTATGAGATTTTGGGAATTAAACCGGATGACGACGTTGAAATAATTAAAAAAGCTTACCGCGATTTGGCGGTGAAATATCACCCGGATAAAGTAGCTAATCTTGGCCCTGAATTTCAAAAACTGGCGGAAGAAAAATTCAAATCCATCAACGACGCTTATCAAACGATTCGCAAAGAACGTGGCTTTTAACAATTAAAAAGAGAGAAAGAAACTATGAGTAACATAAAACGACTCTTTTTTCTGGCGACTTGTCTTTTGACATTGAATTTCAGACTATTAGCCGCGGAAGGTATGTATCCGCCGGATCAAATCCCGACCAAAATCAAAGGCTTGAAAGTTAAACCCGCCGACATATATCAACCGGACGGTGGCGGTTTAGCCGGAGCGGTGCTATTATTCGGTGGCGGAACCGGTTCATTTGTGTCGGCAGATGGTTTAGTGCTTACTAATCATCATGTTGCTTTCAGTGCCATTCAGAAAAATTCGACCGATGAGCAGAATTACTTGGCACAAGGTTTCTATGCCCGCACTAAAGCCGAGGAACTGCCGGCGCCCGGCTATGAGGCGTCGCTAATGATTGGTTTTGAAGATGTCACTGAAAAAATACTTAAATCCTTTACCCCGCAAATGACGCCGGAAGAACGCACTCGCGCTTTGGAACGCGCTATCGCCCAATTAGAAGCCGAGAGCGAAGATTCTGCCAATGGACTGACAGGAAAGGTCGTCGCTATGCTCGATGGTGCCAGTTATTATCTTTACCATTACCGAAAATTTCGGGACATTCGCCTGGTTTATGCCCCTCCGCAATCTATCGGTAATTTTGGTGGCGAGGTTGATAACTGGATGTGGCCACGCCACACTGGTGACTTTTCCTTTATGCGAATTTACTGCGCGCCCGACGGCAAGCCGGCCGAATATAGCGAGAAAAATGTACCCTACCAGCCTAAAGCTTTTCTACCGATTTCTACCAGAGGACTTAATCCCGATGAGCTTGTTTTCATTTTGGGCTATCCGGGTCGCACCTATCGCAATGTCACGAGTTACTCCGTGGCTTATAATCAGAATTTAGTATATCCGCTACGCATTCGGATCTTTCAAGAAATCATCAACGAACTTGAAGATGAAAGCCAAAAAAGTCCGGAGGTTGACTTACTCCTATCTTCACGACTAAAAGGTTTTTACAATGGGCTGAAAAATAATCAGGGTTTATTAGCTGGTTTCAAGAGTGAAAATATTTTGGGACAAAAAAAGTTAGTTGAGAAGGAATTAGTTCAAAAAATAGCCGGCAAGCCTGCCTGGCAAGAACAATATGGGAATATTCTACCAGAAATCCAGAAAGCCTACGATGTATATTATACCGGATTCGAGCGCGATATGTACATTGAATATTTACGCTACGTTACGGTTCTGGCGGATGCGCTGACTATCGAAAAATGGAGTCGCGAAAAGGCTAAACCGGAAAGTGAACGTGAATACGGTTTTTTTGATTACCAAATTGCTCGTACCAAGCGTGATTTTAAGGTCAGGCGCATCGGTTACTATGCCCCGG
>Ga0208694_1005543_pt1 | contig 10650 bp, 14 predicted proteins | sample AD_UKC078_MetaG_FD_184442 | JGI IMG/M metagenome (GOLD analysis project Ga0208694, IMG submission 184442) | Active sludge microbial communities of municipal wastewater-treating anaerobic digesters from USA - AD_UKC078_MetaG (SPAdes) (version 2) | ecosystem: Engineered > Bioreactor > Anaerobic >...
AAACAGCCCGCTCACAGCGAGCGGAGACAGGGTGATGATGACCAGGATGTACGGTCTCTTGAACATCGTGCGTCATTCCATCGTCTTACGATTCGGCAAGACCGGATCGGCCGACAGCGGTCCCACGGCGGCGCTGATTCCGGCCGAGGGCACACCGGGCGTCATGTTTCCTGAGGCGGCGCTCCATGATGTCAAGACACCATGGAGTCGGATCCGTGTCCTGGATGTGCGAGCCTGACATCGCTCTCAAGGAGGCATCTTCGTCATGCTCTCAGGTTCAGTCGAAGGCGTATCGACGATGTACTCAAACCCCCAAAAGTACCGAACTGTCATCGACAATGCGGGCACCTTGCGTTGCCCTTCTTCGGCCGTGTCCTCTACCGAGATTTGCGAATAATCCTTATTTTGCCGTTTTCTCAGATACAAAGGACCCCAGACAGGAACGCCGCGTCCGCTTATCGGACACAAAACGCCCGGTCGCACGAACGCGCAGCGGGATTCGCGGCGGCCGCAAGGCGATCCGGCCGCACAAGACAGGACGAAATGCTGGAGCTCTGCTCGTGCCCCCTGCCGGCGTCTCGCATCCACTTTGCGTTCCCTGTCTGTGGCCCATATAATGTCCGACGGTCAATGACTCGATCGACGGGATAGCCTCGGCGCGACGTCGGATATGATACAGGACACAACCATCTTGGACTGCTACACGGACGAACCGGCCGGACTGGGCGTCCCTCCGTTTGTCGGCGTCTGGCCTCGTTATGTCGCCGGCCTTTCCGAGCGGGAGCCGACGTACCTGACCATCGACGATCTGAGGTGGATTCGCTACCTGGAGCACAGGCCCGACGCGGTGATCGACCCGCCGGTCGGCAGAACTCACATCGAGGCGTTGAACCACACGCGCAAGGCCGAAGAGATCCGTCACATCCTCGAAACCACCGAACGGCTCGTCATCATCGCAGGCGTTCAGACGCCGGGCAAGTATCTCAGCGCCCGCCCGGGCACACTGCGAGAGGTCAATAAGCTGCTGACGTCGTTCGCAGTCCGTAAGGTCCTCACGGGCCCCGTCCTGACCGCGGGCACGCAGGTTCGAGGCGGCGTGCGTCCGCAACTGCCCCAGGCGGAAGACTACGAAGAGCTGCGCCCGTTCGTCTTCGACTCCTACGAGGAGCTTCAGCCATTCGCGCTGCGCGGGGCGACGCTGATCGGGCAGATGCCCAACATGCCCAATCGGATCGCAGAGATCGAGACCGGCCGCGGCTGCCCGCGAGAGAAGGGCTGCTCGTTCTGCACCGAGCCGCTCAAGCACGCTGTGCAGTGGCGAAAGGCGCAGCACATCGCGGAGGAGGTCCGGACGCTGATGGATCTGGGCGTGCGGGCCTTCCGGCTGGGCAAGCAATCGTGTATCTACAGCTACGAGGGGGGCGATCCGCCGAAGATCGAGGCGATGCTTTCGGCCCTGGCGACGCTGAAGCCGGCCGTGCTGCACGTCGACAACGCCAACCCGGCCATGGTCGATGAGCGGCGCACCGAGCTGTTTGTCCGATACCTCACGCCGGGCAGCACCGCCGCGATGGGCATCGAATCCTTCGACCCCGAGGTGACGCGTGCCAACAACCTCAACTGCCCATACGAGATGGCCTTCGAGGCCCTTCGGACCATCAATCGAATCGGAGGCGTGCGGGGTGAGAACGGGTGCCACGCCCTGCTGCCCGGCATCAACATCCTGCTCGGCCTGGCGGAGGAGACACCGGAAACCCTGGACCGCAACCTCGCGGCACTGAGGCGAATCGTCGATGAAGGACTGCTCGTCCGGCGGATCAACATCCGGCAGGTCGTGCCCTTCCCTGGAACAGCCCTTTACGAACAAGCCGGGCAACGGTATCTGCGAAGGAACCGTCGATACTATCGTGCCTTCATCGACGAAGTCCGCGAGGAAATCGACAGGCCCATGCTCGAGAGGCTGTTCCCGATCGGGACGGTGCTCAAGGACTTGTGCAGCGAGGTCCACAACGGCGGCACGACTTTCCTGCGACAGATCGGCAGCTATCCGATCCTCGTAGCCGTTGCCGAACGCCTGCCTCTCGGCGAACGGTTCGATGCTCGCGTCACAGGTTATATGCGTCGCAGTCTCACCGCCGAAAGGGTCCGCTGACGCCGACTACGGCCAGACGCCCGCGCGGTGAAGCTGAAGTGTCAATTCGCGAATGCGGTCCTCCGCCTTCTTCGCCCGTTCGGCCGCATCGTCCCGTTCCTTCTGAGTCTCTTGCAGCGAGAGGAACTCCTTGAGCTTGGCGGCCTCCAGGCCGGTGGTCTGGAGCCTGCTGTCCAGCTCCCGCAGCTTCTCGTTGGCAACCGCCACCTGCCCGATCAGCGTATCGCGTTCCTGCTTCAGGGCAGCCAACTCACATCGCACCTGCTCCAGAAGCCGGCCGGTTTCCACCGCCTCCGCACGGAGCGAGGTGTTGTCCTGTCGAGCCGATTCCAGGGTCGCCGCAAGTTCGGAGATGAGTTTGGTCTTGCCGGCGTTGGCCACGGCCAACTCGTCCCTGGCCATAACGTGATGGAGTTGAGGTGCCGCCATCGTCGTACTGAACACGACGATAACGCTCAACGCAATAACCCACCCTTCCAGCACCGACAGGTTCTCTTCCGTCATCATGCCTCGAATCCTAAGCCATCCGGTGTTGCCAGCTTCTCGGTTTCTCTCCTATCGGTCATTTCGCCGGGCGACTGCGGGATTCGGGCAGCCAAAACGCCGGCGTTCTCCTTTCCACCAAGTCACAAGAAGGATGGTGTTGCGTCCGGATGCCATTCAAACCGCCGTTTTCGGGCTGATAAGGGCACTGTCCGGCAGGAGTGAAACATCGAGCGGTTGTCTGTCGCCACGCCGCGGCGAAAGATATCGGACAACACCATCGCTGTGGACGCCCGATAATAGCACCGAGTGCCTCAGACACGACACGGCCCGGGGATTCGTGCCAGACAGACGCTTCACCTGCAGGCTCGGCGTCGGAGCATTGACGCAGCCGCGCAGCAGCAGTATAGTAGTCTCCTCCAGATGCGCCCGTAGCTCAGTAGGATAGAGCACCGGTTTCCTAAACCGAAGGTCGTGCGTTCGAATCGCACCGGGCGTAGTAGAATCCGCGTTTTCGATATCGCCAGTGGGGTTAGCCCCTGCGCTCCGTTGCTGTTCGTTGCATACGATTGGCCGCGTCCGCGCCAAGCGCGGCGCCAAGTCAGAAGACATCGTGACATCGCGTCCGTCCGTTCCCGTCGCCCGCTGGGCTTCGGCTTCCGCCGGCGTGCTCAGGTCGGGCAGCTTCGCTACCGCTTCGGCTTCCTGCCCGCGCAGCGTATGCGTGTATCGACTCATGGTCAAGTTGATGTCACTGTGCCGCATGATTGCTTGGGCAACCTTCGGGTGAACGTCGTTGGCCGCCAGCCAACTCCCGCACGTATGCCGCAGACAATAGAAATCCCGGAAGCGCCCCGCGTCGTCGGTGTAGCTGATACCCGCGTCGGCCAGGTCCAGCCTGAGCATATCGGCCGTCTTCGGCGTCAACCGCTTGTACGTGCCGCCGAACGCTTTGGCGTGTGGCGTCTTGCCGGCGAAGAACGCTTTCAGGGCTTCCGCTGTCTCGGGCCGCAGCGGCACAACGTCTTCGCGCCGCCGCTTGCTGTAGCTGGCAACCACTGTCACCGTCTGCCTGTCCAGATCGAATGACGAAACCTTGAGGCTCGCCAGTTCGCCCCGGCGCAGTCCGGTTTCCGCCGCAACCTGATACAGCATGGCTCTTTCGTTGCCGTCCATGCCGAAGCGGACAGGCCCCCGCCGTGTCGCCTGTAGCAGCCGCCGCATTTCCTCGACTTCCAGATAGGTCCGGTCGTGGCGCCGGTCCGTCCGAACGTTCAACGCTTTCAAGTGGGCAACCGGGCTCTCCAGCGCCCGCCGATTCTCAATCATCCAACGGGCGAATTGCTTGACCGCTTGGAGATATCCGTTGCTCGTCTGAGCAGACAGCCCCTTCGGCCCGCTCCGCAGATCCGCAAGACATCGCTCTACGCGATCGGCGCGAAGGTCGGTCCACGTCGTGAAACCACAAGCGGCAAAGACCTTCTCCGCACGCCGCGCCACTTGACATGCTTGCCCGGGTGTATCGCCCTTGCTCAGAAGGCTCTGGCGGAAGTCTGCCAGGTGCTCACTCAGCCGCTTGCCGGCAGCGGACCGCGTGCCGTCCAGCAGATCGAAGCGCGTCAGTCGGTCCAGCAGCTTGCCGGAAGCCCGCTCCAGCCATCGCGATAACTCGCGGCCCGGCTGTTCGTGGTTCATCCGGCAGACCACAAGACTTTCGATCCTGCGCCCCAGGGCCAAAGAGGCCGCCTTCTCAGGGAAGGCCGGAAAACGCCGGGAAAGCCCCCTGTGGTCCTTGACCTCGATCCACCAGCGCGACCCCTCGCGCCGTTCACCGCTTCCCTTGTCTCGATACGTCGGTCGGAAAACACGCATGATGTCACCACCTCTCTGCCACTTGCGGGCCCTCGGGCCACTGACTCAGAAACCTTCGGGCCGCGTCGCGCTCTTCATCGCTCCGGCCCGGTTCGTTGCCCCAGGCCGCCACAATGGCCGCCGCCGGCGTCATGCCCTTGCCGATCGCGCTGAAGTCGATACAGTCGGCCGGCCCGAAGTCGCCGTCCACGTCCTCGGCCTCAACACCGGGCAGCCGTAGCGACTCGACGGGCTCAGTGTGGTCAATCGCGCTGTGCCGCCGTCCGCGTCTGTGAGAATCACCATATCAACCATTCTGTCACCTCGTTTCCCAGAAGGGCCGGCCGGATGGACAGACCGGCCCGGTTCGTTCGCTCACGCGATGGATGTTTCCGCTGCTTCGGCGAAACCGCGCAGCCAAGCCGCGTCTTGTGTGCCGACGGACGGGCCGAACGTCTCGGGGCCCTCCATCGCTGTCATCAGGTGTTCGCGGAAGTCATCCCCAAGCGGAATGTGCTCTTCGCAGACGATGGTCAGCAGATCAAAGAAGCGAATCCAAGTCTTGATTTCGTCGGGCAGGCCGCCGAAGATACTCAGCAGTTTCTCTGCCGCTTCGCAGCGGCGCTCCAGCGTTGTGACTTCCGCTGCCTCAGTGGTGTTAGGTGTGGGTTCGATACGTTCCATTGTTGCACCCCTTCAAATAGGTGGGCCCGGGACTTAATGACGCCGTATCGCGGCGCGGCCAGCCTTGCGGACAGACCTTACCCGGGCCCAGAAGTTTGGAATTGAGAATCAGGTTTGGTGCGATACGTTCCATGATCGCCATTCTACCGCCGACCGGCGCCCCGTCAAGCCCCTTTTTCTCTTTCCTGCGTTGTGCCAGACCGCCGCTGGCCGCCGATCTCGGCCCGGCCTGACCCGTAGGACCCCCAGAAACGCTCCCAGGCGCCCGATTGTCAAGGTCCAGTTTGGTTCGATTCCTGCCCGGCCCAGCGTTCGCGGTGTGGGCAGCGGGCCAAAACCCAGCGCTCCAAATCGAAGCGGCTCCACAGCAGCCGCCGCCCCAGCTTGATCGGTTCGGGCCCAAGCTGGCCGGTCGTGTGCAGCGTCCAGAAGAAGCGGGCCCCGATCCCCAGCAGCCCCGCCGCCCGCTCAGCCGACAGCAGCAGCGGCCCGCCGCCGTCGTGGCCGCCGCACTGGCACGCGCCGATCGGCGCTTCTCTCTCGGATGTCACGGTGTTCGGCATGATGCCCGCCTACACTCCCACTCCCACCGGGCGCCGGGGGGCATGAAATTCCAACTTGCCATGATACGGCGCACGACAGCGAAACAAGTCTTCGCCCAGACGCTCGACGTTGTGCGTGCTCCGGCAGCGCGGGCAGGTCGGCCAGCCGGCTTTTCTGGACTTCGGCGCTTCGACCGGCTCAGGTGGCGCCGGCTCGGGAATCGCGCCCGTTACCGTGAGGATCTCACGGACTTTGGCCAGCGTAGCCGTGCCGTTGCTGATGGAGCCGAACGTTTGCGCTGCCCGGGCGCGACCGTGCTCGGCCTCTTTGATTGCGAGAGTCGCACGCTCCATCGCGGCCGCCGCCAGTTGGCGCAGCTCGGGTTCGCGGGCCGCCAGGTCGCCCAGGTCCTTGCCGAAGTCCGCCAGGCTTGCGCGCAGCTCCTTCGCCCGCTCGCGTGCCGGCCCGATTTCTTCCAGGGCTTCGCGCGACCCGGCCAGGTCACCGACCGTTTCGAGTCTCTGCGCCTCGCTGTACGCTTCGCGGCCCTCGCGGTCCGCGTGCTCGATGTCACGGATTCGCTGTTCGATTGCGTCGCGCAGCTTTTCGGCGCCGTCGATGAATCGGCGCACCCGTTGTGACAGATCCTCGACGGTTTCGACCGCCGGCAGGTCGCTGGCGATTTCGACCGGGCCGCCCGCCGGCAGGTCGCCGACGATTTCGGCCGGCGCCGGTCCTTCGTCCGCCGTCGGCTCGGCCATCGTGGCCGTGGCATGTTCGGCCGCTTCGGGCCGTTTCTCTCTTTTCGACATCGTTTGTCCCCTTATGAAAAACGCGATGGATGTAGGTTACGCCAGGACCGCCGGCCGGATTTCGACCGCCGCCGCCAGTTCGCCCGCCTCGCGCAGAGCCATGTTCATGGCGATACCGGCGTAGCCCCTCGCTTGCTGATTGTCCTCTCGTTTGGCCCGGTCCAGTTGGTCGGACGCGATGAACGCCCGCCGCCGCGCCGCCCGCAACCGCTCGTTGCTGTCGATTTCGAGACGCTTTTCCAGCGTCTTCCGCCGCTCACGCAACAGACCGGCGTTGCGATTGAGGCCGTTTGCCAGGCTTGCCTGTTCACCGCGTCGAAGACGCTCGATGTCACGCTCCAAGATCGTTCGGCTGTGTGTGTCCAACATATGTCACCTCTCATTTCTTGAAAAGCGGTCCGGGCTTTGACGGGGGCAGCCGCCGCCGCCCGGACCGTGCCAACCCACACGCGTGGGCACGACCAGAGAAAACCACGAATTGACAGCTACGTTCATTCCCGACCCCGAATAGCAAGATTCAACCGCCTGAAGTCCAGCGGGTTCTTGTTGCGACGCTCGACGCGCTCGCCCGGCCGGGCGCCGGCAATCTCGCGTGCCAAGCTCACCGTGCTCGGGCCGGTCCGCTCGGACAGACGCGTCGCGCGTCGAACATAGAGCTTGCCGGTCGGGTTCTGTTGAACTGTCCACGTGTAGCCGCGCAGGCGTTGAAAGTCTTCTTCGTCCAGCGTTACGAACAGTTGACCGCCGACCGGCAGTCGTCGCGTCTTCCCGGGCGAATCGGCCCGCTTTCGACCCGATGTCACTCGCTTTGCCATAAGTCCTTTTCACGTATAAAGTAAGGGCAAAAAATGTTTTCAGATAGGACTGCCCTTTTGCCCGCCTTAGCCCCGTAGGGGGGCCCCCGGGCGGGAAGGACCCGCTGACCCCATGCCCTGGAAACCCCCTGAAAACAGGCGAAAAACGCGGTTTTCGCACAGTGCCAAGACCATGCCCGCGCCCAGGTCCGCGCCGCCCGAGAGGCGCCCCGACCATGCCGCCGATCCTGCCCGACGGCCCGCTTGACACGATTTGCAAAACGCCGATGTCACTGTGTTCGGTCACTTGCGCAGCCCCCCGAGAAACCGCCGCGTGGCCTCGTTGCCATCGACCACCAGCCGATCGCGCAGTCGCCGCCGCTCGGCAACCGATGTCACGGACGCAGGGATAGGCGCCAGGCCCGCTGGCGTGGCCGATCTCGGCCGGGCCGGTGTCGTCGCCCCCGTCGTCGTGTTCGTGGCGCAGCGGCCCGCCTGTGGCTCTGGTTTGCATGGTACGGAAGACCCTTCGGCCTTCGGCGTTTTGATCCACGGTCGGACAACGGCCCAGGTGTAGCAGACCACCCCGCAGGCGCTACATCGTCGCGACGGTCCACGGACCACCCATCCCAGGTGAAGCAGCTCGCTCAGGGTCCGCGCAGCCACATAGCGATCAATCCCGGTTCGCTGCGACAGTTCAGCCGATGTCACGAACGGATGTTGTTGCAGGGCCCGAGTAACCTCGATCCGCCGCCGACTGCCCCGCCCGGTCTTGGCTACGCGGTCCGCCGCCTGGAAGCTGCCGACGCTATCGGTGTTCCGGCTCAGCGGCTCCATCGCCTTGACCGCCGCATAACTGGCCGCGTGCCGCTCGGGCTTGTCGGGATTGAACAGCATCAGTTGTGGGGAAGGTTCGCTCGGCATGTCACCCGGCCCCCCTCGCAAGGCGACCGCTGCGCCGGGCGTCCATGTGTTTGCCCCACTGGAAACGCCAGTACTTCTCAGGGCTCCCGCCATTGGCGTAGTGCCGCTTCCGCTGGCGTCCTATCCGCACCGCGTCGGCCTTACCCTTGCCGATGATCTCGTCAAGCTGCGAAGGTGACAGCCCGGCGTCCACCGCCGCCAACAAGGCCGCCCGGAAGTTGCCCAGCTCCCTCCGGCCGTCCAGGGTGTCACGGTCCATCGGGCATTGCAGCAGGGCGAAGATCTCCCCGGCGAAGTCATCGGCGCCCAAGGCGTAGCCGCGTGCCAGGCCATCGACCGCCCGGGGCAGGGCGTCGGCAAGCCGGACGATCTCGGGGCCGCGCGTATCACGCGGGGGGGCTTGCGCCTTGGGCGCAGTTGCCCCCCTCAGCGTGTTCTCTGGTGGCTTCCCTGGCATGGCATTCGATTCACCTACAGCAGAGTCAGTTGCCATGCCAGTAGATTCGTCTACAGTGGAGTCAATTGCCATGCCATTAACTTCTATTCTTGAAGGCTCCGGGATTTTTCCAGAAGTTTCCGGATTTTTCTGGAAAGCGGATTTCTGGCGTCCGGTTCTCGGCTTCTTCTTGCCCTTGGCTTTGGGGGGTTTCTTGCCGCTGGCGTTCTCGTCTTTCGACTCCTCGGGGACCGGCTCCAGCTCCTCGCGTCGCTTGTTCCAGTCGGGCTCCCGGACAATGCGAATCAGCCCAACATCCAGCACGCCAAGCACAATGTCACGCGCTTGCGATTCATCACAATAGAGAATCTGTCCGGCGATTTCTGACAGATTGGCCGCCCGGCTTTGATCGTTCGTCAAGAAACCTCGATAGGCAGGCGTGTGCCGACCGCCTTCCCGGAGAAACCGCCCCCAGCCGCCTTCCAGCAGCAGGCCATCCGGCCGCCGCGTCAACTTGTCCAGGCGCCTCATGTAGCAGGCCGACGGTTCGTCGTTCGCGCCGCCATACCACTTGGAATATAAAACCGGGCTTTTCCGAACGGGCTTGTTCGATCCTTCGCGAATCTCGAATGTCTGAGCATAGTCGGCAATCTCTACAATCCAGCCGTGGCCCAGGCCGGCCAGCGGGTCCGCGTCACTCGGCTTCCCTGCCTTCGATCGCGCCCGCGTCATGGCGTCACCCCCTCACTCAGACCCTCGCAGGCCGCCCGCTGAGCCAGGGCCTTTTCAACGGCGTGGGGATTGAAGAGCAGCCGACCGCGTGCGTCAACGTGAGGAAGTCGGCCGGCGCGCGCCTCTTCGCTCAGCCATTCAACCGGCACGCGAAGGGCTCGGGCCATGCGATACACAGTAACAAGTTGTGGCGTTGTGTTCGTCATACCGCGCAGATTCTACGCGGCACGCTTTGTCCGTAGGGGCCAATCAAGGGCTAATTAAGGTCGCCGAAGGGCGCGGAAGGTCGGGCGTCTATGCTTGCACTCTCGCTTTGCCGGCTTGGGTTATCCTGACCCCGGATCGTTTAGAAATCCGCTCCACAAGGCCCTTATCACGCAGTCGATTCACTCTGCCCTTGATCGTTGTAGGGGACCGCTCGATTTCTTTTGTCGCCAGAGACTTCCGAATCTGTTCATTGGTCGCCAGCGTTTCCCGTTCGTCCAACACAAACAGAATCTCAAGCTCATCATCATCCAGCGGCACAGGGCTTCCCTCAGCCAGGCCCGCTCCGTTGGGTTCTTTCTGTGCCGGGGCCAGCGCATCGGCCAGGGCCCGCAGTTTGGCCGGCGCCCCCTCGATGTCACAGTCGGCAAAGCGATACCCCGGCGCCCCGCTCCGGCGAATCGACAGGAACACCAGCCAGCGCAGCGCGGCCCTCAAGGTGTCATGCAGCGACCGGGCCGCCTCATCCTCGGGCGCTTTGTACGTCAACCGAAGGAGACCCTTCTTTCGCGGATCGGATCTCGGCGCGCCCTGATAGTCCAGCCCAACCACAGCCTTGTTGGCCCGCTCTCGGCACTCCGTCAACAGGTCGCTTACTGTCAATCGCCCGTCGTCCGACCGGCCCAACCCATACAATTCAAGATCATCGGCCAACCGCCGTAGGTCACCGGCCAGCCCGAGAAGCTCAGCATCCGTCGGCGGTTTGGGCAGGTCGGGTTTCGATGTCTTGGCCTTGCGGGCCGTCTTTGGCGTGCTCTTCGATTTGGTCTTTCCCATCGGTCCACCTACTTTCAGGCCCAGCCGGCCGCTGGCGTAGGTGGGGGCCAGCGGTCCAAGCCGGGCGTGTTTCGTCTACGGGCCGTCGCCCGCAAACGCGCTTCTATCATCTTCGGCACGGCGTGTCAAACCGGCCCGGCGTTGCGCCTGCCGCCCGCTGGCAGGCGATCCCGCCCCCGTCCGACCCTCGGGCCGCCT
>Ga0208694_1005545_pt1 | contig 10649 bp, 5 predicted proteins | sample AD_UKC078_MetaG_FD_184442 | JGI IMG/M metagenome (GOLD analysis project Ga0208694, IMG submission 184442) | Active sludge microbial communities of municipal wastewater-treating anaerobic digesters from USA - AD_UKC078_MetaG (SPAdes) (version 2) | ecosystem: Engineered > Bioreactor > Anaerobic >...
ATCTAACCCGTCAAATATATAACCATCAATTTTAGGAATTTGGAATGATTCAGTTTCACCTAATGGTCCTTCTTTTACAATTGGCTCTCCAATATCTTTGTTTGTTTCTATATCTTTTAAAACGATTTGGGCGCCCCCGTTTTCGACAACCTCTTCATCAGGTTCACATCCAACAGATACTAATAATAAAAATATAATTATCATTAGTAAACTAAATATTTTTTTAAGTCTCATAAGAAAAATCCCCCTTTTGATACAATAATTTTTCTTATCCGGCCCAACTTTATTAGTGCATATAAGTATATCACTTTCAAAAACATAAAACAATACTACATAAAATTTTCAACTTCTTCATTTTTTTAACTAGCTTGTTTTATTTTATTAGAAATGATTAAATTTCTATCCCAAAAAAGGGGTTTATATCTATTTTCAGTATAAATGCCCCCCAATTTGAAAATTAAACTAAATTAGAATAAAAGATTCACACATCTAATTTTTCCTCTTCGATGATGTTTTTTACTTTCTCTGGAAACAATTTCGTAATTTTGGAAATTGGTTTTTCCCCAAATTCTTGCAGAGCATCTTCATATGTTATTTCAGCTATCATATCCATAATGTCGGTATTGTAAAGTTTAAAACCATCTGGAGCATCTGGATCATACCCGAAAATGGTATCCATAATATAAAATACATAATTAACTTCTTCCCATTTACCGCCTTCAAATTTGTGAGCTATTCGGTTATCATGATCCGCAAAATATAGGCATCTGCCCATCACATAAAATTGGTACTTCCTTTTAAATTTAAACATATTTTCCTCCTTATTATCAAATAAAGGGAATTGCTTTGCAATCCCCTTTATATGTTATTCTTTATTCTCTTTTTCGTGTGGTTCTTCTTTTGGTTCTTCTGGTGTTTTTTCTTTTTTGTCTTTTTTGAAACGAGCTTTAATCTTATCTCTATAGACAATACCTAATATAACGGCACCAACCGGAACTATGATAACCGCAAATGGTATTATTGTCGCTAACGCTTGGCCAAAGAATTTTAAAATTGCTAATACTGCATTCCAACCATTACTAAAACTATTTGATAATGCCTTATCATATGTTGGTGGTTTTGGACTAGCTTTTTCGCCATAAACATAGACTTTAACTGTACTAAATCCGACTCGTTGATTATAAACTAACAACTGACGTTCAATTCTATCTAGTTCATATTGTCTAGTTTCAATTTCTTTATCAATTTGCATTAATCTAGTAATATCACCAGGAGGAATTGTAGTCTTATATTGGCGAAGATTATCTAATGTTGTTTGCAAGACTTGTTTTTTAGCTTCAACATCGGCATAATCTAATGAAACATCTTCTGATTCTAATTTAAATTGTGTCGTTTCATATTCGTTTCTTAACGCATTAACAAACTCATTTAATCTTGATGTTTTAACTCTAAAAATAATATAGTTAGAGTTATCAGTCATGTTTTCCTTTTCGACCCAATCTTCTCCGGCAACTAATTTACCTTTAATTTCATTAGTTGTTCCAATTAAATCTTTAGTTTTAATACTGACTTCAACTGTATAAATGATTTTTCTTGATGGATCCGTTAAAATTAAACTTTGCTCAGTCGCACCTGAACCATCTCCGCTAGCATTCGGGCTCCCATCACCACGATGGTTAGAAGCGCTGCATCCAGTAAAAGCGAAAATACTTAAAAATAGTAATAATAGTAATGTTAGTTTCTTCTTCATTTTAAGATACTCCTTTCGTATTTATATTATATCAAATATAATTTTCTTATACAATATACCAAAAAAAGCGTGAAGAAAAAAGGTGTAATAAAAACTCATTACACCTTTTAAAATTAAATTAATTATCTCCACTTCTTTTGAAGTCTTTGGAAACTTTCTTCTAGTAATTCTTGTTCCTCTGATTCTGGCTCACGGTCATAATGATATGACTTTTCGTTTAAAATACCAGTACCAGCAGGGATTAATCCACCAATAATTACGTTTTCTTTTAAGCCATGAAGTTCATCAACTTTACCTCTAATCGCCGCATCAGCAAGAATTCTAGTTGTTTCTTGGAATGATGCTGCTGATAAGAATGAATCACTTCTTAACGAAGCTCTAGTAATACCTAATAAAATTGGACGACCTACTGCTGGACGCTTACCTTCTTTAATAGCTTGTAAGTTAGCAGCTTTAAACTCGTGAATTGATACTTCTAATCCTGGAAGTAAGTCAGTGTCACCTTCAGTAACTACTAAAATTCTTCTCGTCATTTGACGAACGATTAATTCAATGTGTTTATCATTAATACCTACGTCTTGTTGACGATATACTTTTTGAACTTCTTCTAGAATATATTTTTGAGCAGTTTCTACCGAAACAACTCTAACTAATTCTTTTGGATTAATTGATCCGTGAGTTAACTTAGTTCCTGGCATGACATCGTCTTTTTCCTTAACTAATAATTCAACATTTGGATCAACTTGATATTGATGATCAATTCCTCTAAAATCACTAATCGTAACGGTTTGAATTCCATTTTTAGAGTTAACATGAATTGATTTAACTTTACCACGATATTCACTAATGACGGCACGTCCTTTTGGATTTCTCGCTTCAAATAATTCTTGAACTCTTGGAAGACCGGCGGTAATATCTGAGCCTGAGGCAACTCCACCAGTGTGGAAAGTACGCATCGTTAACTGAGTACCAGGTTCACCAATTGATTGAGCGGCAATAACTCCGACTGCTTCTCCAACTTCAACTGGTTTGTTAGTAGCTAAGTTTAAGCCGTAGCACTTCGCACAAACCCCGTTTTGTGCATCACATGTTAAGTTAGATCTAATTTCAACTTTAGTAATTCCAGCACGAACCATTTCATGAGCGATATCTTCAGTAATTAATTCGTTTCTTCTTAGGATAACTTCTTTAGTTACTGGATGAATAACATCTCTTGCTAGGAAACGACCAGTAATTCTTGTATGTAGGGCAACCTTCATATTACCGTCAACGATAACTTCTTCTTGAACCACGCCTTTTTCAGTACCGCAATCATCAGTTACGATAATTACATCTTGAGCGACGTCAACTAGTCTTCTTGTTAAATAGCCTGACTCAGCCGTTTTTAATGCCGTGTCAGTTGATCCTTTTCTCGCACCGTGGGTCGAGATAAAGAACTCAGATACCGTTAATCCTTCTCTAAATGAGGCTTGGACCGGAACTTCAATTGTTTCACCTTTAGGGTTACTCATTAGCCCTCTCATTCCGATTAATTGAACGAAGTTACCAATGCTACCTCTCGCTTTCGAGTCACTCATCATAAATAAGTTGTTCTTATGATCTAAGTTTTGAATAACTCCTTTTTCAATTTCATCTAGGGCGTTTTTCCAAATGGCAATAACTAATCTCTTACGTTCGCTATCAGTTAACATCCCTAAGTTATATTGTTCAAAAATTTCATTAACTTCCGCATTAGATCGATCTAGAATGGCTTGTTTACCGCTATAAACGTTCATATCGGCAATTGATACGGTAATTCCTGAAATAGTTGAATATTTAAAACCTAAATCTTTCAAATCATCTAACATCTTTGAAGTTTCAGTAATTTCATAACGTTTAAAGACTTGGTCAATGATTTGGGATAAGAATCCTTTTTTAAATGGACTTGGTAAATCTTCTTTTGATTGTTTGGCAAAGTGATCTTTTGGATTGATACCTTTATCTAAGAAATACTTATTAGGAGTCTTTTCAAGTAAGTTTTCATTACTTGGTTCATTTAAATATGGAAAGCTTGGTGGTAAGATTTGGTTAAAAATCATTTTACCGATTGTCGTAATTAAATATTTTGATTTTTGTTCTTCTGTGAAGTTTTTATCAATTGCGGTTGGCTTAATCAAAATTCTAGTATGATATCCAATCTCTTTATTATGAAGGGCAATACTTGCCTCTTCAAATGATGAGAAAAATCTTCCTTCATTACGATTGATGTGAGTTGTTTCATCAGCTGGATCATAGATATCTTCCATTGTTAAATAGTAGTTACCTAGAACCATGTCTTGCGCTGGGGTAACAACTGGTTTACCATCTTTTGGCGCTAAAATGTTATTTGATGCTAACATTAGAAGTCTGGCTTCTGCTTGAGCTTCTGGTGATAATGGTACGTGAACCGCCATTTGGTCACCGTCAAAGTCCGCGTTAAATGCTGGCGTTACTAGTGGGTGTAAACGAATGGCTTTACCATCGATTAATTTTGGTTCGAACGCTTGAATCCCTAAACGGTGTAGGGTTGGCGCACGGTTTAGTAAAACTGGGTGTTCTTGGACAACAGTTTCTAAAGCTTGCCAAACATCATCGTCTAAACGTTCATATTTTCGGTTAGCTTCACCACGATTAATATTATAATTTTTAATTAATTCTCTTAAAACGAATGGTTTAAATAATATAATAGCCATCTCTCTTGGAATTCCGGCTTGATACATCTTTAAGTCCGGTCCAACAATAATTACGGAACGACCTGAGTAGTCAACACGTTTTCCAAGTAAGTTTTGACGGAAACGACCTTGTTTACCTCTTAATAAATCAGAGAGTGATTTTAAAGGACGGTCACGGCCCATTGCCGCACGGCGACCGCCGCGTGAGTTATCAAATAACGCGTCAACCGCTACTTGTAACATCCGCATTTCGTTTTTAATAACTAAACGAGGTGCGTTTTCTTCTTTTTCTTTTTTAAGCCTCGCATTACGGTTAATAATACGACGATATAAATCGTTTAGGTCGGTTGTGGCAAATCTACCACCATCAAGTTGAACCATTGGACGAAGATCAGGTGGTATTACCGGAATAACGTCCATAACCATCCACTCTGGTTTATTATCAGAGTTGTTAAACGCTTCTAAAACTTCTAAACGACGAATAATTCTTTCGCGTTTTTGTTTAGTTGAAGTTTTAAACTTTTGTCTTAAAATTTTAATTTCTTTTTCTAAATCTAATTCAGTTAAAAGTGTTTTTACTGCTTCAGCACCAGTTTGGGCTTCAAAACGACGACCAAACTGTTCAAGTAACATAAAGTATCCTTGTTCAGTTAAAACATCTTTTTTCTTAAGTTGTGGCACTGATCCTGGATCAATGACGATATATGATGAATAATAAACAACTTCTTCTAAGGCTTTCGCTTTAATTCCTAAAAGAATTGCTAAGCGTGATGGTGAATTTTTTAAATACCAAGTATGAACGACAGGAGCTTCAAGCTCAATGTGGCCCATTCTTTCTCTTCTAACTAAAGAGTCAGTAATTTCAACCCCACATTTCGGACAAATTTGTCCATGGTTAGAAACTTGTTTTTTCCCGCAACGACATTGGTGTGATTTTGTTGGCCCGAAAATTCTTTCACAGAATAATCCGCCTTCTTCTGGTTTGGCGGTACGATAGTTAATTGTTTCGTGGTTTTGAACTTCACCATATGACCAGGCACGAATTTCATCAGGAGAAGCTAATCTAATTTTGAAATGGTTATAAGTTCTTGACCCATAGCCTTTTCTCGTTCTTTTAACTTCTTTTTGAATTCTTTTAGTTATATTAATATCTTCAACATCTTGTTGACTTCTTAATAATTCAGCGTGTTCATCAAAGTCAGCTTCAGTTAACGCATCTAATCCGTAAAAAGAATAAACATTATTAATTTCGCCTAATTCAAACTCATCGTTTCTAAATAAACGATATAAATTTGAACGATTAGCTGTTAGTAAATCTATAGTTGAATTGATATTAGCGTCAATTAAAACTTTAGTTACATCATCAGTTAACTTTAAGTCTTTTAAATTTGAAGGTAGGCCATACTTTAATAATAATTTTTTAATTTCATCTTCTACTTCAGGATTTAAAGTTCCTAAAATAGTTCTAAAGTTATCAATATCATAAGTATTAGCATCTTCAAGAGTCATAATACCTGTTAAAAATAAGGCTTGTTTGGCTTCATCGCTAATTTTTAATTGAGATATTTTTAATTTTAAATCAACGTTCATTAACGGAACCCTCCTCTAAATCTTTGATCAGGTCTAACTAGTGATTTAACTGCGTCGTTTTCTCCAGTTTCCGAGTTAATTAATTCAACATATAATCCTAGGGCTTGAAGTTCATGAGTTAAAACTCTAAATGATTCAGGAAGTGACGCTTTTGGTATTTCTCGACCATAAGTAATGGCGCTATAAACCTTATTACGTCCAGTCATATCATCTGATTTAACTGTTAATAACTCTTGAAGCGTGTGTGCGGCACCATATGCATACAATGCCCACACTTCCATCTCTCCAAAACGTTGTCCACCATTTTGGGCTTTACCACCCATTGGTTGTTGAGTAACTAAAGTATATGGTCCGACGTTTCTCGCATGTAATTTATCATCAACCATGTGTGAAAGTTTAATCATATACATCACACCAACTGAAATTGGGTTAGCATATGGTTCACCAGTTCTACCATCGTATAAAATCATCTTGCCGTCAGGAGAAACTCCTCCTTCTTTCATAATATCAGCAAGTTCTTGGTCACTTACCCCATCAAAAACTGGGGCCGCAATTTTAACGTTTAAGTTTTTCGCAGCTTGACCTAAGTGGATTTCTAGAATTTGACCAATGTTCATTCTTGATGGAACCCCTAGTGGATTTAACATGATGTCAATTGGTGTCCCATCAGCCATATATGGCATATCTTCTCTTGGTAAAATTTTCGAAATAACCCCTTTATTTCCGTGTCTTCCTGCCATCTTGTCTCCTTCAGAGATTTTACGTTTTTTGGCAACGAAAACTTTAATTTGTTCATTAACTCCTGTTGGAAGGGTAATTCCTTCAGGTAAATTTTTCTTCCCTTTCTTAAAGTGAAGAACTTTTTGGACAACACCGCCACCGCCGTGTTGAACTTTTAGTGATGTATCACGATATTCGCGTGATTTTTCACCAATAATCGCTTGAATTAATTTTTCCGCTGGTTGTGGATCACTTGATCCTTTTGGCGTAATCTTACCAACTAAAATATCGCCTTCTTTAACTTCAGAACCAACGATAACGATTCCATTTTCGTCTAAGTTTCTCACAGCTTCCGCACTTACGAAAGGAATTTCACGAGTAATTTCTTCTTTTCCTTGACCAGCTTTTAATTCGCGGTTAAAGATTTCATATTCTTCAATGTGAACTGAAGTATAAACATCATGTTTAACTAAATCTTCACACATAATAATCGCGTCTTCGTAATTGTATCCCTCCCACATCATGAAAGCTACAGTTACGTTTCTACCTAACGCTAACTCACCTTTATCAGTTGAAGGACCATCAGCGATAACTTCGCCCGCGTCAACCCAATCACCATATGAAACTAATGGTGTTTGTAAAATACATGTGTTTTGGTTAGAACGATCGAATTTAATTAATTCATAAATACCTTCTGTAGTTAAATTATTTTCTGATAACTTTAATGCATTTTCAAAAGTAAATTCATGGCCAAAATCAAATAATACTTCACCATTGTGTTCAACTCTTTGGAATGGAGATTCGGTAATTTTAATTACGTTAGAATCAACGTATGTGACAAACCCGCCAGTTTGACAAATAATAGTCGCACCAGAGTCTTTAGCAGCACGATATTCAACTCCTGTACCAACAACTGGTGATTCTGGCATCATTAGTGGCACCGCTTGACGTTGCATGTTCGCGCCCATTAGCGCACGTGATGCTTCGTCGTGTTCCAAGAATGGAATCGTTGATGTCGCAACTGAGACAATTTGTTTTGGAGAAACGTCCATGTATGATACTTGAGAAGCATCAACGATTGTCGTTTCGCCGTTTAATCTACCAACAACTCTATCTTCTAAGAAGAATCCATGCTCATCAAGAGGAGTTGCCGCTGAAGCGATAAATTGTCTTTCTTCTTCACTTGCAGTTAAGAAGACAAACTCTTCAGTAACTCTTGGAATTACTTCCCCGTTTTTAATTCCACTACGGTCAACTACTAAATAAGGAGTTTGAATAAATCCGTATTGGTCAACTTTACTATATGAAGCAAGAGATGAAATTAACCCAATTGATTGACCTTCTGGTGTTTCAATTGGACAAATTCTACCATAGTGAGAGTTATGAACGTCACGAACTTCAATTCCAGCACGATCTCTTGATAAACCACCAACACCTAGTGCTGAAACTCTTCTCTTTTGAGTTAATTCAGCTAATGGGTTAATTTGGTCCATGAATTGTGATAACTGTGATGAACCAAAGAATGAGTTAATTGCACTTGATAGTGGAGTGGTATTAATAATTGATGAAATTGTGGCATCATTAAATGTCGTTGTTGACATTCTATCTTTAATATTTTTTTCAGTTCTAGCAAGTCCAACTCTAAATTGATTTTGTAATAGTTCACCAATTAGACGTAAACGTCTATTTCCTAAATGGTCAATATCATCGGTAGTTCCTAAACCTTCAAATAAGTTTAAGTAGTAACTAATACCGGCAGCGATATCAGAAACAGTAATGTGTTCTTTAGTTTCACGTGGATCATTACCTAAAACTTTTACCACTGAAGTTTTATTAGTTTGAGGGTTTTTATGGATAACTTCCATATACTCAACGACAACACCTTCACGATTCTTTTGAACTTCATAAGGATCTTGAAGTAAAAAGTATTTAACAACTTTATCATCAAGTGATGATCTATTTTTTCTAAGCAAATTAATTAATTCTTCATCTACTACAGTATTTTTGCTAGCCAAAATTTCGCCAGTACGATTATTAATAATATTTGATTTAGTGTATAAAACTTCACCAGTTTCTACATCAAATTCCGCAAAAATATCTTCTACCGGACCATTTTGAAGTGAATCTTCAACCGAAATAATTTCTTTTCTGAAAATATGACGATGTTCTTTTAATTTTTTAACTAAATCAAAATCGATGAAAGTTTCTTTTGGAATAACTTCGCCCGTAGGAAGTACAATTTCATTAGCGGTATAATTACCAACGATTCTTTCGAATAAACTTAATTTTGTGTTATATTTGAAACGCCCAACTGAAGCAAGATCATATCTTCTACGATCAAAAAGACGAGAGCGAATGTATTCTTTAGCCGCATTAGCTGGAACACTTTCACCTTGTCTTAATTTGGCATATAATTCAACAACTGCTTCATCAGAGTTTTTAGTATCATCTTTTTCTAAAGTATCGTTAAGTAACGCTTTTGAATAATACTTTGTAATATCTTTAGGGTTATTGAATCCTAAAACTTTGATTAAAGTAGTTAAATAGATTTTCTTTGAACGATCTAGTTTTCCGTAAAATAAATTTTTAGAACCTAATTCAAATTCTACCCAAGCGCCTCTGGTAGGAATAATTTGTCCAGAATATTTAGGTGTATGTAATCTAGCATCTGGTTCGGTTGTAAAATAAACGCCAGCTGAACGAATAATTTGCGAAACAATAACTCTTTCAGCTCCGTTAATGATAAAAGTACCGGTTGGAGTCATATAAGGAAGTTCAGCTAAACGAACTTGAGCTTCTCTAATTTCTCCAGTAACGGCATTTTCTAATTTTACGTTAGCAAATAATTGTCTCGTATAACTAACGTCATACATTTTTGCTTGGTTGATTGAATGTTTAGGTTTTTCTAAATAATAATCAACAAAGTATAATTTTAAATCACCATTATGTCCTTCAATTGGTGACACATCTTGTAATAATTCTCCAATAAATTCATCAACAAATTGTTTAAACGAACTTGTTTGAATTTCAATTAAGTTAGGCAAGTCGATATCATATAACATCTTTGAATAGTTACGACGCGACGCTCTTTTACCGTAAGAAACGGTTTTGTATCCCATATTATTCACTCCTAACTGATTTGGGTTAATATATAACTATATATTATTATCTAATTTTCAAATAATAGCACATTTTTTAATAATAGCACAATTGACTTTATAAGTCAACTAATATTAAAACGCTTCTACTTGAATTCTTGGTTTAAGTTGAGTTTTTTTAGTCGCTTTATAAATGCGATAACCTTTTTTCTGGTAAATTACTTCAGTTTTACCAAAAATTTCATCTAACTTTTTCTTCGTTGATTCAGCGCCTTGTTTCGTTCTAATTACAATCCATAATTCACCATCTTCATTAAGGTTTTTAAACGCATCTTCGTATAATTTAAAGATAACTTCTTTACCAGCACGAATAGGTGGATTAGAAAATATCGCGTCAGCCTTAACCGAAACATTTGAAAATAAGTCTGATTCAAAAGCTTTGATATTAACTTTATTTTTAAATCCGTTACGCTTAGTTAACTCCACCGCTCTTTTATTAACGTCATAGGCATAAACGGCTTTATTAGGATATTTCCAAGCTAAAGCAACCGAAATCGGACCATACCCACAGCCCATATCAATAATCGTTTTATGCTTCTCTTTTATATCAGCTTGTTCAATTAAAATTTTTGTTCCAAAATCAAGCCCGCGATAACTAAAGACTCCATGATCAACGTCAAAATAAAATGAGATGTCCAAAATATCTATTTTAATTTCTCTTAAATTAGATTTCACCTCATCATTAGTAAAATAATGACTCATAATAACACCTCACTTTATTTTTATAACTTGAAAAAGCCT
>Ga0208694_1005553_pt1 | contig 10641 bp, 9 predicted proteins | sample AD_UKC078_MetaG_FD_184442 | JGI IMG/M metagenome (GOLD analysis project Ga0208694, IMG submission 184442) | Active sludge microbial communities of municipal wastewater-treating anaerobic digesters from USA - AD_UKC078_MetaG (SPAdes) (version 2) | ecosystem: Engineered > Bioreactor > Anaerobic >...
TAAAGTATATCTTTTGTTTTTGTAACTACAAAAGGCTCGTATTTGATCGCCGACGCGCCTAGTTTGATGAAAATCTTAGCGATAGTTACGCTTTCTCCGTCGTCTGAAGCTAAAGAGGGGAGCTCTTTCATAAAAAGTATATCTGACTTTTGGAATTCGATAAACATCGCGTGGTCTGTAAGCGGATCGCAAATAAGTATGAATTTATCGTTTTCGTAAGGGTGCTTGATTGGAGAACCTATAAATACCGCGCTATTGTCGTCGTTATGCGTCGAATAGGGGATTTTTTCTAGGTTTAAAATATTATGTTTAATTAACGCTTTTATACTCATATAGCCTCCTAAATACCTTATAATTAATAAAATCTACAGACATTGTCAAGATTATTTGATAACTATTCAGAAAAAGGGTCGTTTTTATAGATGTTTTTTAAATAAACGTATTCAAGATATTTTCTGTCGGAAAATAGTTTCGGATTGTCGAAATTACTTGCTTTATAGCGCTTATCTAATTTCTCGACTTGATTTTTATAGTCTATAAGGATTTTATTGAACATTATGTTTTTTCCCGTCAAATAATCGGGGTAATCCGATAAAGAAAATTTGCCGTTTTCTATAACGAGAGATTCGCCGGCGATCAAAATAACGTTATCTCTATCGCGGTTTATTTTGATCTTTCCTTCGTCGACAAATATATAAACAAGCCGTTTTGGCAAAACCAGAATATGGTAATTAGAGACGTAATTATCAATTATTATACCGGCGAATTTTGTAAATGTCGATATATGCGAGTTGTAGCTGTATATAGAAAATTCTCCGATAATATTTGATATTTCAAGTCTGTCGTTTTTATAATTCAATTCCATATAAGAGTTTTTATTGGTCTCTATAGAGGTAATTTTTTCTTTATTCAGCTTTGAGTTTATCAACACCGTAGAGCCGTTTTTGCTTAGATTATAAAAAAAAATGTCGTTATTTTTTGAAAATTGGACAAAATCTTTGTTTTCATACAGAATTTCATAAAAAACGTTCTCCGAAGCAAAAATATTGGATACGCAAAGTAATAAAAATATAAACGCTTTTTTCATCAAATTTTATCTCCAAAAACAATTTTTTTGATTTGATCGTTATGAGGTTTCAATTCGTTCCATATTTGCGGACTCTCCATACAGAAATAGACCGGGACGTCCGAGCGCGCGGATTTTAGAGTATTTAGTATGAATTTATATAATTGCGCTCTAACCGGTCTCAAATATCTGAATTTTTTATCCTCGCACAGAGCGAATTCTTCCGCTAATATTTTCGTATCGGGATAGTTAGATTGTATCGCTTTTTTTAGATCCGTCGTATATCTAAACGCTCCGAGACTTATCCATTGGATTTTTTTAGATTCGATTTGCGAAAATATTTTTTTTATTACAGTTTCGTATTCGTATTCGAAATTGTCTATTAAAATCAACGGATCGAAATGAAGGGCGATAAGGTATCCTTTTTGTATAAGAAGGCGCATCGCATTAATTCTGTCGTCTAACGCCGCCGCATTTTTTTCCTCAGAATTTATGATAATATCCGGATTTACCGAGAAACCGACCACGATATTCCCTTTATTTGGAACAATTTTCAGTAAATTAGCGATTTTATCTGTTTTTGTCTTGAATTCAAATATTGCGTTGTCAAATTCCGTAAAAAAATTTACAAAATCAATAGAATAGTTAGTTATATCGTCGTAAACTAAAGAATCTCCAAGTTCGCCTGTTCCGATTCGAAAAAGCCGGTCCTTTGAAGCGCTAAAAATATTTCTCAGATTGGAAAATATATTTTCGATATCGACGTTTATAATAGTAGCCGGCTGATTTAGATACGATTGAAGGATGCAGTAAGAGCAGTTAATCGGGCAGCCGATATATAAATTTATAACGGAGTAATTGCAACATATGTGTCCGTACGATCCGGGACATTTTCGTAGAATTTCCCCTCTCATGCCCCCTAAAAATAGCGTTTTGCTTCTGACGTCGGGATTTATCGCCCCGTCGTTGTCTTTCATAAAACTTAAAATATCGTCTATATATCTTATCTCTTGATTTTCAACTATATTGTCAAGTATTTCAAGCGTTTTATAATGCCGTTTAAATTTTGTTTCTATAAAAATATTATTAAAAGTATTTTTTATTTTATTCATCAGAAGCGCTATCCGAAAAAAGATTTGAAGTTATGAAATAGTCTTTGCCGCCGTTATTAACGTAGTTTTCGAGGTCTAGTTTTCGCTTTTCAAGCAAATTCATTAGATTATCGATGTTTTTAAAATGAATTTCGAGTTTATAATTTTCATTTTCAAAATATTTATCGTAAACTACTTTGTTTGTAAGTTTTAATTTCTTAAGAAAAACGTTGAAAATTGAGCTAATTTTTGCAAATAATGGATTTCTAATATTATAGATTGTGTCGACGATATTTTCTTTTGATTTTTGGACTATTCGGATAATTTCGTCCAAAGAGGCGTTGTTTTTGAGCGATATTTCCGCTACTCGTTCTAAAATCAAATTCCTTTCCGAAAACGTTATAGTATCGGGAACGATATTTAAAAAATCATCGTAAGCGTCGTTCTCAAATATTTTAACAAAAAGAAGAGCGTAATTTAACGATACTTTATTATCAAAGACAAGGTCTTTCAATTTTTGCGAAAAAGTCCCGATTTTATTATAATATTCCCAGCCCGTATCTCCCGCCTTCCAGCGTATTATCTTGAAAATATCCTCAATTTCGCCTTTTTCTAAACCAAGTTTGAGGGATATATCTATCAACCTATACGAAGTTCTCAAGTCGTTCTGTTTCATTTCGAGAAAATCGGTAATAAAACGTTTCACGCTATCGCAAAGCGGCGCGTCGTAATATACGGAGAATTCCGCCCTGTTGTCGATCAATAAATAAAATTTACCGCTATTGTTGCATACGAGATTTAAATTTCTAAAAATCTCGCTTTTATAAGGCAAATCCGACGTAAACGAGCCGTCAACCGCGCCGGAAACGACTAACTCCGAAACGTCCTTGTTTGAAATAATTTTACCAAGCATATCTGATTATACCAAAATACGTAGACTTTGTCAAAAAAGTTGAAATAATTTTGAGCGCGCCGTCGATTTTTTGGGGGATTCGCCGGCGTCGTATGCATCATTTTTCTTCCAATAATTCTACGTCCCATATGTGTCAATTTTTATCGGGGAGTAGCCGCGGCGGTTATGTAGCTCATATGTGTCAAATTCTATCAGGGAGTAGCCGCGGCGGTTATGCAACGCATATGTGTCAATTTTCTTCGTCGGGGCGCGGCGCGAGTCCCGATAAGGTTCCGATATAAAGGGCGATTTAGTGTTTTAGTATATTCAAAACGGGAATTCCCGCTTTTATCGCGTCGCATATGCGTCCATTTTCTTCTCAAGAATTCTACGTCCCATATGTGTCAATTTTATTCTCAACATCATATGCGTCCATTTCTCCGTCCCAAAAAACCGACGGGCGCTAATTGGCGCCGTTAAAACGAGAAATTTTCTCCGAGATACAACTTTCTGACCATCTGATCGTTTACCAGCTCTTCGGCGTTTCCCGCTCTGAAAATATTGCCCAAATTAATAATATAGGCTCTATTTGTAATCTTAAGAGTTTCTCGAACGTTGTGATCGGTAATCAAAACGCCGATATTTTTTTGACGCAGTCTGCCGATAATACTCTGTATATCTGAGACGGCGATCGGATCGACGCCGGCGAAAGGCTCGTCGAGTAAAAGAAACTTGGGTTTGAGCGCAAGGGCTCTCGCTATCTCAGTTCTTCTTCTCTCTCCGCCCGATAAGGAATAGGCTTTCTGCTTCGACAGCCGCGTTATGCCGAGGTCTTCCATGACCTCGTCCTTTCGCCTTTTTTTTTCTTCGTTCGATATATCTAGCGATTCTAATACGGCGTCGATATTTTCTTGAACCGTTAGTTTCCTGAAGACCGAAGCCTCTTGCGAGAGGTAACTGATCCCCAATTTTGCTCTGCGATACATCTGCAGATATGTGATCTTATGGCGGTCTAGAAATATATCGCCGCTGGTCGGCTTGATAAATCCTACTATCATATAAAAAATTGTCGTTTTGCCGGCGCCGTTTGGTCCGAGCAGTCCTACGATTTCGCCTTGCTTCATTGAGAAGGAGGCGTCGTTTACGGCTACTTTACTTCCGAATTTTTTGATAAGATGTTTTACTTCAAGGATAGAAAGTTCTTCTTCGGTTTCTTCCGTTTGCGAAGAGACGTTCGCGGCGTCTTCAACAATATCTGTCTTATCCGGAATATTTGCGTCGAGTTCGCCAATATTCTGAATATCTTCAATTTGAGTATCCGTCTTTTCGGTAATTTCTAAATCGTTCTCCATAATCTACCTTGAACAGTTATTTTTTTAATCGGCTTTTTTATCTTCCTCTTTCTCTTCATTTAGAATAATAGCGTCGATCCCTCCTTCCAGATAGAAAGTGTTTGCCTCGACGTTGACTATTATTTTTTTTGCGTTATAAGTCGAGCCCTGATTTTCAACGGTCGGAAAACCGCTGATTTCCATAAGTTTATCTTTTCTTGTATATTTTACGCTTGCGCCTTTTGCGTATATATCTTTTTGATAGATGCGAGCGTTTCCTTGCACTATTGCGATTTTTTCTTTATCGTAATTGTATATAGAATCTCCGAATACCGCGACCTCCTCTTCTACGTCCGCGTAAAAGGCGTTGTCCCTGATAACGAACTGTTTATCCTTTTTATAGTATTCGGCGTATTCGCCGCCGATTTGTATCTTCTCTTTTTCCTGAAAAATGCGGATATTTCTTTTAAAAATAGCTTTTTCAACGTTGTCGTCTTTGGTTAAATGGATCTCCATTTCGTCGCAAAATATCTCGTTGTTGTCTATTATTATATGAGCGTTGCCTTGGGCGAAGAAGATCTTTTTGGCTTCGTTATACGAGCCGTGGTCGGATTTTAGATTCAACTCGTCAATTTTTGCGTTTAACGACGCCGCCGATATGAATAAAATAACTATAATTTTCAGAAATTTACTTTTTCTTTTTAACATTTTTTCCTTCGTCGTCCGCTTCGTAAAAATATTTGATCTCCATATTTTGAAAACTGGACTCTTCCGTTTTAATATCCGACTCCATACTAGACGCGTTAAGATAAGAGCCGTCGTCTTTTTTTATACTTACCGGAACGTTTGAGAACAACTTGTTGTTTTTATAATCCAGATACAACTCCTCGGTAAATATTGTAGATTTTGATTCAAAAGTCTTAATCCTAACGTTTCCCGTAAATATAACGAGTTTATCGTTTTTATCTATATTTCCTTTATCGGCAAATATCTCCGTAGTTAGCGCGCCTTTCGAGTTAAATATATCGGTTTTTAGACCGTCGCACCGTATTTTTCCGGATTTTTCGTAGAATTCCGCCCTTGTTATTTCGGTTTTGAGGTATTTTTTGTTATTTTTATAAATATAATGAACGTATATATCCTGAATCATATCGGGATATTCGACAGTCTCGTCTCTATCGTATTTTGATCGGTCGTAAGAACAACTCAAAATTAATATAACAAAAAATATCGCTATTCTCATTTTTTCAAGGTCGACTTAATAAACATCTTAAACAACGGATGCGGCTCTATCGGTTTTGATTTGAATTCCGGATGAAACTGTACTCCGACGCCGAAGGGGTGATCCGGCCATTCGACCGCTTCGACGAGATTGTCTTCCTCCGTTTTACAAGATATAACAAGACGCGCTTTTTCAAAATCTTCCTTAAACTTATTATTAAATTCGTAGCGGCGTCTGTGTCTCTCCGAAATTTTAGTTTTATTATACGCCGCGTGAAGTTTTGTCCCTTCGATAACGGTCGAGTCGTAAGCGCCGAGTCTCATAGAGCCGCCCTTGTTGTCGACGCCCTCCTGTTCTTCAAGGAGACTAACGACGGGGTAGGGGGTTTTTGATTCTAATTCGGTAGAATTTGCGTCTTTTAGTCCTAGGACATTTCTGGCGTATTCTATAACCATAACTTGCATACCCAGACAAATTCCAAAAAACGGAATTTTGTTTTCTCTGGCATATTTTACCGATAATAGTTCGCCCTCTATTCCCTTCTCTACAGACCCGCCCGGAACGAGAATCCCGTCTACGTCTTTCAATATTTCAGAAACGTTGTTTTCATTTATATTGTCGCTCTGAATTTTTACTATCTCAAGTCTGGTCGAATTTGCGTGTCCTCCGTGATCTAACGCCTCGTAAATCGATTTGTAAGCGTCTTGAAGTTCTATATATTTTCCGACGACCGCAATTTTTGAAGTATATTTTGGATTTTTTATTTTATCTACGAGATCGTACCAGATTTTTAAATTTGTTTTTACCCCCTCGTAAGGCAGACGGAGTTTTTTTAAAAGAATCTTAGTCAATCCCTTCGCATCGTAAAGAGCGGGTATTTCATATATGGATAAACTTACCGTTACAGATTCGATAACCGCCTCCTCCTCGACGTTTGTAAAGAGACTTATCTTTTTTTTCATCATCTGATCCATCTCGCCGTCTATCCTGCAGAGCAATATATCCGGTTGAATACCTATTTCGCGCAGTTTTTGAACGCTATGTTGCGTCGGCTTAGTTTTGAATTCGTCGGCGGCGGTTATCTTGGGAACAAGAGTGAGATGAACAAAAATCACGTTGTCTCTGCCTACGTCGGTAATAAACTGTCTAGCCGCTTCAAGGAACGGAATGGACTCGATATCTCCGACGGTTCCGCCGATCTCTACTATGGATATATCGGTGTCTTTGTCGGCGGAAGACTTGATTCTTTTACGGATCTCGTCCGTTATATGAGGAATAACCTGAACGCATTTCCCCTGATAATCTCCTTCTCTCTCTCTTCTAATGACCTCTTTGTAAACTTGTCCAGTAGTAATAGAATTTTTTTTGGAAAGAAGCGTCTTTGTGAATCTCTCGTAGTTGCCCAGATCAAGATCGGTCTCGGCGCCGTCGTCCGTAATGTACGCTTCGCCGTGCTGGTATGGACTCATCGTGCCGGCGTCGACATTAATATACGGGTCTACCTTTGTCATCGCTATCTTATATCCGCATCCTTCCAGTAAAGCTCCGATCGACGAGCTTGCTATCCCTTTTCCTAACGACGAGCATACGCCGCCCGAAACAAAAATAAATTTGACGCTTTTCATAACGTTTATCCAAAAAAATAAGATTTACCTTTATATCAAATTTAAAGAAAATTTTAAATATTTTTATATCAAATTTACATATAATTTTTTACTTGAATATAAGACGTATTATTGATATTATATAACTTTGTTACTAAATTATATTTTTTTTTAATTAGGAGCTAAAAATGAAAAAGATAGCGCTTTTCGTAGTTATTATTACTCTTTTATTATCGCCGTGTTGTAAAAAAGAGAGCGATATAACGATAAAAATTCCGCTCGTAACGTGGGGCGGTTACGCCGCTTTGTTTGCAGCTAACGGCGGCGCTAGTCCAAGCGAGGATTCGTTGTTTTATAAATACGGCAAATTTAAAGTAGAACTGATTCAGGAAGAAAATCCTACTAATCAGCTTATAGGTTTTGCCGGCGGCGCCTATCCTATCATCTGGTCGACGATGGATATGCTTCCGATACATTACCTTGAACTCAGCAAAGATAAGAGAACTTCTCCAAAGGTAATCGGACTTTTTGACTATTCCAGGGGAGGGGACGGGATTATAGCGCGGGGAGATATCAAAGACGGCGCCGATCTCAAAGGTAAGAAAATCGTTACGGCTCAATATACCCCTTCGCACTACTTTATACTGTATTATCTGGATAAATTTGGTCTTAAAGCCGGCGACGTTAACATGATATACGTCGGCGACGCTATTTTGGCGAAAGACGCGTTTGTTACCCAAAAAGACGTCGACGTTTGCGTAACCTGGTCGCCTTTTATTTACGATCTGACGGACAATACAAAAGAGTCGTATATAGAAGGGGCTAAGATTATAGCTTCGACCGCGGACGAATATCCATATTACGGGCTTATTGCGGATATATATCTGGCGAGAGCTGATTTTGTAGAGAAAAATCCCGAAATTATCAAGAACTTCACAAAAGCTATGATCGACGGTTACGATATATTCCTGCAAAATAAAGAGAAAGTCGCCGGTCAAATTGCCGACCTTTTTGGTATAAAAGGGGGAGCGGAAGAGGTCGCTCTGATGCTTAACGACGTTACGGTCGCCGGAAAGGAGGAGAATAAAAGATTTTTTGATAGTAACGAACAGTTTTCGGCATATAACATTTTTAATATATCCGCGCGCCTGTATAAAGAAAGCGAAAAAAAATTACCGGAGGATTACGCTATAGATCCGAATTTAGTCGTAGAAGGTTCGTTTATGCTTGAGTCGATTAAATAACGGTTATAATTTTGCGTATTTACAGTCTCATTAGAGCGACGGAGAAAGAGACCGCGCGCGCGATAGAAATCAACGCGATAGAAATCAAACGGTAAAATTAAAAAGGCGTTTAAATAAAAAAAAGTCCGAATTAAAAATCCGGACTTTTTTTTGATTCCTTACGGATTGCAGATCCGATTAGATTTTGGCGTTATAAAGTTCTTTTTAGTAAGAGCCGAGCCTTTTAAGCTTCTACTATCCTCCGGATAGCTGTAACTATAAGACGTCTCTTCGCGGTAAAATTCGGTCTCGGTACCGTAGTAACGGTATAAAAATTTATTTTCCAGTTTATCGCCGAGACTCATGGAGTATATGGATTCGTTAATAAGATTATTATCTTCGTTGTAAGCATATGTTCTGTACGATTGAGTTTTACCGCCGGAATAAACCGATCTCATTGTTTTGTTTCCATTGGAGTCGAACTGATACTGTATCATATCGCAAAGATCTCCGGAAACGTCAAAACTCTGCTGTAAATAGTGCATTTTATCGGAGTCGTTCCTCCAGAAAAACTTATAGGTTATAGTAGTTTCATAATCAGGGTAATCCATAGTAGCATCGGTATAATCGGCGGATACCTTATGGTACTTTATCTCTTCTATATATTGTCCAGGTATTGCCGGGTTGTATGTACAGGTATACTCCTCAAATTTGTTCGCTTCTATCTGTTCGGCGCTGTTATAGTACGTCTCTTTTATATAATGGTCGCCGCTTGCGTCGTAAGTCGAAGTTCTGCTCTCTAAAACTTCTTCGGCGGAATCTTTTAAAACGAACGTCAGATAGTTGCCTTTTTCGTTATAAGTCGCGTCATAACTTTGCAAAACAACGTTGTTCTTATCGAGAACTTCCCCTTTAATAATACATCGAAAACGGGGGTCGTTGGAATCTACGATACTGGCGTCGTAAGTATATTTGTACTTGCCCTGATAGGAGGAGTCGCTCGTCGTCTCTGAGCTGTAAGAGAGAACCTCGGTATCTCTACCATGTTCGTCGTAATAGTAAACTGAATATTCGCCCAATGTTCCGTCGGCGAGATAGTACCAAGAAGCAATATTTAAGTCGGTAGTTCCGTCGTATTTTTCGATATATCTTTCGATCAGACTCTCTTTAAAAGGGTCCGACGTCGTACTAGCCGGCGACGGACTATCGGTATTTTCCTCGGGTTGAGGCGGGCAACTCAATAGTATCGTCGTTAATAGCGCAATAGTAATAAAAAAAATCGTTACTCTTTTCATGTCGTTCTCCTTTATCATTGAATTATATAGTCAGAATTCGGAGAATAGTTCAAATAAGAATCGTTAACATTCGCTCTAGAGCCGTACGCTCTGCCTGACAATTCGTATATCGGGAATTCTTTCGAGAAAAGCTCTTTCTCCCACTTTCCGTTAAGCAACGAGGCTTCTCCCTCTGCAAAAACGCCGATACTTCCCGAACCTTCCGCCGATCCCCACATGCTGAATCTTGGATTATTTCTAGTCGAGTAGTTAAACCCTGCCGCTAATTTGGCGTTAAATCGCAGATAAGGTCCTCCGCCGGCTTCCATTTCAAATATATTGAAGCCGAATAGCTCAACAGAAGCTCCCAGGTATAGTTTTTGTTTGAATCTAACGTCGGCTTCAAGCGTCAATTTGTTGTTGATTTCGAAGTTCGTCGTAGACCACCCTCTGGCGTTAACGGGCCAACATACGACCGTAAAACCGTCGAGACCGCACTCCGCGCCGGCGTTTCCGTCAATTCTGATGTACAATTCATCGGTTAAAGTCAGAGCGCCTGTTACGATAGTTTTTGTATAAAGTCCGGCGCTGGAGTTAAATCCCGGACTAGGCGAACCGTAAGCGACTAACGGTATCGCTTTCGATTCCCATGTTTTCTCAAATTCCGCTTTGACTGTACCGTTCAATCTTATATCATACCATAAATGCCCTCTGGCGTAACCCTGTACGTATCGCCATTCCCATTTCCACCATTTCCACGTCCCCTTAGTGTCAAGGTATGAGTATGGAAGTCTCCCCCCTATACTGAGTCCGGCGTCAATGTTTGCTTGGGCGACTAGCGTAAGCTTCATATTTTTAGCCGGAGTAATTACTTTTTCTAAACCTACGCTGACCCTTTCTCCCTCTCTGTCAAGAGGCGATACGGTCGCTCCCAGGGA
>Ga0208694_1005554_pt1 | contig 10640 bp, 11 predicted proteins | sample AD_UKC078_MetaG_FD_184442 | JGI IMG/M metagenome (GOLD analysis project Ga0208694, IMG submission 184442) | Active sludge microbial communities of municipal wastewater-treating anaerobic digesters from USA - AD_UKC078_MetaG (SPAdes) (version 2) | ecosystem: Engineered > Bioreactor > Anaerobic >...
AGAAGTTTGAAGAAAAAATCCTTCTCTGTCAATGGGAAGGCTTTCTTGCAATTTCTGTCTTTTAAGCCTATACTGGAAAAAAACAAGGGAATAATAATGGCAGATATAAAAAAAGCACATCTCATAGGACTTGGTGCAGTCGGTGCAACCTATGCTTCTCTTTTACACAAGGCGGAAGGAAGCCCCATTGAAATAATCGTCGACGAGGAGCGAGCTGCTCGATACAAGAAAGGCATTCTCATAAATGGCGAAAATGTCCATTTTAATCTTGCCATTCAAACAGAAGCAAGAGAAAAAGCTGAGCTCATAATCATCGCGGTAAAGGCACATCACTTAGAGGCTACTATAGAAGCTATTCGACCCTTTGTTGGAAGCGAAACCCTCATCCTTCCCTTACTGAACGGCATTACGAGTGAAGAAATCCTTGCAAAGGCCTTTGGAAGTGAAAAAATCCTCCATGGGTTTTGTGTCGCCCTTGATTCAACCAAGGTCAACAATGAAATACGTTTCACCCAGACAGGAAAAATTGTTTTTGGAACAGCCTTTGGCTTAGAAAAAGAAGCTGATTCTGTTAAAGCATTTTTTATCAAAACAAAGGTCCCACATACAAAGGCAGATGATATTCTCAGGGAAAAATGGTGGAAGTTTATGATGAATGTCGGAATAAACCAGATATCGAGCATCTTGGGAGCAAACTACGGCGTCTTTCAAAAACAAGCAAAGGCAAGAGAACTTATGAAAGATGCCTGTCTTGAAGTTTTAAAAATAGCAGAGGCGAAACAGATTCAGCTGAGCGAAGCAGATATTGACGGATTTTTTCCCATTATCGACGGTCTTTCTCCTGAAGGCAAAACTTCGATGCTACAAGATATTGAAGCAGGAAGAAAAACCGAAGTTGAGCTTTTTTCACTTGCTGTTATTGAGCTTGGAAAAAAACTGGAGATAGCAACACCGATAAATACCCTGCTCTATAAAATGATACGCGTTTTGGAAGAAAAAAATTCTTGACGATTTTTTTATTCAATAATAACTTTTACTTTTTCTAAAACTTCGTCCAAAACATCTTGTTCCGCAGCTTCGATGAAATCTATATTTCTTATCCTCCAATCAAGACTTTTTACTTGGTCACTTAATACAGCACCAGTAATTTTTTTTCCATGTATCTCAACCTCAAAAGGATAGTCTTTTATCTTGCTTGTAATTGGGCAAAATATAGCTAAGCCAAGTGTATCATTGTATTTTTTATGTGATATAACCAATGCCGGACGGCGACCTTTTTGTTCGTGCCCTGCCTGTGGATTGAAATCTAACCAGACAATATCGCCCCTATCGGGAATATACGTCGTTTTTACCACTCTTCACTTCCGAGAGAAGCACCTGTTTCAATTGATTCGTGCATATTTTCAGTATTAACCTTTTCTAATAATTCATTGAGACTAATTTTTTTAGGAGAAATTATTAGTTTTCCACCCTCTTTCGAAATTTCCACGCTACTTCCGTTTTTTAGTGAAAGATTCTTCGCATATAAAGCCGGAATTCTAATTCCCAAGCTATTTCCCCATTTTTGTACAAGCGTTTTCATAACTTAGATCCTCCTTATTAAGTAAACCATCTATAAAAAGTATATACAATGTGTATCCATCAGTCAAGTAAATATGGACTTATGCTCAGCACGATTGACGGTAACTCTGTTCCAAATACAGTCCTGAACAACGAGAATTCCAAGCTTTTTTAGCTGTTTACCAAGCTGCTTGATGTAAAGCAGATAAGACGATTATTCATACCAATGTTTGCGGAGTTTTGTCAAGGGGGGCAAATGGTTCTTTCTACAAAAATCACAAAACAAGGCTGTTTCGCCTTGCTCTCATTATTGATATTTACTAAACTTCAAAAAATCTCTTGACACAGAGGACGTATTGCGATATATTAAGCATATGCTTAGTTTTTGGAGGTGTTTTTTTGGGAACGCGCGATAGAGAAAAGGAACACAGGCGCAGGCAGATTTTACAAATTGCTCTTGATGAGTTTATTGCAAAAGGTTTTTACGGGACTTCAACAAGGGAAATATGTAAGATTGCGGGAGTCAGTTCGGGGCTTTTATTTTATTACTTCAATTCAAAAGAAGAATTATACGAAGCCTTGATTGAAATTGGGTGTAGCAAACTGGTTTTCAACTCCGAGAAGAATGTCAGTCCGATTAAAGTATTTGAAAGCTATGCGAAAGAAATGTTGCTTTTGATTACCGATAACCAGTTTGCGGCTAAGATGTTCGTTTTCATGGGTTATGCAGCCTATAATGCCGCCCGAATTTCACAAAAAGCCGGGGATTTGTTGTCAGAGCATGACATAACCAATCAAAGTATACCTCTGATACAAAAAGGTCAAAAGTTGGGGGAAATACGTCAAGGAGACCCCCTTGCGCTGTCGATTGCGTTCTGGTGTTCAATTCAAGGAATAGCCGAAGCTATCTCGTTAAATCCAAACACTCCGCTCCCAGAAGCAAAGTGGATTACATCAATACTTGAAGCAAGGAGAAGCGACCATGAAGAAAACTAAAAACATTCCTATAATTATTTTTATCTCAGTTACATTACTGAGCGGCTGGCTTGGCGTACTTGTCGATATGGTGTTGACGGAGCAACCCGAAGGAGAAGATTCACTCGGCATGGGGATATGGCTTGTACTGCCGTTGCTAACAGCAATTATTTTGAGCATAATTAACAAAGATTTTAAGGACGCAGGCTTGAAACCGAAGTTCAAGGGTAACTTTAAATGGTACTTATTATCTTTAACCACGTTTCCTGCGGCGGGAGCAATCGCTCTTATATTCGCAAAAATCTTCGATTTAGTTAAATTTACGAACATTGATATAGGCGTAATTCTTCCGGTTATTGCAGTTGCTTTCGGATTTAATATAATCAAAAACATATTTGAAGAATTTGCGTGGCGAGGATTTCTCACACCGAAGCTCTTAGAGTGTGAAATAAACGATTGGTGGCTTTACGCAATATCGGGTCTTGTTTGGGCGTTATGGCACGTTCCGTATTATATTGTTTTCCTTGATGAGAGCGTTTTTGAATCCTTGTCTGTGTCAAGAATAGGTTTTACCGTGATTGGCGTTTTAGTTATGTTGTGTTGGAACATATTATATGTTGAAATGTTCAGATTAACAAAAACCGTGTGGACTTGTACGATTATGCACGCCGCTGAGGACGGCGTTGTGCTGACGTTTTTTATAGGTAGTTATTATGTATTTTCCAATGGCTTAACTGCTTGGATTTTCGACCCTCATATCGGTATTATCGTAGCGGTTTTAATTCTCGTAGTCGGGTTTATTTTAAGAAAAATAAGAATTAAGAAAGAACTAAGGAAATTATGAAGTGATAATAGGTTTTACATTTAGGAGAGAAAAACAATAGCGCTGGACTTGAATAAAAGAATAAAAACGTTTTTATTCTTTACTTTTTTGGGGCTTATTTTATTTATTGGAATTATCGGCTTGTTTCTGTTTGTCCTTAAAATTCCGAAAAATTGTGTTAATACGTATTTTTTTATATGACCAATTGTCAAATCAAGTGCTCCACTTCGTGTAGAAAAACATGAATGAGAGATTTCCAGCCTAAACATTTGCGAGGTCTGGAGTTTATGAGTTTATTGCAAAGGGTTTTTACAGGACTTCAACAAGGTAAATATGTGAGATAATAAATCCAGCGACAAATCGGTATTTAGAACTTAAACAAGGACATGAGAAACTTATGAGATTGGAGAAAAATGAATATAATTTTATACTCGAATAAAATTGATGAATATTTAAAGCATGACAATGTGATTGATTATGACAATGAAGCAATTACAGAACTGGCTGATACATTATTCAAAAAGACAAATAATGAATTAGATTTCATTAAAACAGCCTATGAATTTGTCAGAGATAATATTTCCCATTCGGCAGATATAAACGAAGATATAATTACATGTACTGCTTCGGAAGTGTTAAAAGCTAGTCATGGAATTTGCTTTGCTAAATCTCACTTGTTGTCAGCTTTATTACGTTGCAAATCTGTTCCAGCAGGCTTTTGTTATCAAAAGCTAATTTTAGATGATGAAATAGCTCCTGTCCTAATTTATCATGGGCTAAATGGTGTATATATTAAAGACTATAAAAAATGGATAAGGCTTGATGCAAGAGGAAATAAAACTGGCGTGACCGCACAGTTTTCGATAGAAACGGAACAGCTTGCATTTCCAATACGTCCGAAAATGGGAGAAGCTGATAGCTTTATAGTGTATCCTGACCCTGATATAAAAATATTGGAAAAATTGAGAAAAAGCAAGACGAGGACAGAACTTTGGGGTAACCTTCCTACGGAACTTGGATATAACAGATAGCGTCAACTTCCGGTTTGTAGAGTTGTGCAAAAAATTGAATAATTGTTGCGCTCATTTTGCCTGTTTTTACTGCAAGTGCAACGGTTTTTTCAGGGTTTTGCTCCTGCATTTGTAATTCCTCCTTTACGATTTTTAACCCTTGCTAAGGGATTTTTAGTGGATAGGGCATTGTGATTTCCTCCTTTGAGTATGAAAAAGCAGTCAAACTGTTAGGCTTGACTGCTATGTAAAAACATTTGGTTTACTTATCATTTGTGAGTAATCCTTAATTTCTCCAAACTGAGAGTATATCCATAACACTCTTTGTAAAGTTTATATCCCACATAGTTGTGATATCTATAACACTGTATTCTATAAAATTCATTCCAATAGCTTATCATTCGGTCATGTCCATATAAAAATGACTGCAAATTTTTATGGCATATCGCCTTAAAATCATCTGTGTTGATATTTTTAAGACTTTGATAAATTGATTCTAATATTTCGATAACATACTCATCAGATACTTTTATTATATAAGGTATTGCCCATGCTGGTAAGTCACAAGATAATAGAGCTTTTATATGCTTTTCTCTAACATATCCATCACAACTTCTTGAAAATATACAATGATATACCACCAATAAAAAAAACAATCCACCTCATAAAAAATTCTTGACGAAAATCTTAATTTTTTGCTATAGTTAAGAGAATACCATCCCCGGTTGTGTAATGGTAGCACCGCAGATTCTGGTTCTGCTTGTGGGGGTTCAAATCCTCCCCGGGGAAACAAGGTCCCTTCGTCTATCGGTTAGGACAAAAGATTCTCATTCTTTAAAGAGGGGTTCGACTCCCCTAGGGACTGCAAAAAGCAAAATCTCATTTTCTCATTCTTATAGATGACAAAGAAAAATATCCTTGCTATACTTCAATATATCTATGGAAAAAAAACGATCAAGCCGAAATAAAACCTTAAGCCTAAACGACGAAGAACGCAGTTTATATAAAAAAAACCTCATCTACGAAATAAAAAACGCTCATATCGATTCTCTCATAAATAAAACAATATGTTCTGACCTTTTTTCTGTAATCGATGCGCTTCCAGCAGCCTCTGTCGATCTTCTCATCCTTGACCCGCCCTATAATTTAGCTAAAAACTTTCATGGTTTTCGCTTTTCACAAAAGGATGATGAAGCATACTTAGACTATCTTCGCTCTTGGTTTCCAAAACTCATGCGCTGCCTCAAAGCCGATGCATCTATATATCTTTGTGGAGATTGGAAAAACACCTACTGCCTCTACCGTATAATGAGCGAATACACGATTGTTCGAAATAGAATTATTTGGCAAAGAGAAAAAGGGCGAGGCGCAAAGCAAAACTGGAAAAATGCCACCGAAGATATTTGGTTTGGCACTGTCGGCAATGAATATTATTTCGATGTGGAAGCAGTAAAACAAAAAAGGCGAGTTTTAGCGCCGTATAGAAAAGACGGAAAGCCAAAAGACTGGGAAGAAACTGAAGACGGCAATTTTCGTCTAAGCTTTCCAAGCAATTTTTGGGATGATATTTCCATACCCTATTGGTCGATGAAGGAAAATACCGATCATCCCACGCAAAAACCTGAAAAACTCATTGCCAAGCTCATTCTTGCAAGTTGTCCCGTCAAAGGTATTGTTCTTGATCCTTTTTTGGGTTCAGGCACGACTTCCGTTGTTGCAAAAAAACTGGGCAGAAACTATATAGGCATCGAAATGAACGAAGAATATTGTCTTTGGGCAGAAAAACGTCTAGAGCAAGCAAAAACCGAAAAAACAATTCAGGGCTACACCGATGGGGTATTTTGGGAGCGAAATACCTTGCAGTTTCAAAATAAAAAACAAATAAACATAAACAGATAATATATCTACCCATAAAAACCTTTTTTTATCTTTTTTGTATTGAAAATTGAACAAAAACCGATTAACATATGCTATACCATTTATGTTTCCAGATAAGGAGTACCTATGAAAAAAATTGCACTTAAGGTTTTTTTAGCGTCATTGGCAAGTAGCAGTATCGTTGCAATTATTATTGTAAGCGGAATGTTATATAGCTTTTCATCTATTAACGAATATAGCACCACGACAATTCACGACACGCTTTTACAAGACTACGACAATCTCATCGAATCTGAAATAGATACCGCCTATTCTATCTTAGAATTTTATTATGCTCAGTATAAAAACAATCTCATGACCAATACTGAAGCCCAAAAAGCTGCGGCAGACCTTATTCGAGAACTTCGTTATGGGGCAGAAGGTTATTACTGGATTGATACCTCAAAGGCAGACAATATTGTATTGCTCGGTAGCGCAACCGAAGGAACAAATCGTATGGATCTCCAAGATGCAACGGGAAAGTATATTATGAAAGCAATAATAGGAGCAGCGCTCGATGGAACAGGTTTTAGCGACTACTTATTCCCAAAAGAAGGTGGAGAAGAAGCGCTCCCTAAACGAAGTTTTTCAAAACATTTTGAGCCATGGGATTGGGTTATTGGAACAGGTAACTATATAGATGATATAAATGTCGTTGTAAATGAAAAAAAATCAATTATTCAATCAATGGTCCAAAGAGCTCTGTATTTTATGTTTGTATTGTTTACGATAAGCTTACTTACAACAGCTATTATTTCCTATCTTTTCGGTAGAACTATTGCAAAGCCAATCGTTAGCGTAAGCGCTATCCTTAAAGACCTTGCAGAGGGTGAAGCCGATTTACGCAACCGCTTACCTGTACTCACAAAAGATGAAGTTGGGCAATTGAGCGGTAATTTTAACAATTTCTTAGGAAAACTTGCCTCAATCATTCAATCTATAAATGAATCAATGAGAAAAACAATCGAAATAAAAGAGCGAATGACAAATGGTACACATGAAACACTCTCTGCTTTGCATGAAATCACCGCCAATACAAATTCTATGAACTCACAGCTTCAAAACTTAGATGGGCAAATTGATACTGTTGATAAAGCCTCTGCTTCCATAGAAAAAAGCATACAATCAGTGGATACTGGCATCGAATCACAAGCAAGTGCGGTAGAGCAAACCACTGCTTCAGTAAATCAAATGGTTGCTTCTCTTAAAAACGTCTCGAACATAACTGAGAAAAAAGCGCAAACAACAAAAGATCTTGTTTCTGTGTTTGAAACAGGAAAAGACAATATGAACGATACGCGCTCTATAATTAGCAGAATAAATGATAGCATCGGAAGCATCAATGAAATGATAAATATGATAAACTCTGTTGCTTCACAAACCAACCTGCTTGCTATGAACGCAGCAATCGAAGCGGCTCATGCAGGTGAAGCTGGACGAGGTTTTGCTGTTGTTGCCGCTGAAATTCGAAAACTTGCAGAAACTTCTTCAAAAAACGCAAAAGACATTGCAACAAACATCAACAACATTCTCTCTCTGATAAATGAAGCAGATACTTCAAGCGATAAAACCTTAAAAACAATAGAACATATCAGCCAAGAAATTATTGAAACCTCACATTCTTTTGAAGAAATCTTGTCGAACACACACGAACTATTTATCGGTGGTGAGCAAATCCTTTCTGCGATGACTTCTTTAACACAAATCAGTGTACAAGTAAAAGATAACTCAAGAGTCGTAAAAGAAGATTCTCTTCGTATGAACAAATCGATATCTCGTGTTACCACTATCTCAGATGAGGTCGTTTCTGGAATGAATGAAATCGCTGTTGGTTCACATGAAATAACAGAAAGCATGGCGAGCATCGACCAACAAATGCAAACACTTTCTGAGATCACAAATGTTCTCCAAAAAGAAGTGGCAAAATTCAAAGTCTAAATTTTCCTTTCATCCATTTGCAAAAGCGTGAAGCTCGTGTTATTATGATTCGTATATAAAATTCAGGTTTAGACCTAGAATTTAAAAACGAATAAGATAGGAGCAAAAAAATGAAAGAGAACGCTATTTTGGGGCCACATGACAGGCCTTCTTTAAAACGCTGGATTCCTTTAAGTTTCCAGCATGTTTTTGCTATGTTTGGGGCGACCGTTTTAGTACCCCTTTTAACAGGCTTTAGCCCTTCAACGGCATTATTTACCGCAGGAACAGGAACCCTAATTTACATCCTTTGTACTGGCGCAAAGGTCCCCGCCTTCCTCGGTTCTTCCTTTGCCTTTATCCCTGCCCTCATCGGCATATCCCAAGCATATGGCCAAGCCTATGCACTCGGTGGTGCGATTTGTGCAGGGCTTTTTTATGCCATCGTCGCCGGCTCTATAAAAGTTTCTGGTTCCGGCTGGATAGATAAGGTCCTACCACCAGTCGTTATAGGCTCAGTTATTATTGTTATAGGGCTCAATCTTGCCCCCACGGCAATGAATTCTGCTATGTTCGACCAAAGTGGCAACTATTCCTTAGTGTATTTATCCATCGCCTTTGTAACGCTCTCTATCGCAATTATAGCAAGCATTTTCTTTAAAGGCTTTTTTAATACAATTTCTATTTTAATCGGTCTCATTGGCGGCTATCTTTTCACACTCATTATGGGATTTATTTTTCCCTCCTATGCTATCATCGATTTTTCTATCGTAGAAAACGCAAAGTGGTTTGGACTGCCATTCTTACAGTTAAATGAAATGGGAAAATATTATTGGCTTGCACCAAAATTTGCCTTAGTACCCATCCTCACCTTTATCATTGTTTCTTTGGCAACAATCTGTGAGCACCTTGGCGATATTCTCGTAACCTCAAAGGTTGTTGGACAAGATTTTTACAAAAAACCTGGACTGCATCGCACTCTTTTAGGTGACGGGCTTGCAACAGCTTGGGCTGGTCTTTGGGGTGGTCCTCCAAACACAACCTACGGCGAAAACATCGGTGTTATGGCTATCACAAAGGTTTACAGTATTTGGGTAATCGGGGGAGCTGCTGTCATTGCCCTCTTGCTTTCCTTCATTCAAAAATTTGGTGCTATAATCCAAACAATTCCCGGTCCCGTCATGGGCGGCATCTCCATGCTCCTCTACGGACTCATCGCTTCGAGCGGTTTACGCACCATCGTAGAAAGTGGCGTCGACTATAAAGACAAACGAAACCTCACTATTTCATCAGTCATCCTTGTCATCGGCATTGGTGGAGGGCTTTTAGAATTTCACGTGGGTTCAAACTTTACCTTCTCACTCGGCGGAGTTGCTCTTGCGACCGTCATCGGGATCCTTCTCAATGCAATCATCCCCAAAACGAATATCGAATAAAGTATAAAAACAATAAAAAAGGGCTGCCCATACTTTTTAGACAGCCCCTTTTTTATACTCTTTTTTATATCGCCCGAATCGATTCATCCAAATTACGTATAACTGTATCACTTGCAAAACCCAAGTCTCGAACATTTTGGGAGCGTAAAATAATATCTTGAAACGAAGTATTGATTACATCAAGGCGCGAAAGTGTCTGGCTACTTTTATCTCGCAAGGCTTCGATGACACTGGTATTATGCGATATCATCTCTGTTATCTCTTGCACAGATACCGACATATTTCTTGAAGAGAGAACGACATTTGAAACAGCTGAATTTATGTCGCCTGTCCCTATGGACAATTCTTTCATTCCACCTTGAATTTCATCAAAAGCAAGACGAGTTTGACTAATTTCTGTGCCAATGGCCTGGAAAGCTTCACCTATTTGTTTATTAGCATTTTCTACCTCGAAAATACTTTCAAAAAAAGCTTTAAGCCCATCCGAAATAGTCTTACTATTAACGGAGGTTTCTTCTGCTAAGCGTCGTATCTCAGCAGCAACTACGGCAAAGCCCTGGCCAGCAATTACAGTTGGTATTGCGTATGTCCCATACAGCTGCTTGCAAGTTACCACTACGTAAAACTATTAAACTTGCCGTCACAAGAACAATAATAACAATTGCCCCTAAATATCCTTTTTTCGTTAATACGGAATCCAAGGGCATAATAGTATAAAAGAAAATAAGCATAGCAAGAGCACCATACATAAAAAAACTATAATAAAAAAAGACCCTCGCCTTACTTTTTTCCATATCATCTTTTTTTTCAAAGCGTGAGAGATACCAGCTTTCAAATTTCATTAAAACCTTCCTTCACTATAAACAGTGTATTACTAGTGTATTCAGGAGATTTAATCTGTCAAGAGAATTTTTAAAATGCTATCTAGACCCAAGCTACAAAAAAAAGTATTATGTTAAAAAAGGATAATGTATGTCTTCTGAAAATATACACGATACAGCA
>Ga0208694_1005561_pt1 | contig 10633 bp, 10 predicted proteins | sample AD_UKC078_MetaG_FD_184442 | JGI IMG/M metagenome (GOLD analysis project Ga0208694, IMG submission 184442) | Active sludge microbial communities of municipal wastewater-treating anaerobic digesters from USA - AD_UKC078_MetaG (SPAdes) (version 2) | ecosystem: Engineered > Bioreactor > Anaerobic >...
GATCGCAGTTTGTAGGTAGACACCAGTCTGAAAAGGTCGGTTCGGTTTCGAAATGAATTCGATAAAAGAACAGACTGTCTCAACTATCGAATTGGCTGAAATTCTTGGGATATCAGACCGCAGAATCCAACAGCTCGTAAACGAAAAGGAGTTGGAAAAGCTCGGAAGAGGTCGTTTCAATCTTGTTTCCTCAGTTCAGAGGTTTATTGCTTATCAGGTAAACAATCTGAAAGAGAAACAGTCAATCGGAACAAAACTGGATGAAGAAACACGACTTCTTAAACTTAAGGGCGATCTTGCTCAAATTGATCTTGAGAAAAAACGAGGTGAATTGATTCCGGCGAACGTTGTCGGAATAGTTTGGGCTCAGGTAATTACTGCCGCACGAACAAAACTTCTTGGGCTCCCAAGCTCAGTTAAAACAAAACGACCGGATATCGACATGGAAGTTTATACTGTTATTGAAAAATTGATACGAGAAATCCTGAAGGATATGAGTGAAGAGAATTTGTCCGAAAGATACGCACGCGAAGCAGATAAAGAAAAGGCAGATAACTGATGTTATATAATACAGCAGTAAAATTTCTTTTACTTAAAACTTTGAAATTATGGACTCCTCCGCCGAAACTATCTCTAAGCGAATGGGCGGATCAATACGCTTATTTATCACCTGAATCATCTGCTCAGCCAGGCAAATGGCAGACAATTCCTTACCAGAAAGGAATAATGGACGCGCTCACTGATCCGCGTGTCGAGAAAGTAACCTTCATGAAGTCCGCTCGAGTCGGATATACTAAGATATTAAATCATCTATGCGGATATCATATTCATAATGACCCTTGCAATATTCTTGTAGTTCAGCCGACAATTGAGGACGCTCAGGGATATTCGAAAGATGAAATCGAACCGATGCTCAGAGATACTCCCTGCCTAATCGACCTTGCTCCGGAAGCAAAAGCAAAAGACAAAAAGAATACAATACTTCGAAAGCAGTTTCCGGGTATGACTCTAATGATGACGGGCGCGAACAGTGCTCGCGGATTCCGCCGTATATCTGCCCGAATTGTAATATTCGATGAGGTTGACGGATATCCTCCGACAGCAGGGCAGGAAGGAGATCAGATCCAGCTCGGCTCTCGCCGTGCGGATTATTTCTGGAATAAGAAAATTGTTGTCGGGTCAACTCCGACAATTAAAGGGAATTCCCGTGTTGAGGATTCTTTCGAACTGTCAGACATGAGATACTATCATGTACCGTGTCCGCACTGTCAGAAAAAACAAAAGCTTGAATTTGCGAATCTTGATTTTTCTAAACACGGGACTGTGCAGAAGCCGGTATTTATTTGCGTTCATTGCAGGAAGCCGATTGATTTTAAGCATCAGCGGTGGATGATTGAGAATGGCGAATGGATATCTGAAGGAGATTTCACAGGTCATGCAGGCTTTTTTATCTGGTCGGCGTATTCATTTTCGCCGAATTCTACTTGGGCGCACATAGCTAAAGAGTTTACTGAGTGCAAAAACGATCCTCAGAAGCTTAAAACTTTTGTCAATACTTGGCTCGGTCAGACGTGGGAAGACGACGCAGGCGAGGAAATTCCCGAAGATTCGCTTCTTAAACGTCTTGAAGACTACGGATCTGCATCTGTTCCCGATAATGTTCTTTTCCTTACAGCTGCAGTTGATACACAGGACGATCGCCTTGAGTGCGGTGTTATCGGTTATGGTCCGGATAAAGAAACTTATTGGATCGATTACAGGGTTTTCCACGGCGATCCCGAAAAGACAGCCGTGTGGAATGAACTCTCTCAGTATCTTGATTCTTCATTCGAGTCTGCGGCAGGAGATGTGCATCATATTGCCTGCACTTGCATCGACTCCGGTGGACATTATACCAACGAAGTTTATTTTTTTACAAAGCGGAATCAGTCTCGAAGAATTTTTGCAATTAAGGGAGCGAATACCCCGGGCAAACCTTTAATTTCACGCCCTTCAATGAAAAACAAGGGCAAGGTTAAACTTTTCACCGTTGGAACTGATACAGCCAAAGAAATCATTCATGCGCGTCTTAAAAATGAAAATCCGGGACCATCTTATGTTCACATTCCGAAAAAACCATGCTTTGATGCCGAATTCGTGAAGCAGTTGACATCTGAAAAATGCGTTTTGCGGTATAGAAAAGGCGTTCAATATCGCGAATGGGTGAAAAAATCATCCGGAATCCGCAACGAAGCACTTGATATTTTCGTATATAATCTCGCAGCTTATGAGATATTAAATCCGAATATCGGTGCATTACTTGAAAATCAGCAGAAAACACGGGAGAAACTGAAGAATCTCCCTGCTCAAAACTCGAATGAAATGCTGATTCCAGATAAAAAGCCGCGTTCGAGAAAGCGCGGCAGTGGATGGGGAAAGAACTGGTGAAAATTATTCATAAAATTAATTGACAAAATCAATTAATCAGAATAGATGTACATTGACATGACGAAATTCTGCTGATGCAGACCGCTACTCAAGCGAGGAAACTTGCAGCGGTATCACCCCGAAGAGTCAAGGGCTGATGTAGAGATGAGAAGAGATTCTTGTTTCTGCATCAGCCCTTTTTATTTTTTGCGGGGAAAATTGAAGGACATTCAGGCAGGAGACACTTTCAGATTTTCAACACCGAACAGCAAATATCTTGTTGCTGATGGTTGGGTATTCCGCTTGTTTCTCCGTGGAAAAACGGACATCAACATTACCGGAACCGCAGACGCAGAGACTGAAACTATTAAATTTCTTCAAACACCTGCGCAAACTGGGACTTGGACTTCTGGCCGTTATGCTTATTTTATATCCGCAGAGAAAACAGATGAACGGGAACTGATTGAATCAGGAGAAGTTAATATTCTGCCTGATTACTCCGGAAAAATAAACGTTCTGTCATGGGCTGAAAAAGCTCTCGAAGCTGTTGAAGCTACAATTCAAAACCGCGCAACATCTGATCAGCTCAGTTATACAATTGCCGGACGCTCAATATCAAAGATTCCGATTCCGGATCTTCTTGTGCTCCGCTCGAATCTCAAAGCTCAAATCCGCTCCGAAAAAATTGAAAATAATCTCGCTGAAGGCGTTGCCATCGGTAACTGCATCAAGGTGAGAATGTGAAGAATATAATTCGCAACATATTCACACGCAAACCGAACGCTGATATTTCTGCGGCGGTTCGCTCTGCGTATGTTCGTGGATTTACTGCCGCACAGAATCACAGACTGCTTTCTTCTCTCAAAGGAGAATATGAATCAATAAACAAACTGCTCAAAGGTCAGCTCGCACCGCTTCGAGCGAAAGCCCGTCAGCTTGCTCTCAATAATGATTATGTGCGCAGATACGTGAATTTAATGAAAAATCATGTTGTCGGCGTGAACGGTTACACCTTGCAGAACCGCGCGAAAGACCCGAACGGCAAGCTTGATGAATACGCAAACAAGATAATTGAAGATCAGTGGTGGAAGTGGGGAAAGAAGGCATCAACAGACGGCAGACTTTCAATCATTGATATCTATCGTCTTGATATTCATTCATTGTCAGTTGATGGTGAATCAATCATCAGAATCGTTGAAGGATATGACAATGCGTGGGGCTTCGCTCTGCAGCCGATTGATGCATCTCTGCTTGATGATCAATACAATGATACTCGCCCGAACGGTAATATTGTCCGCATGGGGATTGAATATGATGAATGGTTGCGTCCGGTTCGTTATTATTTTAAACCATCGCAGGATGACAATGAATACAGATATCATTCTAAGCATGAAGTTATTTCAGCAGAAAATATAATTCATTCTTTCTCGCCGGACCGTGCGAATCAGGGACGCGGGTATCCGCCGATCGCATCAGCAATAATGAAACTACACAATCTTAACGGTTACGCAGAAGCGGAAGTTGTCGCTGCACGAATGGGCGCGTCAAAGACAATGATCTATGAACGTCAACAGGGTTATGACGGCGAATTTCAGGGGCAGAAAAACGAAGAAGGCGAATTCATTGAAGAGCTTGAGCCTGGTATGGTCGGAATTTCTCCTGAAGGATATACTGCAAAGCTTCTCGACCCTACACACCCGAACGGTAATTTCGGACAGTTCAATAAAGAAATGCTCAAAGGCATCGCTTCCGGTCTTGGTATCAGCTATCCGACACTCGGAAGTGATCTTGAAAATGTAAACTATACATCAAGCCGCACAGGTCTTCTTGAAGAACGAGATTTCTACAAAGTTATTCAGCAGAATAGAATTGAGAATTTAGCCGAAAAGATTTTCGAGCGTTGGCTCAAAATGGCTCTTCTTACCGGAGCGGTAAAGCTTCCTTTCATTAAATTTGATAAATTTAATGCACCGCAGTTTTTTGGTCGGCGTTGGCAGTGGGTCGATCCGCTCAAAGATGTCGAAGCAAACAAGCAGGCTCTCGCGTGTGGTTTCACAACCCTTTCTGACATTCTCGCAGAATCGGGTCGAGACTTACTCGAAACTCTGGAAACGCTCAAGCGCGAAAAAGATTTAATTAAAGAATACGGATTGACTCTCGAACCTTTGCCGACATCACCTCTCGTTTTCGATAATCCGAAAAAAACAAACAGCAAAACCGAAGGAGGCGAAGATGCCTGATAAAATGAAAAGCGGAATGATGTATCGCAGTATTGCAGTTGAAGACGTTAACATCGACAAAGAAAAGCGGACAATTGAATTGTCTTTCAGCTCTGAAGCCGAGTGTCCTGCATGGTACGGAACAGAGATTCTTGATCATTCAGAAGGAGCGGTCCGGCTTAGCCGGATAAATTCGAAAGCTCCTTTCCTCGATATGCACGACCTCAAGAGACAGATTGGAGTAATAGAGAAAGCATGGATTGATCCTGCGACGCGCAAAGGGCGCGCGGTAGTGAGAGTTGGAAGCTCTGCACTCGCAGAAGAAATCTATAAAGATATGTGTGATGGAATCAGGGTCAATGTGTCGGTTGGTTACCGGGTACATAAACTCGTACTTGAAGAAGAAAACGAAGGAAACGAAAAGTATCGGGCTGTCGATTGGGAGCCTTACGAGATATCGAGCGTTTCCGCTCCGGCAGACATTACTGTCGGGATAGGCCGCTCCGAACACGGAGCAGAAAACGAAATAATAATTGAAAACAGGGGGGCAAAAATGCCGGACACAAATCCACAGAATCAGAAAGAGCCTGCAGTAGTAGTCAACGAAAACGAAATCAGAATGCAGGCACAGAAGGCTGAGAGAACGAGAGTCAGCGAAATTAACGCTATGGCTCAGCAGTACGGACTTTCCGATGAAGCAAGAAGCTTTATCGATGATGGAAAATCCGTTGATGAATTCCGAAAGATTGCGATTGAGAAAATCTCAGCGAGAAATGCTAAACCTATGCAGTCGCAGAAGCCTGCATCCGATCTCGGTCTTTCGGACAACGAGAAAAGAGAATACTCATTCATGAGAGCGCTCAACGCTCTTGCAAGCAAGGATTGGAAGGGTGCAGAATTCGAACGCGAATGCTCAGAAGCAATCGAGAAGAGACTCGGACGATCTGCGATGGGTGTTTTCGTTCCTCTCGATGTTCAGGGTCAGCGCGACTTTGACGGTTCAACAGCAGGGAAAGGCGGAACTTTGATCGGGACTGATCTCAAATCAGAATCTTTCATCGAACTTCTACGCAACAGACTCGCAGTTAAGCAGGCGGGAGCGACAGTTCTTTCCGGTCTTGTCGGAAATGTCGATATTCCGAAAGCAACTGCAGGCCTCAATACATATTGGGTTCCTCGTAATGGAGCACTTTCAACAGAAAGTGAAGCTGTAACTGGCAAGGTGTCTTTAACTCCGAAAACTATTGGAGCTTTTACTGATATCGGGCGCGGGCTTTTGAAGCAGTCATCTATGGGTGTTGAGGCTTATGTTCGCAAGCTCATAGCTGAAGACATCGCTCTAGGTATCGATAAAGCTGCGCTTGCAGGCGCAACAGGCGGAGCCAATCCGGTCGGTGTGCTTTATACAGCAGGAGTTTCCGCTGTTAGTCTTGGAGCTAATGGCGGCGATCCTACTCATGCAAAAATTGTTGAGCTTGAAAGCAAGATCGCTGCTGCAAATGCAGACATCGGCAATCTTGTTTATATAACAAACGCTGCAGGCCGTGGAAAACTCAAAACAACCAAGATCGATGCCGGAAGCGGACTGATGCTTTGGCAGAATGGTATGAACGGCGAAGGAATGCTCAACGGATATAGAGCAATTGCTTCGAATCAGGTTCCGGGGAATCTCACAAAGGGAACTCACACTGCGACTGACCTTTCTGCGATCATTTTCGGAAACTGGTCTGATCTCATTATCGGTGAGTGGGGAATTCTCGACCTTAATGTTGATTCTTCTGTCAACTCGCTCTCGGGCGGAATCAGAGTTATTGCACTGCAGGATGTCGATATCGCTCTTCGCAGAGCTGAATCATTCGCAGTAATCAAGGACATGATAACGGTATAACCAACGGCGGGCGTAAAGCCCGCCATAAGGAGCAGATATGGAAGTTAAAATTTTAAAAACAATAAACGGATTCAAAAACGACATTTTGTCGGCAGGGAAAACAGTCGAGCTGACAGAAGCTCAGGCGAAGCCATTGATTCTTTCCGGTCTTGCAGAAGAAGTTAAGGCGAAAACTGCAAACACTTCGCAGAACGATGGTTCTGACATTCAGCTTAAACGTGAGAAGCTCGATAAAAATGGAAATCCGATCAAAGAAAAAGGTCAGATCGTTTACGAGTTTCTGAAACTTGATGCTGACGGAAATCCGGTTCTTGATGCTGACGGAAATCCCGTTTACGGAGAAGAAGAATAATGTACGGCGCTGATGATCTCAAATGGATGTTTCAGGATTTCGGCGAAAAAGACGCTCGGTATATCTCAAAAAGCGGAGACTCGATTCCGATCGATTTGCTTTTTGACCGCAAATGGGGAGAAGAGCAGGCCGGCAGAAAGATTGATTCTTCCGAGATTGTCGCAACGTGCATCAGTTCTCAAATCGATTCGGCAGTCAAAGGCGAAAAGATTTTCGTTCGCGGTAAATATTATTTCATAGAAAGAAAACCTCAGCCTGACGGCACAGGTCTTTCTCTCGTTTTTCTTTCGGAGGACGAACCGGAATGATAAGACAGGACATCATAACAGCTTTTAAAGATTCATTCAAAAAGATTGCAACGGCAAACGGTTATTCAACCGATGCCGGAAATAAAATATCCGAATGGAGATCATTGAATGTCGCAGAAGATGAGCCTGATTTTATCAATATCGAAGATCCCAACTGCACAAAGGTAAAGCCTGCGGAATGGAATGATAACACAGATGAAGAAATCGAATACAAGAAACTCACTCTGAATATTTCATCCGTAACTAACGGCAAAGAATGCAATGAACAGATCCGAAAAATAAGATCGGATATTCTCCGGGCAATTGGAGAAACAAAGTCTGCGCTGATTGACAAGATTGAATACGAAGATGATTTCACCGAATTCAATTTTGAACGCAAGCGTCAGGCCGGAACAATCATAACAATTTATGTTTATTACTACTGTCCGAAATGGACGGAATAAGGAGGAACGATGGCTGAATTCCAGACTACCGTCAGCAATCCTGCAGATATACTGCGAGGCGGCGGTAAAGTAGAGATAGGTGCATACGGAACAGAAGGTGAAGATTCATGGCATGATGCAGGAGCTCTTTCCGGACTTGAATTTGATGAGACTATGGAAGTCTCTAAGGAAGAAAACGATAATGCAGATGCAGATGAAGTTGTATCTAAGCAGGAAGCTTCGATTAAAGCGAATCTGCATGAAGCTCTCAAGTCTCTTACATGGGACAAGCTTCGCGGAGATTTCGATAAGAAGACAGTTACTCCCGGAACAGCGGTGACAGGAGCGATTCAGACGTTTGCTGCAAATACAACCGAAGCAGACAAGATTTATTATATTGCGAATGAAAACGCAGATGAAACAGAGCAGACAATCACTGATTTCGAATGCGGAACATCTGATCTTGTTGAAGGTACTGATTACATCCGTTTCACAGACGCGAAAGGCTATCACGGAGTAATTTTTCAGGCGGGCGAAAACTATGATCCGACTAAGGAAATCAGGCTCACTTATAATTACACTCCTGCAGCATCTGTTCTCGTTCAGTCCGGTTCGCGGTCTATTCTTCCATGGTTCAAAGTCAGAATCACAACTAAAAACAGCGGAGCAAGACACCGAATCACTTTTTACAAATGTAAAATAAAAGCCGGAAAGAAGTACTCTTATCCGAAAGATGACGATGCCGACCGTAGAATCAAGATGCCGATCGAAATCATCGCAAAACAGGATCCTGATTATCATCTCGATCCAGTTACAGGCAACGGCTTCATTTACGGCATTGAACAGAGGTCTGCATGAGCGACGAACTAAGCAAAGTAACCGACCTTGACGAGCTTCTTCCAGAAGACGGAGAGATTCGATTCAAGGACAAAGATGGCGCGGTGCATTCATTTAAGGTTTTCGTTCCCTTTGCTGTCGGAATGTATATTTGCGAACACTCTGAAGAAATCGCTGAACTTTTTCGAAATAGAAAAATCAGCAAAGAGACTGCAATGCTCGTTTTGAAAATTGCAACCATGATTTTCAACGAACAGAATAAGCAGATAAATGAAGAGTGGATGAAGCGGAACGTTTCATTGCCTCGCTTGATGGTCATCATAATTAAGATGATCACGCCGGTAATGGATTATATGAAGAACATGAATTTGCTGTCGGAAATAACCGGAATGGTGACGCCGCAAAAGAAACCCTGAGCAGTAAGCATACTTGGTCGCGTATGATTGCGGTGATTATGAACGCCTTTCCTGGAATCGGATACCGGCAGTTATTGTGGGAAATCTCGTTTCAGGAAGGCATCATTCTCGCAAACCGTGCGATTGAAATTAAGACCGGAGAGTTTAAAGACGATAAACCAAAACTCTCCGCAGAAGCAGAGAAAGCTCCGGATCCTGACGATTACATATTTTAGAGGAGGTGAAGCATGGCGACGATGACCGAAGTTAACATAAAACTATCTGCAATGATTGATGATTTCAACAAGTCATTCATCGAAGCATCGCGCAAAGTCACCGGACTCGGAAAAGATGTTGATCAGATGGCATCGAAGCTTTCACGTGCTTCTGATTCTTTCAATAAACTCGGCAAAGATTTTTCTTTATATGTAACCGCGCCGATCATGGCGCTCGGCGGTCTTGCAGCTAAAGCTTTCGGAGAACAGGAACAGGCGGACAATAAACTCAAAGCCGCGTTGCAAGCAAGCGGACAATATTCCGCCGCTCAAATGAAAAATCTGACTGCGTATGCTTCTGAACTTCAGGGTCTCACAACTATAGGTGACGAAGTTGTTGAATCTGCGATGCAGATGGGGCTTTCGATGGGGATTGCTGCAGGCGACATCAAAGAAGCTACAAAGAACGCGATAGGATTAAGTAAGGCCTATGGTCTTGATCTTAATCAGGCAATGAAGCTTGTTGCGAACGCTCAGGAAGGAAATTTCACCGCTCTTGGAAGAACTATCCCGGCAATAAAAAGCGCGGCGACTGAAAGCGAAAAACTTGCGATATATCAGAGGGCAGTTGCTCAGGGATTTTCTCAGGCAACTGCAGAAGCCGAAGGAGACTACGGAAAACTTCTGCAGCTCAAGAATATTCTTGGAGATACTCTTGAAGTCGGCGGGCAGGTTGTATTGCAGTTTTTAGCGCCTGCTGTTGGTGCGTTTAAAGACTTTAATCTATGGTTGCAGAACTCTGATGAAACAACACGTAAATGGGTTGTCGGATTAGCTCTTGCTGTCGCTGCGATTGGACCGTTGTTGATGCTGATATCGAAACTGATTCTCGTTTATCGCGCTTTTGTGATTATTCAGGCTGCAGTTTCTGCCGGTCTTGCTGGTCAGGCTATCGCGGCAAATGCTTCCGGACTCGCTCTTGTGGCTCATCGACTTGCACTTATTGCTAATACTATTGCGATGAAAGCGGATACATTTGCTTATTTGCTTTTTACCGGAGCTGTTAAAGGTGCGATTTTCGCTGTTAAAGGTTTTACTACTGCGCTCAAGAAAAATCCTCTTGGGGTAATAGTGACAGCGCTCCTTTCGGCTGCAGTAGCTTTAGCTGCATGGTTTGATCATCTTCGCCGGGCGAAAAAAGAACAAGAAGAATATAACGAAGTAATGAGGAAGAGTTATGATGAGTTGACACGCTTATCAGATAAACAAAAAGAAGCCGCTCGTGAAGTTTTGACTGCTAAAGAAGAAGCTATTGATGAGGAAATCGAAAAAATTAAAGAGGCAGATCAGGCGGCAAAAGATTATTTGACGTCATGGCAAACAGTTAAAGATGAAATGGGCAGACCCGTGAGAAAGCAAGTAACCTCTGAAGACTATTCTCCCGAGGCATTACAGAGAGAACATAAGTATAATGAATTATTCAAAGAGAGAGAAGCAATTCGGGCGCGTATTCGCGAAATGGATGGTGTAGGTACAGATGCTAAAGAAGTAACAGGCGAAAAGACAAGCAGTAGCTCTGGGATAGATTCTC